>Ga0114933_10002069_pt1 | contig 21436 bp, 22 predicted proteins | sample 4SBtaG_FD_89691 | JGI IMG/M metagenome (GOLD analysis project Ga0114933, IMG submission 89691) | Deep subsurface microbial communities from Kolumbo volcano to uncover new lineages of life (NeLLi) - 4SBTROV12_W25 metaG | ecosystem: Environmental > Aquatic > Marine > Volcanic | place: Kolumbo... | reverse complement strand
CCTAATAAAAAACGGATACATCATCAAAGAAAGATACAGTGAATCCTTTGATCAAGAATCATATGGTACGTCTTGGTCAATGGCAAAAAGTTTTTATGCAGCTTTAATTGGGATATCAATTGACAGAGGTGAAATCAATTCTCTTGATGATAAGGTGAGTGATTACGTTGATTACTACAATGACGAAAGGTTGGAAATTACAATTCGTCAAATTCTGAACATGACAAGTGGATTGGATTTTCCTAAAAACGAGCATGAAAGTATGTTTTTCAGGCATGATCAAATTGCATATGTCAAAGATGTTGGCGTGGAGAAATTACCGGAAAAAGTATTTGAATACAACAATGTTAATTCAATGATTGTTGGTGAGATATTAAAAAATGCAACTGGAATCAGTGCAGAAATCTTGCTTGAAGACAGAATTTTTAAACCAATTGGAATTGATAAATTCACTCTTTGGAAAGATGGCTCAGGTAACCCGATGACATATTGCTGCATTGATATGTCTGCAAGAGATTATTCAAGATTTGGCCTATTATTTTCTAGAAAAGGAAAATGGCATAATGAGCAAATTATTTCCGAAAATTATGTGAATCAAACATTCACACCATACTGGGGGCAAACACCTAATTGGTGGACAGATGAAAATCGAGGTTACTCCCTACATTGGTGGATTTCAAAATATGACGATGACGCAAAAATATTCAATGCAAGCGGTAAATTTGGTCAATACATTTTTGTTGATCATGAAAATGATATTATTTTTACTCGCATTACAAAATACCACCCTATGCCAGGATCACAACAAAACTGGGGTTTCCTTAAATACATCGACGTTGACAATGTTGATCTGTGGATAGATGTTTTAAGATTTTTGCATGGAATTGGTATTATTGATTTGCAGTCAGATATAACAACACCAAATACCTTTAAAGATGGTGAATCTAAAGAATTTTACTCTAATTACGGTGAAATTATGGATGCAATTTCCAGCCTAAGTAAATAGCTATAATTAATAGTTATCATTGTTGTAAACAAGGAACCTTTATATGTACCATCGAAACATATTAATTTTATTTTTATTCTTTTTTTCCAGTCACATCAGCGCTCAAAATGCTTTAGTTTTCCAAACCGATTTTGGTCTTGAGGAGCCAGCGGTTGCATCAATGAAAGGCGTGGCTTTTTCTGTTTCTCCACAATTGAATATGTTTGATATTACTCATGAAATTCCAAGATTTGATATCAGAGAAGCTGCCTATCGTCTCAATCAAATAGCTGATTATTGGCCAGTAGGTACTGTTTTTGTTAGTGTTGTCGACCCAGGTGTCGGTTCAGAAAGGAAATCTGTCGTTATGAAATCTAAATCAGGATATTATTTTGTTAGCCCTGATAATGGCACTTTGGGACTTGTAGCTGAATCTCATGGTGTTGAGGAAGTAAGAGAGATCAATGAAAACACAAATCGACTTCCTGGCTCTGAGAGATCACATACATTTCATGGGAGAGATGTATATGCATATACTGGTGCAAGGTTAGCATCGAATCAAATTGATTATGAAGATGTTGGTAAAGTTTTAGAGCCAACAGTCAAAAAAATCAGTAATCCAAATCCGGATTCAGTATATAAAAACAACTCGGTAATAGGCTATGTAACTGTCTTAGATACACATTATGGTAATGTTTGGACAAATATTAGCGCCGATCTTTTTGATCAGCTTGATGTTAAATATGGTGACAAGTTAAATGTTTCAATAATCAGTAATGACGGCGAACATTTTGTCGGTTTGGTTGCATATGCTAGGTCATTCAGTGGGGTGCCACTGGGAGAAGCATTGATATACATTAATGATATCGAGAATATTGGTATCGCCATTAATCAAGGCAACTTTGCCAAATCATATAAAGTGACCACTAGGTCCAACACTAGAGTAGTAATTACTAAACAGAGCAATTATAAATAGAGCTTCATTAGTAATTTGTGAAGAAAATTATTGTATGGCGGGTGAATAAATTTTCCGCTTCCAAATTTCCCTTTTGTCATTACGGTCTTTGCTTTAGAGAATGTTAGAAATCCCTCTTTACCATGATACTGACCCATACCAGATGCACCAATACCGCCAAAGGGAGCATCGTCAATGGCAACATGCCATGCTGTCTCATTTATACATATACCACCTGACTGTGTTTTTTTGATAAGAAAATCTTGAATCTTCTTATTGAAAGACATAATGTACAGTGCGAGTGGTTTGGGTCGATCATTAATATAGCTGATAACATCATTTAGATCGGAATATGGCATTATTGTTAAAATGGGACCAAAAATCTCTTCTTGCATGACACGCATATCATCTGTCACATCGGTTAATAATTGAGTAGACATTTTTCGTTTTTCTAAATCAAAATTCTCATCTGAGCAACTGATTATTTTTGCACCTTTATTTTTAGCGTCTTCAATCAGATTAATTAATCTTGTAAATTGCTTGTCATTTATTATGCTTGAGTAGTCATTATTGTTATTGACTTCTCCAAACATTTTTTTAAATTTATTCTTATAAGTTGTAATAAAATTATCGACTTGATCGTTTGGACAAAATATATAGTCAGGTGATACACACATCTGCCCAGCATTAAGGCATTTTCCAAGAATTAGCCTTTCGACAGCAGTTTCAATTTTTATATCATCACAAATAATAACCGGAGATTTACCTCCTAACTCAAGCGTAACTGGAGTTAAATTCTCAGCTGCAGCCTTCATAACTTTTTTACCAATAGATGTAGAGCCCGTAAATAAGATGTGATCAAATGGCAATGTTGTGAAATACTCTGCAGTTTCAGAATCTCCATGAACAAGCATCACCTTTTCTTTATCAAAACATTCATCGATTAATTTTTGTAAGATCGTATTTGTTTTCGGGGTAAACTCAGAAAGCTTGATCATTGCTCTGTTTCCAGAGGAAAGCGCAGTTATCATGGGATGAATTGACAACTGAACAGGGAAGTTCCAAGGTACAATGATACCGATTACACCCAGTGGCTGGTAATGGATTTCAACTTTTGCGGGTGATAAGAGTAATCCAGGCTTTCTTCTGGATGGTCTAATCCAAAATGGAAGTTTTTTAATTTGATAATTAATTGTATTAATCAATGGAAGAATGTCACCAAACAAGCTTTCCATTTGATTTCTATTTCCAAAATCTTCATTTATTGCTGAAGAGAGTTCATGTTGATATTTGAGTAATGCTTTCTTTATTATATTTAGATCATTGATTCGATCTTTTAGTGATGAAGCATCTTTATTTAAAAAAGACTCTTTTTGTAATTTAAAGCCATTATCGATATCGGGCTTGGTTGTTACCATAAAAATTGCCTGTGTTATTTGATTTCTTTAAATAATCCAGAATTATTTGCCTTCCAGATGTGTAATGCAAGATAAGTTTTAAAAGGAGAGTAAAACTGAATAATTTTTTCATCATTTTGATTCTCCAGTTTTGCAATTTTTCTTATACATCTATCTAAAATTAAATCTTTTTTGGCCCAGATATCTGGCATCCCAAAAAAAAACATTGCTGTCATTTCTGCAGACCATGGACCAAATCCCCATAGACTTTGAATAAATACAGATAATTCGGTCTCATTCAATTTTGATAAAATATCTTTATCAATTTTTTTTGCTTCAAACCTTTGTCTTAAAAGGATAGCTGCTTTGACTTTATTTTTAGATAAACCACAATTTTTTAAGGTATCAGAATTTTTCTCGCTAAATATTTCCATCAAAGACAGCATTTTTGAGTTTTCTAAATCTTTGACATTATTCCAGATGCTATTTGCTGCTTTCGTTGATAGTTGCTGACTGATGATAAGGTTAACCATAAATTCAAATAGATTTTTTTTGGATTTTTTCAAAAAAATAACACCATTTTTTGTAAAAATTTCATTAAGCGATCTATGCTGCTCTAGAGAACGTTCCAGTAAGATGTTATGAATTTTTTTGCTCATTTTTATAGGATTATCAATTTTTATATGAATTATACTCCTTTTAAAAACTTATTAATAACCTCATATTAATGTATAGTTTATGTGGATTCTGCTATGCCAATAAATCGATTAAAAATAAATGGTTTGACACTATTTCGAGGGGAAAGATGCTTATTCAAAAACCTCAATTTCGATGTGTCCGATGGGGAAATTCTCCTGATAAAAGGAAAAAATGGGTCGGGTAAAACCAGTCTTTTGAGAACTATATCGGGACTTTTGGAACCCGACCAAGGTCAAATATATTGGAATGGCATTGACATAACGAAAAATCGCCATGAATACCATGAGAATTTATCATGGCTGTCTCACAAGCATGGATTCAAAAAAGAATTGAGTGTTAATGAGAATTTAGAATATGAGTTAAGTTTAAGATCAAATGCAATTCAAGATTTCGATCGTATACTGGAAAAATTATCATTAGATGAAGTTAAAAATAGACCTTTTGGCATTTTATCTGCAGGACAAAAAAGGAGGGCGTCCATTGCGAGAATGATTATCTCAAATGCACCTCTTTATTTACTTGATGAGCCCGCATCTAATTTAGATTCAGAGGGTCAGGAAATAGTCAAATCTCTGGTGATTGAGCACACAAAAAATAATGGTGTTTGTGTGATGGCAACACATCAGGATACATTCGCAAATATGACAACTAATGTTATCGAATTAACATAAATTAAATGAATAAATATTTATCAATATGGAATGGCTTTACCTCGACTGTTAAGAGAGATTGCCTTCTTTCTAAAAAAAATCTTACCCAGTTTCTAAATCCATTATTATTATTTATTCTCGTAGCTGCTTCGTTTCCATTTGCTGTTAATTTAAATGAAAGTAATCTATCGACAATAGGGCCAGGAGTAATCTGGGTAATTGCTATTTTATCTTTCCTTTTGACTTTGAGTAATTTGTATATGCATGATCTAGATGACGGTTGTTTGGATTACATGCTTTTGAGCCCACAACCGCTCCCGATTTTGACATTTGCTAAGACATTTGCACATTGGGTATTGAGTGGTCTTCCTATCGTTCTAATTTGTCCATTTGTAGCAATTTTTTATCAAATGGAACTAGATGACTCTCTAGTATTAGCATTGACACTAACAATAGGAACATTTGCATTGAGTCTGATTGGTTCAATTGGTGCAGCATTAACTCTGAGCACAAAAAATAACAGCATTCTTCTGAGTTTACTCGTTCTTCCAGTGACAATACCAATACTCATTTTCGGTGCTAAAACAGTTGTTTTATATCAAAGCGGACATACATCTTTGTCTGGTTTCTACTTTATTGGTGCTTATTGTATGTTCGCTCTAAGTTTTTCCCCGTTCGTCTCAGCTGCGGCACTCAGAATAGGGTCTGAATAAAATGATGAAATTTATACATAAACTTGCATCGCCACCGCACTTTTATTCTATTTCATCTGTTTTGATACCATGGCTCGCGATAACTGGTTTAATATTAATACTCTTTGGTGTTGTTAATGGGCTATTTTTTGCTCCGCCCGACTATCAACAAGGCGATGCGTACAGAATAATTTATGTTCATGTCCCCGCCGCCTATATTTCGATGATGGCATATACACTCATGGCAATATCATCTGCAATAGCACTAATATGGCGAATTAAACTTGCTAATGCGATAACTGTAAGCGCGGCTCCACTTGGAGCTTGGTTTACTTTTTTGGCTCTGGTCACTGGTTCTATTTGGGGTAAACCAATGTGGGGAACATGGTGGGAATGGGGTGACCCTAGGTTAACTTCTGAATTATTAATGCTGTTCTTGTATTTTGGTTATATGGCTTTGCGTGCTTCAATAGTTGACGAAAAAAAAGCAGATCAGCTGAGTTCAATTTTAATTCTCGTTGGCGCAATCAATGTTCCTGTAATCCATTATTCAGTAGAATGGTGGAGCTCTTTACATCAGACATCAACATTGTTGAAGATTGATGGGCCATCAATTGCTACATCAATGCTGATACCGCTTCTCTCTACAATTTTTGGCACTACACTTTACTTTCTTTCTTTATTGATGATCAGGACAAGAAGTGAAGTTATTATGAGGCAAAAAAATACCAAATGGGTTAAAGACTTAATCAAAGGTGTGCAAAATGCTTAATTTTTTTTCAATGGGTTACGCATCTTTTGTCTACAGTTCGTTTTTCATATTCTTCTTGGTATTGATTATATGTACTAAACAATCGATTGCTATAAATAAAAAATATCACCGCAGAGTAAAGATGTTAATTGACCAGACTGATTCAGAATAATGAAACCAAGACAACAAAGAATGCTTGCTCTTGGCTTATCTCTCTCAGGCCTAATAATTGCAGCAATCCTTACATTTAAGGCTTTTGAAGAAAATATGATGTTTTTTATCACCATTACAGATGTTGTTGAAAATAATAAAGCACCGATTGACAGAGAATTTAGAGTAGGTGGGCTGGTTGTTAATGACAGTATTACGAGAGAAACAGGAAGCCTTACAATGAGTTTCATATTAACAGATAACAGGAATCAACTGACTGTAAACTATACAGGTGTTCTGCCAGATTTATTTAGAGAGGGTCAGGGTGTAGTGGCAATCGGAAAATTGAACCAAAATGTATTTATTGCCGATACTATCTTGGCTAAACACGATGAAAATTATATGCCACCTGAAGTAATTGATTCACTAAAAGATCATGTTGCTGAAACAAAAGAAGGCTATTAATGTTTCCAGAAATAGGCCATTTTGCTCTAATTCTCGCGTTGGTTGTCTCCTTGTGCCAAGGATCGGTATCATTTTATGGAGCTGCAAAGCAAAATAAAGATCTAATAACTCTAACAAGACCACTTGCACATACTCAATCTCTCTTTGTTTTGATTGCATTTACATGTTTGGTGTATTCATTTGTTTCAGATGATTTTTCTGTCCTTTACGTTGCTAACAATTCACAATTGGCCCTGCCTCTATTGTTTAAAGTATCGGCTGTATGGGGAGCTCATGAAGGCTCATTATTGTTATGGGTTTTAATACTTTCAACATGGACAACACTTGTTTGTTTATTCAGTAAAAATTTACCGGACATATTTTCATCAAGGGTTATAGGTGTATTAGGATTCTTGAATTTTGGGTTTATACTATTCACCTTATTCACATCCAACCCATTTGAGAGAATATTCCCATCACCGCTCGATGGAAATGACTTGAACCCACTTTTGCAAGACATAGGCTTAGCCATTCATCCACCATTACTATATGTTGGCTATGTGGGCTTTGCCGTAGCTTATGCATTCGCAATTTCAGCAATGCTATCAGAAAAGCTAGACAAAAATTGGGCAAAATGGACAAGACCTTGGACGACTGCCGCTTGGTTATTTCTCACAATCGGAATAGCACTTGGGAGTTGGTGGGCATATTATGAGTTAGGTTGGGGAGGATGGTGGTTCTGGGATCCAGTAGAAAATGCATCTTTCATGCCATGGTTAATAGGCACAGCTTTAATCCATTCGCTGGCCGTAACCGAAAAAAGAGGGGTGTTTATTAGCTGGACACTCTTGCTTTCAGTATCTGCTTTTTCGTTAAGTTTGCTCGGTACATTTTTAGTCAGATCAGGAATATTGATCTCGGTTCACGCGTTTGCAACAGATCCAGAGAGAGGTTTGTTTATTTTAATTTTTCTAATATCTGTAATAGGTGGTGCACTTTTACTCTATGCAAAAAAAGCGAGCGATCTCGATAAAAAAGTAGGCTTTGGTGCTGTATCAAGAGAAACTTTTTTGCTTTTGAATAACGTCTTGCTTGTTATTGCAACAATCTTGATTCTTTTAGGAACACTTGCACCATTGGTTCTCGAAGTATTCAATATGGGAAAGATATCCATTGGAGCACCATGGTTTGAAATTGCAATGTTAGTGCCAATGATTCCACTCTTAATCCTGGTAACAATGGGTATGCACAGCCTCTGGATTAAAGATTCATCATTCAATCTATATAAGAAACTACGCTCACCACTAGGAATTGCGACACTTGTTGGTATTGTTATTCCCACCGTTTTTTATGGCAGATCAGGTCTTCTTTTGTTGATCGGCTCAATCATATCAATCTGGATCATAATTTCGTCTTTGCTGTCTTTAAGGTCATCTTGGAAGGGAAATCAAGGTAGATTTCATATCAACAGATCAGTCGCAGGAATGTCAATTGCCCATCTTGGTTTAGGTGTTTTTGTGTTTGGTGTAACAATCGTATCTTCATTTGGTGTCGAAACAGACAGAGGTTTCAGTATAGGTGATCAAATTAGCGTAGCAGGCTATGAGTATAAGTTGAATTCAATTGAAAGTGTAAAAGGACCCAACTACGTAGCAATTGAAGCAGACATCAGTGTTTTTGATGGCAGCGAACTAATCAGTCATTTAAAACCTCAAAAGAGAACATATTTAGTGCAAAAAAGTCCCATGACAGAAGCTGCAATCCTGGCAAAATGGAATAAAGATTTATTTGTCGCCCTAGGAGATTCACTCGGAAATGATTCATGGAGCATTAGAATTCAATACAAACCAATGGTTAGATGGATATGGTTGGGCTGTCTTATAATGGCATTAGGTGGATTGATTGCTATTTCAGATAAACGTTATCGCAGATGATTATAAATTTATGAAAAAACACTATTTACCAATTTTATTTTTTTTAGCAATAATGCCAATATTTTTTATTGGTCTGGATAGAGATAAATCTGTGCTTCCATCACCCTTGATTGGGAAAAAAATTCCTGAATTTTCGTTGCCGAGTCTTGTTAATTCTGAACTTCAAATAGACAGTTCTGAATTGTTAAATAACACCTTCCTCTTTAATGTCTGGGCTACCTGGTGTGTTGGATGTCTGGAGGAGCATGATTTTCTGATGAAACTCTCTGAATCAAATGAGATCCCAATTGTCGGATTAAATTGGCGTGACAACCACAATGACGCATTAGCCTGGTTAAGAGATTATGGAAATCCTTATACAATTATTGCGGAAGATGTTTCTGGGAGGGTGGCAATTGATTGGGGTGTATATGGGGCACCCGAATCTTTTTTGGTGAATTCAAATGGTATTATCATTCATAAGCATCTCGGGCCATTGGATGATGATATCTGGGAAAGAGACTTTAGGGCTATTATTAATGATGCGAATTAATAAAAATAATGTTTTCCTGGTACTCTTTTTATGCCTGATAATGAATTTTACTCATGCAATTGATTCGGGTCTGGTATTTAGTGACCCAAAATTACAACAAAGATATGAAACATTAATATCTGAGATAAGGTGTTTAGTTTGTCAGAATCAATCTATAAAAAGCTCGAATGTATTTCTTGCTGTCGATCTGAGAAATGAAGTTAGAATAATGATATCTGAAGGTAAATCAAATAAAGAGATAGCAAACTTTCTGGCAGATAGATACGGTGAATTTGTGCTTTATCGACCTCGTTTTAAAACCAACACAATATTTCTATGGTTTTCACCATTTATATTTCTCATGATTGGGATGTTTGTAGTATACAAAGTCGTTAGAAAAAAAATAATAACTTAATGAGTGATCAATGAGCTCTATGCTGATACTTATTTTTCTAACTATGGTATTTGTTGCCATTTGCATGATATCGCTACCACTATTAAATAAAGAAGCAATAAAAATCAATTATATAATGATATTGGCCTTTATTTTTATAGCGGTTTCCGCCCCGATCTATTATTTTATTGGGTCCCCACAATCAATATCATTACTCGAAAGTGAATCTCAAATTGATAGGACTATAGAGATGCTGAATGTCAGGTTGTCTGAAGATCCAGAAGATTTGGATGCACTGAGAGCACTGGCAAATTCATATGTCTTAAAAAACTCATTAGAAAATGCGTTTTTATCTTTCGAAAAAATAATCTCATTAGAAAATTATCAAAACGCCGATACTCTAGCAGATTATGGTGAGATTATGATTAATTCGGGCGATTCATCTTATTTAAGTCAGGCTGATAGGTTATTTGAGAGGTCGCTTCAAATTGATGGTAGCAATGCAAAAGCGTTGTTTTTAGGCGGGCTTACAGCTGCAACAATGAAAGAATGGAGTCTTGCAGTAAAAAGATGGCAGGTGTTGCTTGAGCAGTCACCTCCCGATGAAATTAAAAATACATTAGAAAATAAAATTACAGAATGGAAAAATTTATCCAATACTGATATTGAAGCTGATGGGTATAGAGTTAATGTTGCTGTTGATTCAAATTTGATTGCTTCATTAGTCGATTATCCCGAGAAAGTTCTCTACATTATAGTCAGAGACCCCAATAATAAGAGGCCGCCACTTGCTGTAGTTCGTGAAGAGGCGAAGACAGCTTCGGTAATTATTAATAATTCAAATGCTATGATAAGTGGAACAGATTTAAAAAGATTCAACCGCCTTGAGATTATTGGTAGGATATCGTTGTCTGGTGATCCCTTGGATATAAATGATAAACTCTCAGATAGTGTAATAATCGATTCATCTGTGAGATCAATTTCTTTAAAAATTAAATAAATATTTAATATGGAAGAATAAATGAGTCAAAACGTCCCAGAAAATGCTGATATGTGCTTTGTGTGTGGAATCAAAAACCCAATAGGGCTTAAGATTAAATTTGAAGCAACAGAAGATACTTGTATAGGTTATTTTAAGGCTAACGAAACTCATGTCGGCTATGATAATACTGTTCATGGGGGAATAATATTTTCTGCCTTGGATGATGTAATGGCCAATGTGCTCTATCTAAATAATATAAAAGCTCACACAGCACAGTGTGAAATCAGATACAGAAAAGCACTGGAAATTGATCATGAAGTGAAGTTAATTGGTAAAGTGACTGCAAAAAAAAGACGTCTAATTACATTGAGTGGTCAAGCAATATCTACCTCAACAAATGATGTGATCGCTGAATGTGAAGCTAAATTCATGACTATATGAATATCGAAAAGAAAAAACAGTCTCTTTTAGCCTCGCTTAGGATCCCTGTTATCGGGGCACCGTTATTCATTGTTTCTAATCCCAAATTAGTTATCGAGCAGTGTAAGGCAGGAATAATTGGCTCTTTCCCAGCATTGAATGCAAGGACCGAAAAAGATCTAGAGAAATGGATGATTGAGATTAACGAAGAACTTGAAAATTACAAAAAAAAGGAACCTAACAAAAAGATTGCACCGTATGCAGTCAATCAAATCGTCCATCAGAGCAATACGCGTTTACGACATGATGTTGAAATGTGTGTTAAATATAAAGCTCCCATAGTTATCACTAGTTTGAGGCCGCCTGGTGAGGTTGTTGAAGCTGTGCATAGCTATGGAGGCCTTGTTTTTCATGATGTTATAAATATGAAACATGCCAAGAGGGCTATCTCTGAGGGTGTTGATGGAATTATTGCTGTTTGTGCCGGAGCTGGAGGCCATGCTGGTACATTAAGTCCATTTGCCTTGGTAAAAGAGGTAAAAGAGATATTTGATGGATTTATAATTCTCTCTGGAAGCATGAGTAACGGTAAAGATGTTCTTGCAGCAGAGTGCATCGGTGCTGATCTTGCTTATATGGGAACAAGGTTTATTGCAACAAATGAGGCGAATGCAATTGAAGAATATAAGAAAATGATCATTGACAGCAATGCTGATGACATTATTTATACCTCCTTATTTACAGGTATTCACGGTAGTTATTTAAAAGGCAGTATAAAAAGATCAGGTCTCGACCCTGAAAAACTTGAAAATGGCGATAAAAATACTATGGACTTTAGTAAAAAAAAATCCAGAACAAAAGCTTGGAAAGACATATGGGGAGCAGGCCAAGGAGTGGGAACAATGAAAGATGTAAAATCAGTTGCAACATTAGTCAATGAAATAGAAAAAGATTATTCAATAACAAAAAAAAGAGTGTGTCGTTGATATCTTCAAAATTATCTTTCCAAGCACTATTTTTTGTGAGTATTGGTGGGGCCCTAGGAGCGTCTTCACGCTATCTATTGAACCTCGTATCTAATAACCTCCTGGGCATTAATATAATCGCAACGTTAGCAGCCAACTATATTGGCTGTTTTATAATGGGATGTTTGATCCAGCTCTTATATCAGAATACCAATATTTCGCATCAAAATTTCAATATAGAGCATGTGTATTTGTTTTTTGCTGTTGGATTTTGTGGGTCATTTACAACAATGTCTGCGTTTATTTACGATATGGATAATCTTTTTGTGAATAATGGGTTGAATTATTCGATAATTTATATCGTGTCTACTCTAGTCGGGTCGATATTCTTTTATTATTTGGGTTCATACATTTATAAGAACTTAGTATAATATAAATTAGTAAGTATCTGATAAATAACTATATATGCGCATCCATTGTAATTGGTGAGCCATCAAAAAATCGTTTTAGTTTAAAATCCTCCATGTTCATTGTAGTCCTATTTTGAACCATGTTGCTGATTGATTCACCTGCTGCAGGACCAATTCCAAAACCATGACCACTGAATCCTGTTGCGAGCAGAAAACCCGGAATACTCTCTATCTCTGAGATTATTGGTATTACATCAGGAGTAGTTTCTACCATCCCAGCCCACGATTCGATAATTTCAGCATTTTTTAGTTCCGGGTAGATTTTTCCTATATTTTTATTGATTTTTTTTAGAACCTTCATGTTTGGAGATGGATCAAGTGTACGTATTTGCTCGAAGATGGTCTTACTGTCTAAATCCCATGACTTAGGTCGTAACAAATGTTCAAAAAAATCTTTACCAAAGGATATCCTTAAAACATTGAATTCTCTCATTAGTGCTTTTATATACTTAGGCCCAAAATAAATAGTAGAAGGGGTAATTGAGTGATCGAGAATCGCGCCATCAGCAACAGTATAGCCGCCATCTTCACGCTTACGAATGCTTATGTTTTTATCGAAAATATTGCCTTTAATAGGGGATTTTATTGGGTTTGTCCTTGCGACAGTGCCTTTAACTTGAAGTTGAGGAACAGTAACGCCCAATGATCTGCAAAAATATGAAGACCAAGCCCCAGCAGCACAAATTACAGTAGATGTTTTTATGGGCCCGTCTTCAGTGATGACTGCGGACAAATTTCCTGCAGTTTTCTCTATGCCCCTAACAGCTGTGTTTGTGAAAATTTTTGCACCAAGATTTCGTGCAGCCTTTGCAATATTGATTGTTGCTTGATGTGGTTCAGCCCTTCCATCAGTTTTTGTTATAATTCCACCTATCCATCTCTTTGCTACTTGGCCAGCTTCTTTTTCTAAATCGGTCTTATTTAGTACATCAGTTTTTATGTCATATTTTTTCGCAAGTTTTAGCCAGGAGTCATAGCTATCCATCTCATTATGGTTGTATGCAGAATAAAGACATCCGCTCTCTTTGTAACCTGTATCACCCTGAATTTCATCAGATAGGCCTCTCCATAATTCCAAGCTCCTCAACATGAGTGGTATTTCTCTTTCATCTCTTCCCTGGACTCTCACCCAACCCCAGTTTCTTCCTGATTGTTCACCTGAGATAAATCCTTTTTCGCATAAACAAACATTTACACCTGATTTTGCTAAGAAATAGGCCGTAGAGACACCTATGATTCCTCCACCAATAATTACCACATCAGCAACACTAGGTAGCTGATGTAATTTTTTTTGTTTAAAGTTCCAGATCGAACTTACATTTTGGTTATGATTGTCTATCATAAAGACATTATATTTTAGATATTTATAGATTCCAGTAATTTTGAGTGAACCATTTTTGACATGTTGAAATTTATTTATTTACCTTTTCTGATGATATTAATCTCATGCTCAACGAAAGAGACTTTGGTGAACTACAATCAAAACCCTGAAGAACTAACCAATTTAGGAGGATCATGGGAATATATTGCAAAACTTAATGGTCAACAAGACTTGAATGCAGCGATAAATAGAATTATTGGACCAAATAATAAAAGAAATATTTTCTCTTCATCTGCCAACCAGAAAAATAATCGCAATTCAGATTATGTTGCACATCTTTTTTTGAGGGATGCCAAGAGAATTAAGATCACTCAAACCAGGTATGCACTTTATATCGATTTTAATCGATCAATTGTAGAGGAGTATAAGAATAATAGAATTGAAACTATTGAGCTGGGTGAGATAAAGGCACAACGATCATCTGGATGGCAAAATGGTTATTACCTCATTGATACCCTTGATGATCGAGGTATGAAAATCACTGAAACTTATTCATTGGTTAATCAAAATAAAAACCTTCAAAGAAAAATTATCATAAGAGATAAAGATGAGAACGAGGTTGTTCTCGAGAGGCTCTATGATAGAAAAAATTAATCAAAGATAACCATGCGATGTTAAGCTCGCTTTCATCCACAATTTATCATTTCGGTATTGCTCAATAACGATTGGCAAAAAATCTAATTTATCTGCGCACCAAAATATTGATCTTTTGGATGATCCTAGTTGTTGGCTTTTGATTGCAATTGCTTTGAATTCTCCATAAGGCACGCTAATGATCTTCTCTTCAAGCACCTCTATCTGGATCAATTTTATTTCTTCTCCTTCATAGAGACTATATTCTTTTTTCAAATTATTCTTTTTAAGGTCATTCATAAGGGCAAACTTTAAAGAGATTCTATCGTAGAGATTATTTTCATTTTTAAATGTTGTTTCATTCTCATTAATTGTTGATATTCCAAGATCCTCTTCGTAGTCAAAATTTATAGAAATAGTCTTATTTCTTTTAGACATTTTGTCCGTCGAATAAAATGATAATGGCTTTAATTCTTTATCTGTTATTCTAAAATAGGATTTTTCATTTACAGTTCCACCAAGGAATATTCGGGATAATCCTTTAGCTTTAAGCTCATTAGAAGCTTGGTAATTACCATCATCTTGATTCAATTTTGTGTTTAAGGTTCCTCCGATACCTCTAACGCTGACACTGTAATTAGCATGATGCGCTCTTAATGCTGATTCATTTTCTGCTTTAATTATTGAGGGGAATGTAAGAAACAAAAAAAATAAGAAGTAATCTATACGAAATATTTGTTTCATGCTGCTGTTTATTGGCTCATTAATTCTCATAACAATTTCTCAGAAGAGGATTTTTGTTCATTTAATTTTAATTCAATAATTTTTCTGTGTTCTTCGAGTTCTGACATATTTGAGGTCTTAGGAATATCATAAGGTCCACCAATCATCACAACAATATTGGTAAATGGTTTAGGGATCATAAAATGATCCCAACGATTTAGGTACCAGGCCTTTGAACAAGAGCATGTTATGGGAATAATAGGCGCATCACCCAGCTTTGCCATTAAGACGACTCCCATTTTAAATTGAAATTTAGGGCCAAGTGGACCATCTGCTGCTGTTACAATAGAAATACCTCGTTTTAAAAAATGATGAATATCCCTCATTGCAGAAGCGCCCGTCCTAACTGCAGACCCTCTTATGATTTCTGCACCCCAGGATTTAGCTATTTGGGCAGGTACTTCACCATCTACAGAGGGGGATATGATGAAGCCACCTTTGAAACCTTTTTTGAGCCATCTTGAGACAATAAGCAACGTGATTAATAAATCTTGATGCCAAAAACATGGAGCGAAAACACCAGTATTCTTTACAAGTTTTTCAATGGAATTATTCCTATCAACTACTCTTATTTTGCAAGTTGCTATAAGAGTATAAATCGTTGCAAGTAAAATTGGTTTGCCAATAAAATAGTATATTTTTCGACCTATAGAAAGCCTTCTTTTGCCATGATAGTCGAGTTTAGTGTTTTCGTTTGGGTTATTCATGCATTAATTGATTTTAATGGTATTAATTATCAATTGCTCTATTTATTTGTGTAAGGAAAGTCACAAAGATCAATTATCAGTAAAAAATAAATTACAATAATAAATATAATTGATTAAATTGATATAGATTTTAAGCGAAACTAAAATAATCTGAGTTAATATTCAATTTAAATAAAACTCCAGTAATAAAAGCATGCTAAAAAAATATCAAACTTTAAACGATCTTTTTGTTGACCAGATTGAAAAAGAAGGCTACATACGTTTCATTAACAGAAAGTCAGAGGAAGAGGAAATAAGTTTTTCTGAATTTGGAACGAATATAAAAAAATGCTTGGGACTTTTTCAAAATTTGGGATTCAAATCCAACGATGAAATTGTCATTAACACGAAATCAAATATAAAATTTTTAGAGTGCTTCTGGGCTGCAATACTTGGTGGAATGATACCTGTCCCCGTTGCTGTTGGTGTGGGTGAAGAGCACAGAAAAAAATTATTTAAAGTGCTTCTTCAGTTAAAGAGCCCGAAGCTTATTACTGATGCTGATGTTCATTCAAGGCTGATCTCTCTTTTACAAACAGAAGATAAATATTTCTTGCTGACTGATATAGTGAGTCAATCTATAGTTGATATTGAATTTCAAAAATCAGGTGAAATAAAAGAGAACGACCCTGATGACGTTGCTTTTATTCAATATTCCTCTGGCTCAACATCCGATCCAAAAGGAATTGTTCTAACACATAAAAACCTAACTACCAATATATACGCAATCGCAGAAGGCTTAGATCTTCGTGATGATGATGTTGGAATGAATTGGATGCCTTTGACTCACGATATGGGCCTTATCGGAACACATATGACGTTATTTTCATATGGATTATCACAAATAATTATGGATACAGAATTATTTATACGAAAGCCATTGCTTTGGTTAGTCAAAACAAGCGAATCAAGAGCATCAATACTCACATCACCTAATTTTGGATACAAGCATCTTTTAAGGGCGCATAAAAGAAAAAAAATTAAAGATATTGACTTATCTTGTGTTCGTCTATTAATAAATGGTGCAGAAAGTATATCTGTCACACTGTGCAAAGAATTTCTGGATGAAATGTCCGCTTTTCATCTAAAAGAAGAATCAATGTTTCCTGTATACGGACTTGCAGAAGCTACACTTGGTGTCAGTTTCCCAAAAACTGGCGAGAAATTCAGATACATAAATCTAGATAGAGAGACATTAAAAAATAATAATACTTGTGAAGAATCTGATGATGAAAAGAATTCAATTCCATTTGTAATGCACGGTAAAGCTTTGAGGGATTGTGAGTATAAAATTGTAGATGATGCAGGTAAATCTTTGCCAGAAAAAATAAATGGAAATATCAAAATTAGAGGTACAAATGTCACTAAAGAAATATATCGAGATGAAAATACAACAAACGATATAATCGATAGTGATGGATGGCTTTCCACAGGCGATTGTGGAGCTGTTATCGACAATAACTTAATTATTACCGGAAGAAAAAAAGAAATAATTATCATTAATGGTCAAAATTACTACCCAAACGACATTGAAAATATAATCGTTCAAGGTGGAAATTTTGATCTCGGAAAAATTGTTGCTTGTGGAGCAATTAATGAAAACACTCAAAATGATCAATTACTTGTTTTTGTTTTATACAAAAGCGATCTTATGGTTTTTAAAAGTATTGCTGAAGAAATACGTAGAATCGTTATTCAGCAACTTAATTTGGAGATTGATCACGTCATCCCAATCAAGAAAATACCAAAAACCACAAGTGGAAAAATTCAAAGAATAAAACTTAGTCTTGATTATCAAGAGGGCGTATATTCTGACTACTTGATCGCTAATCAATTAAATACTAAAATTGCAAACAGCGACGAAGTTTTGAGATTGCTTTTAGAAATATCCAATCAATACTCAAAAGAATTTATCATAAAGGAAGATGATGATCTGTTTAATGTTGGTATCAGTTCGCTTACTCTCACAGAAATAATGATGGCAATCGAAGAGATCTACCCAGATACAATTGATTTGGATACAGCTTTTAACAACCCAACACTGAAGCAAATATCACAAATCATAAAACAAAATCTTTAACATTTCTTAACATTTAAGTTAAATAATCACTATATTTGTACTAATTTGTACACATATGGCTATAAATAAGACAAAACCTAGTAGTTATATATTAATTTGTTTAGTCTGTACGAGTGTAAAAAAACATTATTTCATAATGTTTATGTAGTAGGTATTAGTTGTATTTCAATAATCCAAAAAAATATGGGAGAATATTATGGATATAGGAAAAACACTAAAGCAAGTAACAGCAGCAGTAGCAGTTGTGTCTGCATTCGCTGCATTACCACAAGAAGCATTACTACTCTGTGTTCTCGGTCTAGCATGTGGTTGGTATATGGCTGAAGGAGACACTATAAGAGTTCTGGTAACAGCTGCCGCTTTAAATGTAGGTGGTGTTGCTGGAGGTGCTGATGCAATTCCAACAGTCGGTCCGATGATTGGAGATATACTAGGAGCTATGGGAGCAGTCTACACTGCTATGGCAGTAACCATGATTGTTATGGGTGTTGTTAATAGAGTCAAACCCTAACTTAGCAATAAGCATCTAGATAAAAGCCCGCGCCATGCGGGCTTTTTTTTTGTATAGTTAAATAATGAACAAACTAACAAAAATATTATATCTAGCATCAATCTTATTCATTAATCCAGATAAAAATCTTTACTCAGAAACATATAATTTAGGAGGTATGTACACATATCACTATCATGATGGCAGATATGCTGATTGGGGTGATTATGCACGTGAAGCCGCCTTTTTAGCAATTGAGGAGATTAACAGTAGTGATTTTTTGGGCGAACGTAATTCTCTTCAACTTCTCCCTGAAAATACAATCGATTATCACTGTTGGCCAAGTAATGCGGCAAAAATGGCTGAGACTCTATTTCAAAACGATATTTTAATTCTTACTGGTGCAGATTGCAGTAGTCCGGCTGTCGAGATATCTAAGATTGCTTCACGATATAAAATCCCAGTCATATCAAACGGAGCGAATGCTTCAAGTCTTTCCTCAAAAGAGGATTTTCCATGGTTCATCAGGGTTGTAACACCCAGTGAAGAATATGATAGATATTTAATTGAATTAGCTCATTCAATAGGTATAAAAGAAATTGCCTACCTATATACTACTGACGCATGGGGCCTTGGAGCAAAGAAAGTTATTCATGATTCAGTAAACAAAAGAAATATTCTTATAAAGAAAGAATTTGGTTTTAAACGTGACACAAATCAAGAAACAATCAATGATTATGTATCTGAGATTATTAGCGCCGGAATAAATAACATCGTGATTACTGGACCAACACCCGATACCGTAAGGGTTTTTAAAGCCATCGATAAATTCAACTTTAATAAAAAGGGAAACACGATTTTCGCTACAGAGATGATATCGGCTGATGAATCTATTGATGCAGTGAATGGTAGTAGGGGATATTTTGCACCAATGACATTCCTTGAAAACACAAAGGAACTCAATCAGTTTAAAAGAAGATTATCATCCAGAATTGATAAAAAAATAGATATTAATTCAAAAGCATTTTTTTATGGCGCTCTTAGTTATGATCATATTTATACAATTGCTCATGCAATTAATAACATCAATAGCAAAAACCAAATGGTTACTCCACATAGTCTTATGGAAAATCTAAGAAAAGTTGATTTTATTGGTGTCACTGGAAGAGTTTATTTCTCTCAAAAATCTAACGATCGAATTAATATGCCATTACAAATCATGAACAGTCATGGTTTTGATGAATCATCAAATTCGGTGAAATTTGAATCTGTTGCTACAGTTTCACCTAAAGGCAAACTAGTTATTGATCATTCAAAAATCCTTCTGCCTGGATACTAATGATTTCATTTATTAAGCAAATAAAAATCTATTTTGTTTTCCTATTAATCAATTTCGGGCAAACATCTGCTGATGATTATTACTTGGGCGGTATGTTTACACAGCACTATAGAGATGGTGCATATGCAGAATGGGGAAAATACTCAAGATTAGGGGCAAAAATAGCGTTAAAGCACATCAACGATGAGGACCGTCTTGATGGAGACAAAATTCTAATGCCGGATGAAAATATTATTGATTATCATTGCTGGAATGAGAATGTTGAGCTGATGATTGAATCATTGATTAGAAAAAATGTCCTAGCTATTATAGGTGCAGAGTGCAGTGATCCTGCTGTTATCATGGCGAACACATCATCTAAAGCAAATATTCCAATAATTTCATACGGGGCAAATGCATCTAAATTGTCTAACAAAAATAAATTTCCATATTTTTTGAGAGTAATCACCCCTAGCGAAAAATATGAAAGATATTTACTTGATCTAGCATCAAATTACGGTGCCAATAAAATTGCTTTTTTTCATACTACTGATTCCTGGGGAGAGGGTGCGGCAATGGTGGTTATGGATGCCGCTAAGAAAAAGAATATCAGGATTGTGAAAACCTTTTCATTTCCAAGAGACGCAAGTCAAGAGCATATTGACAGACTCGTAAGAGAACTAAAAGAAATCGATTTAAAGCATATTTTTCTTACTTCACCAACACCAGATACTGTAAGGTTTTTTAAAGCTATTAATAAATATGGTTTCAATGATCCTGGATATTTCATTTATGCCTCTGAAATGATCTTAAATAATACACCAATAGATGCAATAGAAGGTGCTATAGGATATTTCTCACCAGTCGCAGGGATATCAGACTCAAAAAAATTGGATTACTACATCGAGGCATATGAAGAGTTAACCGGTTTGACTGCTGATTTTAATTCAGCAAATTTCATCTACAGTGTATTAAGTTATGATCAAGTAATATTAGTTTCAGAAGCCATCAAATCAACCAAGAAAAAAAATCTCGAAGTAACAAGTGAAAATGTTATGTCACAACTTAGGCTTGCGAATTTTCAGGGAGCTTCAGGTGAAATATCATTTGAAAATGGCTCTAATGACAGGTTAAATATGCCTGTAAAGATTATGAAATTTTTAGGAAAGAATGATAAAGATCAGATGTCCTTCATTCCGATCGCTAGCACTGATGCCGTAACAGGGCGTCTTAAAATAATTACACAATAAGTTAAAAATGAAAAAAAATAATAAAAATGAAGACCTATCACTTGGGTTAAACAAGAAAATAGATAGGCGAGATTTCCTGAATTCATCACTACTAGGAGCAGGGTCAGTCCTTTATTCAATGTCTGCACCTTCAACTCTTTTCGCTCAAAATGACAATATCAGTCTACCTGATCAAGTTGGTGATAATTGGTATGGATACGGAGGAGTCGGTGACTCTAGATATTCACATGGCAATACGCCTGAAATTTTGCGGGGTGCTCATGCGGTAAGAGATGGTCTACTTAGTAAGTCCAATATAAAAAATATACCATTATCAGAAGAATACGACTTAGTCATCGTAGGTGGTGGACTAGCTGGATTAGGTGCTGCACAGAGATTTACTGAATTATATCCCGGTAAGAAATGCTTAATTCTTG
>Ga0114933_10002067_pt1 | contig 21441 bp, 23 predicted proteins | sample 4SBtaG_FD_89691 | JGI IMG/M metagenome (GOLD analysis project Ga0114933, IMG submission 89691) | Deep subsurface microbial communities from Kolumbo volcano to uncover new lineages of life (NeLLi) - 4SBTROV12_W25 metaG | ecosystem: Environmental > Aquatic > Marine > Volcanic | place: Kolumbo... | reverse complement strand
GTCAAAACCCGTATAAGCTAGCCAGCCGTCGGTTAAGTCAATTTTTTTATATTCAGAAAAATCAATTTCAGCCTTGTACTTCCAATCGTGCGCTAGTTTTCCGTAACCTTTCAAACGAACCCGCCGTGTTTCCATACCGTTGCCCGCTTCACTGTTTGGAAAAAAGAAACTCACATCGGTTTGCACACGGCCACCGACACCAAAGGCATAGGCGCCATCGGTTGATTTAATACTTATTCCTTTCTTACCCGTTGAAATCTTATACTGGGTGTCTTTCACGGCACTGATCACAGAAGCATCGGATGTCCCTTTCTTTTCAGTGAGCTGCTCAAATTGTTTTTGCGTAATCGCTCTATTTTCACGTAATATTTTAAGTAAATCCTGATCCACTGCCACAGCTTGCGTACTTCCTAAAACAGCCGCAACGCCGAGTACAATTAGACTCACTACACGTGTTATTTGCTTTGACATACTATACCCCTATAAATCAATAAATTCATTTGAATTCGAATAATAATCGAAATATCCTATAATTCCACACCATCTACTCACAATATAACCTCTTATTAATTGTTAATATATTATACCATACTTTCCATAGGTTGTAAACATTTATTTTATTTTTTACCACAAGAATGATAATAATCTCTTTCCTCCTATAGTAAATGCCTAATTTCATCTCTCTCAGATATTAACTCAGCCTCAGTCAATCTTATCATGGACTCGGAATATTCATTAATATCTAGATCATCAACAACAAAGAGTTTACCTCTTGCATGATAGATAGGAAATGAAAATATTAAATCAGACTCAATACCATACTGTCCTGATGATAACACCGCCATTGATTCCCAGAGTTGTGAACCGCCCTTACCCGACCAGATTTTCATTTGTTGAATTGCAGCATTAGCGGCAGAGGCTGCAGACGAAGCGCCAAGCCATTCAATGACAGAAGCACCTCTATTTTGTACCGCAGGTATATAATCCTTAACATACCAATCGTTCTCAATAAGATCCATTGCCTTAAATCCTTTTACTTGGGCATGATTTAAATCGGGATATAATGTGGGGGAATGATTACCCCATATTATGAGATCGTTAATTGCGGTGTGAGGAGCTCCACAATATTTAGATACAATAGTCTTAGCACGATTAACATCGAGTTGCATCATTCCAGTAAAATTGGTAGAATTTAATCCAACTGCATTAGATAAAGCTACGAGGGTATTGGTATTGCTTGGATTACCCGCAATTAATACCTTAACACCTTTCGATGCAACTTTACCGAGAATACGTCCATGAGAAGCAAATATCTTTGCATTATCTTGTAGGAGGTCGGATCGTTCCATTCCCCTTAGTCTGGGTTTAGCCCCCATCATGAACACATATTCAGCATCACCAAATGCGACTTCTGGTTCATCTGTGATAACTACATTCCCTAATGTCGGAAAATTACAATCATCCAATTCCATTTGTATACCGTGTAAGGTTTTCATTGCCGATGGAACTTCTAGGAGTTTAAGATTAACCTTTACATCTTCTCCAAATAAATCCCCATTAGCCAAGCGAAACACTAAAGCATATCCGATTCTACCAGCAGCACCGGTAATTGATATGTTAACTGATTTACTCATAATATTCCACCAAGCCCAATGATTCCGCAACATTTAAATTAGTTATTTTACCACTATGCACATAAACCCCCTTTTTAAAATTTGAATCTAATTTATCAATATCAGAACTAGCTAACCTTGTTATATATGGTAATGTCGATTCAGTTAATATATCCGTAGCAGACCTTGGATATGTACCAGGCATATTAGATACACAATAATGAATGACACCGTGTTTAGAATAAATTGGGTGCTTGTGAGTTCTCATACGTGAAGTTTCGATACATCCACCTTGGTCTATAGAAACGTCAACAATAACAGACCCCTTTCTCATAGACCTTACCATATCTTCTGTGACAACAACCGGAGTTTTCATTCCGGGGATTGAAACTGCACCAACAACTAAATCGGCATCTTTAATGTAATGCTCTAAATTTTCTTTAGTTGATTTTCTATATATCACACCACTTCCATGACCGAAATATTTTTGGCATTCGACATCGAGACCAATAAGCGTGACATTAGAACCCATACCCGAAGCCATTTTAGCAGCATGTCTTCCAACAACCCCATCCCCAACAACAACTACATTACCGGAGGTATTACCATTAATATCTCCAAGTTGTACTCCAGAACCTCTGAGATCCCCCGCATATCGAAGATAATAAGAACCAATGGTAATAGCCATATTACCAGCAATTGCTGACATTGGCGATAGGAGAGGAAGATTTCCATGCTCATCCGCAACAGATTCATATGCTATGGCGGTGGTATTTGTGCTCAATAATTTGAGTGTGAGATTTTTATCTACACCAGCTAGATGAAGATAAGTGAATAATATTTGCCCATTGAAATATTTGTATTCTTCTTCGAGTGGTTCTTTAACCTTAACTACAAGATCCGAATCCCATGCATAAAAGTCATGGCATATAACCCCACCAGCTGCTATGTAATCATCATCCGAATAACCAGAACCAACTCCCGCTTCAAATGTTACACATACCGAATGACCAACATTAACTAATGCACGAACCCCATCTGGGGTAATTGCTACTCTATTTTCATTATCCTTTATCTCTTTAATTAAACCGATTTTCATTTTACACCTCGTTAAGCTCAATCATAAAATCGTAATATAATACATATTCAGAGGAATATGCATACTCTTCATCGAGGTCTCTATAATTTATATATTGATATACATGAACCATCTCATGTATTATGGTGGAAATTATTGTATTCCTATGCATATCATTATCAATGTAGATATCATAGTAACCTCTATTTGAAGGATCACATATTGTATATCCTCGAAGTGGTCCTTCTGCTACGTCAGATTTATTAGACAGATCGCCAATAAAAAAACATATATCTATCTCATCTGGTATTCCTAATCGTTCACATATCCAAGGAGTTATAGTTTCAAATGTGGATTTATTAAATTCATCGACTGTATCATCATATAGTATCATACTTTTCCCCTATCATTTTGTATAAGGATTTATATTATCATATTTTTTAATTACTTTTCTTGCGGAGTCACCATCTTCCCAACCAATAACATTAACCCATTTATCATGATCTAAATCTTTATAATGTTCAAAAAAATGTCTAATGCATGATAGTAATCTCCTCGGAACATCTTCGAGATCGTTATAATCAGCATAATAATCTCCAGTTGGTACCGTCAAAATCTTATGATCCTCACCTTCCTCATCAACCATTCTTAAAACTCCTAGGACCCTACATCTAGCAACACACCCCGATAACAGGGGATATGGACTCAGGACTAATATATCAAGTGGATCTCCATCTGGAGCTAATGTACCCGGCATAAACCCATAATTGGTCGGGTAATACATTGCGGTATCGAGAAATCTATCTAAACAAATATCTCCAGTTTCTTGATCGACCTCATATTTAATGGGGTCTGATGCCATAGGTATTTCAATTTTAACCTTTATTATTTTTTCCATTATTAACAACCCTCACTATAATTTCGTTACCGTCTTTGTCGACTTTGAAATCAATGATATTTAGTTCATGTAGATTATCTAAACAATAATTCACCCCGAACTCTAATCCCGCCTTAGCTCCTGCGGAATAAGAAAATTTTACCGCTAAAGCAATAACAATTCCATATGCAACATACTCGTATATCAACTTATACTCTCCTACTAAAGTTACCAGTTTTTTTAAATTTTATTACTTCGTCGAACCTTTCTGCCATATGATTTTTATGAGATATGACGAATACATTTTCATTTTCTAATGTATAAAGAATTTTCATAAACTCTTCGGTACCATTATCATCAAGAGAAGAATCGAATATTTCATCTATTATCAGAAGATTGGTATTCCCTGAATTTTTCATTTTAGCAATCTTACGCCAAGTGAATAGTAATGCAAGATCAATTCTTTGTTTTTCTCCCTCTGAAAAATTATCATAATTAAACTTATCTATGTATCTCGAAAAGATAGATTCATTAAATTCCTCATCAAGTTCGAACCTAGCATGAAATTCCATACTAGATAGATAACTATTTATTGTTTTATTTATTAGAGGCACATACTTCTTAATGATAGAAGCCTTGACCCCCTCATCTGAAAGAAGATTCTTCATTACAGACATATATTCTTTATCTTGAATAGTCGTTTCTAATTTATCTTCAATTTTGATAAGAGTTTCCCTCTTAGACTTTATTGATTCTTTTAATTCAGAAATTTCAGTATTTCCATTCTTATCAATTGATATATCCCTTTCAATCTCTGAATTATTTGACATGAGGGACTGTATCATTGCATTATTTGTTTTGATAAGGGATTCATTATGTATTACATCCATATCAAGGGATATGATATTATCGAGTTTAGCTTGTGTCGTTTTCAACCTACCTGATAATTCATTTAAAGCGGTGGAGATTTCGTCCTTCAAATTTCCTTGAGTTGTAAACATAAAATCTTTAAATGTTCTACTGATATCCTGTTCACATTCGGGACAAGAATCATTATCAGAATAAAAATCTATAGATTTATCAACAGACTTTAATTTGCTTTTAAGTTGACCATGAAGAATGGAGAGTTTTTTCCCATGGTTTTGTACATCCACCACATTACCAATAGCACCATGAAGACTCGAATTGACGGACTCGAGTCTCTGAATATCATAATTCAATTCCTCAATTCTGGAATTGTTATCCCTAATTCGCTTGTTATTTTTATCATCATTAACCTTGGCACGTCTTTTCAACGATTTGAGAGAAAGAACGTTCATTTTAATCGTTTCTTCGAGAAGATTAACAGCATTACTGAGTTCTTTATGATCCTCGAGAGTTTTACGAATGTTAATCTTGAGAAGTAAATTCATGAGACTGAATATTTTAATATCCAATAATTCTTCAACAACCTCTCTTCTTCTGGATGTTGAAAGTCTCATGAACGGAACATAAGAACTTGAACCAAGAACAACAACCTGCGTAAATGCCTGATAATTCATTTTAAGGATATTCCGTTCAAGGAACTTTTGATAATCCCTAACCTTAGCATCTTGATTTATAAGAATGGAATCCTTGTAGATTTCAAACTTGTTAGGTTTTATGGCGCGAATGATATTATATTCTGAATTACCAACATCAAATCGAATATGTACCTCAAGATCTTTTTTGTTAATAGAGTTAACGAGGTTGTCTTTCCTAACAGATCTAAATGGTTTACCATACAGACCAAACGTAAGAGCATCAATCAATGTAGATTTACCATGACCATTTTTACCGATGATCATGGTTCTATGATGAGCTTCAAAATCAATCTCTTGGAACTCATTACCTGTGGATAATAAATTTTTCCATTTTATTCGTTTAAATTTAATCATTCTATATCACTTGCCTCAACATATAATTCATGCATTCTATTTGAGAGATCATCATTCTCAATACCACTTATCGAAATAGATTCTATGTACTTGGAAATCAGGGAAGATGTATCATCACTTGAATCAACTTCATCAACTATTCCAGAATCTAGATCGTTTGATTCTATAATTTTAAGATCTATGACGTTAATATCATTATACATCTTTGAGAGGAATCTGTCAAATTTATATAGATCTTTTTTATTGATTACAACCAATTTAATGATCTTAGAGTCGTATTCACCTACATCTACCGTCTCATAGTCAATTTTGGAATCATCGTAATATATCTTTTCGAGAATTGTATATGGATTGGCAATGAACTCCATTTCTAATGTTTCAGTGTCAAATACATGAAAACCTTTAGTCTCACCATAATCAGACCAATTAATCTGGTAAGGTGTACCAAGATAATATATGGTAGAATTATCAGATTTTTTATGGAAATGACCGGAATACATAGCATCGAAATGAGAGAACACAGAAGGACTTAAGCCAGATCTAGCAACTATTTGTGAGTTTAAATAAAACCCATTAACCTCGAGATGACCAAATCCTATTTTAGATCTAGTTTGATCAATAGTCTCGAGAGAAGATTTAGAATTCTGAGGATTAATCCATGGAACAAAAAGCATATCGAGTCCACCAATATTAACCTCTTCAACTTCTGAATAAGATGTTACATTAGGATAAAGTTCTGTCAATAAATCTATTGAATTAATTGTATTGGTATTTTTAAAATAAGTTGAATGATTACCTACTATACAATGAAGCGATATATCATTTGTCCTTAATTTATCAAACCACATTTTCTTAGTAAGATTAAATATATTATAATTAATATACTTTCTATGATCAAATGTATCACCAAGATCAATTACTGTTGATATATTATTTTCCTTCAAGTAAGGGAAGAAAACGTTATCATAAAATTTCTGGAAATACTCTGAAAAATGTATACTATCATTTCTGGCGCCGAAATGTTGATCGGTTATACAAGCAATCTTCATTGAAAATAATCCTTTAGTATTTCATTATAATATTCTTGAAGTTCGGTATTAGTATTAGATACGTCTATGTCAAAAAGTTGCGATATATCGGATCTATGAATTAAACCTCTTTTAACATCTCGTTGCTTATTTTCCTTTTGGATCCTACGAATAAAGGCATAATATATTATTTGGGTAAAATAAGAAAATGGATTACTTGATTTTTCTGGATTAAAATTATGGGCATATGCTATACAATTTTCTATTCCATCTAGTATCATTTCATCCTTATAAGTATAGTTCCGGAAATTAGGTTTAGTTGCTAGATTCTTTGCTATCTTCATAAAACAGACTGCAGCCTTATCTGATATAGTAGGTCTTCTTTCTAGATCCTTATCTAGATAATCCTGGTAAGAGATCCTATATTCAATCATTTCCTCTAGAAATTCTTTATTGTCGACATAATGAACTGCTTTATCTTTGACTTTTGGCATTATATTTTTTCCTTTATCTTAAGATTATATTATAACCTATTTTTCATTAATTGTAAATACTATTATTTTAAGGGCAGGTTACGATTCCTACTGACCTTGTTCCTGTCTATTCAGGAATCCTTAGTGGACTCATATCAACGCCCCGATCCGGTTACTCTATCACGTTTTGCTTGTACGGACTCAGTGAATGGATGCATCAAAACAAAGGTTTCGATGGTAGCCTTTACAACCCGATAGCTTTCGACTCAGACGGTTGCTATAATTTTTATGTACTTGTTTAATATTATATCACATTAGTTTGATGTTGTAAACTATAGGTTGATAATCTCTGTTGAAACATCAAACTCTGCTTCATTGTATATGTTGTAGCGAGCATAGAAATGGTTGAGGGTATAGTTTTTCTTTTTTCCCTTCCTAATATCATCGGCTATGTCATATACATTACACTTATCTTTAGAATCGTGAAGACGAAGACCACGACCAATAGACTGTAGGACTCTCACTTGGGATTTAGTTGGAAATGCAAGGATAATATTATGAAGGTTCTTGATATTGATACCAGTTGAATATGTTTGGTATGATGCTACAATTATAACATCATCATTAGATTCTGTAACATCTCTGGTTTCTTCTCTTTCTTCGGCTTTAACCATACCAGAAATATATCTGACATTCTTTGTGGTCATCGCTTTGATTTGCTTGGTCAAGGGAATACCGTGTTTCTCAACGTACTGAAACAGAACAAGCGTATTTCCCGCAAGGCTTGTAGCAAGACGGGAAATAAATTGATTTCGTGTAGCATTAAGAACAAGATAATCACATTCCTCTTGATAAGTTTTAACTCGAGTGGCTATCTTCTTATCAGAGACAGAATGATTTAGGATGAGGGAATTGATTTTAAGTTTTGATATTGTACCAGCATCCATTAATTCCTTGGTGGATACAACCTTCTTTGGAACATCAAATAATCCAGAGAGAACTAATTTATTAGACTCGGTTCCATCAAGAGTTCCCGTTAATCCGAATCTGTATTTACAGTTCGGAAGTTTTTCCATTATAGACTTGAGTGATGCTGCTTTAGCTAGATGAGCCTCATCAACGAATATGACACCGAATTTCTCAAAGTATGATCTCTTTTCTTTGTATACAGATTGCCATGTTGAAATATATATTCTCTGCCAAGAATCCTTATTTTTCCCTCCTGTTATCATGTGACAATTCGTCTCTGAATGAAACCCATAGTCACCGAAATCTTTAAACATTTGTGATACAAGTGATATTGTAGGTACCAGAAGTAGAATCTTTTCTGGTTGTTTAAGAAGATAATATCGAATTAGACAGTAAATGATTAATGATTTACCAGATGCAGTAGGACTTACTAGAAGAGATCTATTTTGTTTTATTGAATGGTGTATAGCTTCAGTTTGATAATCTCTTAACTCGAGAGGAATGTTCAAAGCCTTTATGAATTCGGTGACATCACCCTTATCAGTATTCCCAGATTCGTCAAATATAGAGAATGTATAACCTCTAGTATCAGCAAACCTAACCACCTCAAATTTAAGACCATAATAGATAAGAGATGTCTTGAGATTAAAGAGCCTTATTTTACCATCCCATGCTCTAGTTTTATACGCTGGCATGAACTTTGCGCCAGGAACTTCGAAGGTAAAATGGTCGGACAATTCTTGAGCTATACCTTTATCGGTCGATATAGATACGAAGATATCATTCTTCTTGGTAATTGTTATATCAGATTTGTTATTTGTTATATAATCCACTAATTCCCCGCCTGAAACTTTTCCCACTCAATTATATTTCTAATATGGAAAGACCTTGCTCCGATTTCTTTTAATTTTTTCTCAAGGTCTTTCTCCTGTATTTCAAGAGATATCATTTTTTTCTTAAGTTCTATGACATCAGGATCACCTGAAATATACAAGGAAACGTCGGATTTTAATATCTTTTCAGGGAGAGGGGATTTTAAATAAACGTCGGGATCAGCTTTCCCGAGGAAATATTTCCATTTATCTAGGTAAAGGACATCATATTCCATCCCATACCACTTAAGTTTAGCAAGAATCTCATTGTATTGATTCATGTACTTCGAGTATATTAAAGGTGTCTCCGCTGATTCTATAGTAAGTTTAGTTACATCAATTTTATCTAGGTCCATTGAAGCATTATACTACATTTCTAGCGAATTGTAAACTATTCAGTACTATTAGCTCTCTCAAAATGGAACGAAGTGTAATCGAAATCTACTGTAGCAGTTGGAAATATTACACCGGAATCCGTTGAAGTTAATTCGAGGGAACTAAGACTAGTTGGAAATGAATCCTTAAATGTGTAAGTCCCCACCAATTTATGGGAAGAATTATGTATTAAGAGCTTTGAATCTGATATTGCTTCATCAATTTTTTCGTATTCAGTGTCTCTTATCCTCACCAACCAATCAGAGATCTCAACATAATTTAACAAATCCTCATCAACAAGAAAGGTTAATGATAACGGTGAAAATACCAATTTATCACCGGGGTGTTTGACATCACTGAATCTAGTGATTTGAGGGGTAGCTTCCATCGATATAGACGGAATCGACATCTCAGTACAAGAGAATTCTACTCGGGGAAATGATTTATTTACAAATTTAAAATGTGAATTATTATAAGGATTCATGGCAATACCGAATTAAGATAGAGAATAATATTTATATTCAATCAAGATCAACTCCAATCGCTTGAGATATATTGGTGTACCCATCACGTTCAAGAAGTTCAGCGAGTCCCATATTAATTTCTGCAGAAATTTGTGGACCATGAAAGATCATGCCGGTGATAAGATGTATTAATGTTGCACCATTCCGTATTTTATGATATGCGTCCTCTGGGGTATCACAACCACCAATACCCACAACTATGAAATCGTAGTCAGAATCTTTAATGTGTTGAGCACACATTCTAATTATATGGTTGGTCATAGGTCTAAGAACGTGACCGCTCATACCACCTTTATCGTAGGGCATAACTCTTTTTTCAAGTTTACCTTTATGAAAAACGTGTGTGGTTATATCATCCTCTGGAACCAAGGATCTCTTAGTTGTAAGGTTACAAGTAAGTATACCGTTTATACCATATTCAACCATAACATCAATCATTTCACGAATTTCGTCGTCTGTATGATCTGGTCCGATTTTGCAATATAGGGGTACATTCTCGAGACCCAGTAATTCTCGCAGTGATCTTAACTTCAGTAATAATTCTCCCAGATTATCCATATTAAAAAATGGATTAGCTACCCCGAGATTTGGGCAAGATAGGTTTATGGTTGTATAATCACCGAATGGTGCAAGTCTCTTGTATGAGGTTGTTAAATCCTCAATCGCCTCATCCGAACCAGAAATACCATTTGTTGCGGATACAGATACACCACATACCCCCGGAACAGACTTCCAAGATGGTGCAATGGTATCTCGTACATGCTGAGAACCAGAATTATTCAGACCATACCATACGTTAATTGATTGGGATTTAACTGCTCTCCATAGTCGAACCGGTGGATTTCCGGGATGCATATGTTTCGAGAATGAACCAAGTTCAATACCAGAAAATCCGAGATCTTTGATAACAGAGGGGAGTACTCCATACTTATCAAATCCAGCGGAAATTAAGAGAGGATTGCTGTAGTGAACACCGCCTACGGTTTGAGATAACACGGGATTATCATAGCGATATAGGAATTTCAGCAGAGATCTTGAGCCTGGTATCTTTTGAAGAGATACCATAATATTCTTGACTACATCATGTGCTGTCTCTGGACAGAGCTTAAATAATATAGGTCTCAATAAAAATTTATAAACATTCCTTTGTATCTTATATTTATTTCCGCTTTTCATTTAGTTTATTTCCTGGGTTATGTTCTGATGGGAGATTGTTGTATTCTTCTTTGGGGAGATGGTTAGCACCGCAACCACCACCTACATGATGTGTGGCACCGCAACCAAATTCTCCCTTCCCTGTGTAAAATTGGGTTGACAGGGTTTTATCTATTTCTTTAATGCCAAATAATTGTTCTGGTCTATCCGTCCAGGTTTGTGGACTTACGAGTTCGAGCATACTAGTCGCTGATATATCAGTATTTTTTTGGATAGTGTTACCAACTAAATAAACGGATGCTAATGCGCCGACTGTTAATAGTGCTTTATTTCGTTTTTTCATAATATTTATCCTGCAGGTAAAATTATATTATAATACATTTTCATGTAGTTGTAAACTCAAATTTCAAATTCCCTCCTATTTTTAGGGTCTAGGGTGTTGTGAATCCACAGGTTTATATCAGAAAGTACGTTTTTAGCCTGAAGATCATGAAGAAGCATGTGATAACCGTTATCATATGTAATCTTTTTAAGCGTGGATTTATTTTGAAGCGAATCGACCCATTTATTCATAGCATAGGGTGGAATTACTTCATCTTTCTCTCCATATAGGAGAAGTGTGTTGGTATCTAAGGCGGTCGATCCGAGAAGAACATCATCCATTAAATTAACTAATCCCCAAGCGGTTGCGATAACTGTTTTTTTAATGATCATTGGATCTTGCCGCATAGATCTTAGCATGGGAATATTATCAGATGGGGTAATTGTTCTACCAGCGATAGAAGCTCCACCACCTATTTGAACCCACGGAATAGTATGTGCAGCAATCCAAAGAGTCACCCTTTGAAACCACGACATAACTGCCCTACCTCTTACCGCCGGAGCAACTAAAATTGCACCGTTGACCTCTAGATCGGTTGATGAAAGTGTTTTGAGAACTACTCCGCCGCCCATAGAGTTGCCGAGTACGAATATTGGTACATCTTCTTCTTGAGATTTTAGGAGAGTAACCAATGAAAATAAATCATCAGCCATTACTGCTCCACCATCCCAATAACCTCGAGAATTTGTACCACCAAACCCTCTTTGATCATAGGCTATGGTTTTAATATCATATTTAGCAAGATATTTGCCGAGTGTTCCGAATGATGAGGAATAATCATTGAAACCGTGAAGGCATACAAGAATTGCTTTGTGTCTTGATGACCTGGATTCCCATATTCTAAGTGGGTGTTGATAACCGTCAGAAGCAATAAAAATAGTGTTCGTGAGAAATGCAGAATTTGTATTTTTATGTGCTTTTGGAATTGGATTTAAAACTCTAGAATAATTGTAAATAGTCGCCACCCCTGTCATAAGTATTAATAATGCCAATATGTAAATAATTAAACGCTTGACCACCGAAATCATAAAAAAAAAGGGGGTACAAATTGTACCCCCCATTTCAAATTATTGTATCTAGGATTAGATAGCAGTAACTTTAGTTCTACGATAGTAGACGTTATTATTTGCACCACCTGTAACGAATGGATTATCTACCATACCGTAACGAGTTTTGAATGCAATTTTAGGTTGGAATGTTTGTTCGCCAACAGCTTTAACCATTTGTAATGGAACATATGGGCAATAGAACATACCAGCATCATATTGAGATGCACCTTTATAACCAACTACAAAGTAATCAGTGCCAGTTGCATACGGATCAACGAAAACTTTGATAGAACCATTTAGAGTTCCAACAAAAGTATTACCGCTTGGATCAACATTACCAGATAGATTACCGGAAACGCCACCAAAATCAAGATTACCAACCATAGCTAATGCAGATGCTATGTTGCTAGAACAGATAAGAATGTTACCTTTACCACGACGAGTATCGATAGCAATTTTATTAGCTTCTTTTTCGATCCAGAACATTAAGCCTTTGTATTTCTCAACAGACCAACGACCATCTAAATCAGCAGCAACAATAGTACCAGCAGTTGCAGCATCTTGTGAACCTTCAACAGCATTTACATAAACTGTACGAACCATTTCACGGTTAATCTCTCCAAGAATTTCTTGAGATAAGATATTAGCCAATTCTGATTCAGCATCAAGACCGTGTACAGCTTTTAGATCGTGTGCTAATTCCATAGTGTATTCAGCTTTCAATGCACGGGTTTTAGCAGTTACGCTAGTAGACTCGATTGAGAATGCCATTTCTGGAAAATAGTTACCGCTAGCATCACCAAGGGCTTCACCTGTAGCAGTAGCCATACCAGTACCACCAGTAAATGTACCTGGTGAAGCATCATTTAATACAGACGGATCAGTACCAGCATGTGTACCAGCACCTGCGAAATCTGAATCAGCCTCACCGAATAGTGCTTCTGTACCACTTTGAGTTGTATATCTTGACTTCATAGCGAAGATAAGACCAGTAGGACCAGTCATTGGTTGTACACCAGCAACATCATATGCAATCAATGAAGGCATTGCACGTCTTACTAAAGAAATTAGGACTGGATCCCAGTTAGCAACATTAGCACCAGTTGCGTTAGCTGGAGCTGCTTCTTGAAGGTTGGTATCTTCGCGAAACGCTTTTTCTTGGTTTTCTAGAATGACTGTAGTGACTGCACGCTTGTAAGAGTCTTTGATCTCAGGAAGATCAGCATGCTCAAGAACTGGCTGCCATTTTTCATTCAATTGTTCTGTTTGGAACATTGTGTTTCTCCTCGTATGGATTATTTATTTTTTGAAATTGCCGCCGCATAGGCAGCCATATTATTACTCAAATCGGGTGTAACAGTTGAAGGAATAGCTTCTTCAATATTAGACACCTTTTCATCTTTAGGGAAATATTTTTCCTTAATAATGATGAGTTTCTTTTCATATAGTTCACTTGATTCAAAATCTACATTTTCAGCAAGTTCTTTAAATTTTTCTGTTTCTGTGACCGCAAGGTCTTCAGATAAACTTAAAAGAATTCGATCTTTCTTTGCTTCGTTAACCTGAGCGAAAAGAGCAACTTTTTCTTTTTCTACATCGTTCAATGCAGTAGTTAGTTCTTCAATTTCGTCAAATTGACTTTCAACAATAGAAAGTTTTTCTTCTGGAATGTCGATAAAATTCTCAACGAATAAATCGCGCATACCATTTAAGAATTGTTCAGATATTTCAGAACGAATACCGTGCTCTAATGCAATAGCATTATCCTTCGCCCACTCTTCGACAACATAATTTAAGTATTGATCAATTTTGTCAGACAAAGTTTCTTCAATTTCTTGAGTAGCTTCATCCAACTTAGTCTGAAATTTTTCTTCTAGTAAAGTTTTTTCTGATGCTAATTTAGCACCAATTGCCGCTTCAAAGATTGTGGTAGCTTTAAGTTTGAAATCGTCAGAAAAATCCTCACCCTCGAGAAGAGCATCTACATCAGCAGACATATCAACTTTATCCTCTTTTACGGGTTTCTTTTTTTCTTCAACTTCAGAATCATCGTCATCATCTTCATCATCGTCAGCTTTGATTTCGATTTCTTCTTCTTTTACTTTTTTCTTTTCGGATAATTCCTCATCCTCAGAAACAAGTTCTTCCACAATTTCTTCGGCTGCCTCGACGACTTCTTCTTCAGTTATTTCTAACTCAAGATCATCAATTTTAGCTTGATCCATTGTTTTCTCCTAATGTAAACATATAATATGTATAATTATTTATAAAAAATTTAATTATAATTTATTTATAAAATTACTAAACACTTCTAATTTCTTTTCTTCGAGATGCTTAGAAGGTGTTTCCCTAATAGAATTCCGAATACTCTGATATCCAAGGACATCATCATAAACCCATTCTGCGTTTTCCATTATTCCCTCGACAAACGCAGAAGGTGCCGATGGATCGGCTACAATATCAATTGTACTTAATTTAAAGTCATTCCCAACTACAGATGCACCACCTTTTTTGGTTAGTGATCCTAATCCACGGGAAGATACACCTAGTTTAACTCCACCCTCAAGTAGTCCACGAACAATATTACCCATTGGGGTATCTAGGATTTTTGCTTTACCTATGTAATCGTTGCCTGACTCTTGAAGAGATGTAATTAAATGTGAAGCTCTCTCTGGATTAAGTGTTGGATTTGGTGGATGATTTAATTCCCCAATACTTCTTTTATTCTTAATTTCTTCATTGATGAAACGTCGAACTTCTCGAGACATTATCTCTTTTGGATATATTCGACCATTTCTATTTTTCACAGAAGATTGAAGAAACACTCCCTCAATATGAAGGGTTTTACCCTTACCCTCTGTTAATATATTTAAATCATGATCTAGAAGTTCTGTTATGAGTTTCATTTTTCTTCCCGATTTTTATATAAATTAGAACCAATATCTTTTTTCATTTGCTCTAGTTTATCTATAACTTTATCTGACATTATGTCTTTGAACGTTGTTTTCGCTGCAACTAAATTATCTGTTTTAATTTTATCAATTAATTCCACTTTTTAATTTCCCATTGGTTAATAGTTATCTTCATCTTCTTCTGGTTCCTGATACATAGGATCCTTTTCTTCTTCTTTTATCTTATCATTTATATCTAATACTTCCTCATCCGTCTGTTTGAGAATTACTTTCCTCACATAATCATTTGAGTAGTATTTTCCGACATAAGGTTCCAATGATTCGAGGGTTGATATACGCTCCTTCAAGATTTCAGAATCTTTTAATTCTGCGTAGTAATTATCTTCACTGAAATTGTAAATTAATACTTCTTTCAATTTATCCCATTCAGCTTCAGTAATAACACCCTTAAGAAGAAGCTGTGTACGAAGAAGATCATCAAATGTTGCAGTAAATTTCCTACGAAGTTTGGATATAAACTTAGAGAATTTAACCTCATCTCTCGTAACTTCAGATCCCGAACCAAATGTATATGTAGACTCCGAATCTAGTCGCGAAACCGGTACATTAAGAGATTTAAATAATTTCTTTTGAAAGTAAATTAAATCATCAATATCAGCAAGATTAGTTCCTGCCGGGAGTGTAGTGATTTCTGTACCTTTATTACCTTCGCGACGAGGAAGCCAAAAATCCTCCATCATACTCATTTGATCGGTAGAGTTAGTCAGTGCACCAGTATTGGCATCATATACCATTTTATTTCGGTAGCGATCCATTATATCTTTGAGATGTTGCTCTGCCTTAGCTTTTGGCATATTACCAACATCGATATAAAATATTCTTCTCTCTGGAGCACGTGCAAGTCTGTATATGACCTGTGCATTTTCGGTCATTCTTAACTGATTTGCTGGTCTAATAGCCTTGTGAAGATGACTCAAAACCATACCACTGGATCTATCAATGAGACCGGATGATGCATAGCATATTGCATCTGGCGAAATCTTTAATTGATTGTGACCATCTCCGAATACATAATACTCTTCAACACCCTTAATAATTTCAACTCGAGAAACTGGATCTAATTCCTTAGATACTTCTCTAACTTTTTTAATCTCAGTCGGATTAATGGATCTTAATTCTAATAATCCCTTCTTCGAAGATTTGTGATCTATTATCTTATGATAATATATTCTTCCATCTATATACCAATTTCGGAATATTTCATGTCCCTGAGCATTAAAATTCATGAGTCTTAGAACAGTATCAAACTCATCATTTATTAATTTTTTTACTTCGTCCGAATAATCTGGATCAACAACCGATATACTCACAGATTGTGAAGTACTAGAATCGGAAATAATAGCTTCATTAATAATATCTTCTACTGCTTGATCAACCTCTGCAACAAAAGTTAAATTTCTGTATTGTTCTATTAATCCGTTTTCGGTAGCCGCGGTATCGGGCTTAGCATTAATGGCAGATCCGAAAAATCCGGAAATACCAATATCTAAGGCACCATCGTCCGACGAAGGTACTATGAAACTTTCGTTCTCTTTTTTCTTTTTCTTAAACGAAAATCCGAATAAACTATTTTTTTCTGCCATATAGGTATTTATAATATATTATTTCTAAAGTGCTTAAAGTGCTTAAAGTTCTTAAGGTTTAACCCAATAATCACCAGCTTCATAGTATCCGGTGGGCTCTTCTGTAGTCATAATGGGGGGTATAATATCATCTATCTCTGTATATTTTTCTTGATAAAGATCATCTATATTTATAGAACTCAAATATTCAAAATTTTCTATTGTAGTATACCATGCAAGCATAACAAGGGTCATGACAATATCATCAGTTGTACCTCTTTCTGCCTCATATGATGATCCACGGGAGACGAAATTGGAAAGTTCCATTACCGTATTTTCATCTTGTATAATAAGTTTATTATTTGCAATTAAATCCGATAATATAGAACAACCTATACGCTTGGTTGATTTTGTTGTACGAACCCCTAGAGCATATTTTTCATTACTAGTTTTTTCCGATATTAAATTTTCATATTCGTATTCATAATTTAATTCATTAACTACGGTATGACCAATATCATTTGATTCCACTAAGATGTGAGCATTATTATACTGTATTCCAAGATTATGAATAATCCTTGTATATACCTTGGAGGAGGTTTTATTATCTCGAAATACTGCAACCTGTTTAATGGGGTATTGTGTAATATCGAATACAGTGGAGACAGAATAATCGAGCCCCTTCCCGTGAGAAGTATCTACCGTTATTATATACTTATTCCCCGTAATAGGTTTATCAAAGTATCTGACACAATCAACTATTTCAATTGGTTCTGTCGTAATAATATTTCTAAGTACCCAAGACGATATTAACGTATTTGACGAACCAAGAGCAACATTCTCATGCTCCTGCATAAAATCTTCGAGGGATGTGTTGGCAATGGTTTGATCTTTCCATGCCTCATCTCTTTCGGGAACATCATCCCATTTTACCTCAAATGGCACAAATTCATTCTCCCCACGCTCTGCCTTAACCCGGATGGCATTGAAGTGATTGAGTTTATTGACCGTTGATACTAATATAACCTTACTTTCTTTACCGCTGGCGATTGTAGGATAAGTAGATTTATAAAATTCATCCCACCTCTCTACAAATGCTGCTTCGTCGATTATTAAGCATGCAACACTCTGACCACGAATAGAGGAAGACGATGTGGCTCTTGCCATAATTCGACAACCATTCTCAAATTCAACAGTTCTTTTATTCCACTCAACAACATTGGGTTTGAGCCAATTCGGAATGAGTTCAAATGCAAGTTGAATTCGAGCAAGAATTTCTTGTGAAGTATCTCCCTTATTAGCAAGGATGGCAACCGTTTTATCTTTATTGAACAGTATGTAATGAAGAACAAATACAGTCGTTGTAGTTGTTTTACCTGACTGCCTAGATTGAGTAACTATATTAAAGCGCTCTTTCTCAAACTGTTTTAATAATTTCTTTTGATAATCGTAAAGGGGGATTTTAATTTTACCACGATCGATATGAACTATGGTGAAATAATTTTCTGCAAAATAATGTATATCCTCTGCACATTTCTTGAACTCGATGATTTGTTCTTCAGTGTAGGAATGTGTACTTAACCTCTTTGTTAGAAAGGGGTTATTTAGGTATGGATCACTCATATATTATACCATCAACTATCATTTCTATAGCACGGGGGTTATCCGATTCAATGGTTTCTGATCGACATGTATACCACCTCCTAAGCTCCGACAATATTTCACGCTCTTTAAATAAAATAGTCTTTTTATCCATTTCCAAATCATACGTTTTATAGTATACAAGTAATGGGTCTGCTGTCCTATACGCTTTAAGTCTTTGTGATAAATTCTTAGTTATACCAACTTTAATAAGAGAGTTTCGAACTTTAATAATATAATAATGGTACATATCACTTTTTAATCAAATCCAGGAGATCAGTAGCCGACCCCACAAAAAGATTATTGTTAGTTACTTTTTCTGGTTTAGAGGCATTGAGCTTCATTTGCTTTTCGTGAAGCGTGGAGATATGAGAGGTAGTATCCCCAAGGGTTTTAATCAATTGACCCACAACTTCATATGCTCGAGGATGCTCGCTCTGCTTAGCGAGTTCTATTAGATCCTCGAGTGCTACATTACCATTCTCAATTAAATTATAATAATTTTCTCGAGCATAGTCATAATCATTCTTAATGTCGACTTCCATAGAATCCGACTTAACAACCTCTTGCTTCTCGTAGGTTGTTAAGACTTGGGGCTCTATATTAAAAGTTTCATCGAGTTTCATGTAGATATTATGGTTTCTCTGGATAAACTGGGTTTGAAATGTTTACTATGTTCTTCTAATAAGTAGTTTAGTTGCTGAGAGGGCTATACCTGCTTTGACAGTGAAAGAGCCTGCAGTAGTACCTAGCGTTCCATCGTTTTGCACATAATACTCAGTGCCTATTGTTAGACCTACCTGAGCATCATCTGTTGCACCTTCTGTCTGGATTGTCGCTGTCGCTGTATTAGAGTAAGCTGCATCTGAGATACCAATGAAGTTTGTGTCAGTTAGAGTTGTGCTGGCAAGGCTGTAGACGATGCCTGTACCGTAGTAAGAGCTTAAGTTCCCACCATCCCTATAAGCAATGACTACTTTATTTGAATTAGAATCGAATGTTGCTGAGATATAGTCTGTACCAGCACTTTCAAATACCACTGGAGTACCGAAGCTGATACTTGTTCCTGAAACTGTTCCAACTACGGCTGTACCGTAGTAGGAGTTTCCACCATCATGATAAGCAATTATAACTTTATTATAGTTTGAATCGAATGTAGCTGAGTTCCAGTTTGAAAGAGCACTCTCAAAGACCACGGGAGTACCAAAACTGATTGATGTTCCTGAGACTGTACCAACTACTGCTGTGCCGTAGTCATAGTTTCCATCATCCCTATAAACGAGAACTATTTTATTTGAGTTAGAATCAAATGTAGCTGAGGGATAACTTACCTGAGCACTTTCAAATACAACCGCAGTACCAAAACTAATTGATGTCCCTGAGACTGTACCTACTACGGCAGTACCGTAGTTAGAGTTCAAAATATCCCTATAAGCGATAACTACTTTATTTGAGTTTGAATCAAATGTAGGTGAGTTATAGTCTGTACCAGCACTCTCAAACACTACTGGAGTTCCGAAGCTAATACTTGTTCCAGATACTGTACCAACCACTGCTGTACCGTACATATTGATTCCAGCATCCGCATAAGCGATTACAACTTTATTTGAGTTTGAATCAAATGTAGCTGAGATATAGTTTGAATACAGACTTAATGAAACTGGAGTACCGAAGCTGATACTTGTTCCTGAAACTGTTCCAACTACGGCTGTACCGTAGTAGGAGTTTCCACCATCCTTATAAGCTATTACTATTTTATTTGAGTTAGAATCGAATGTTGCTGAGATATTGATTGAATTAGCACTTTCAAATACTACTGGAGTTCCGAAGCTAATACTTGTTCCAGATACTGTGCCAACTACTGCTGTGCCGTAGCCAGAGTTTAGATCATCCTTATAAGCTATTACTATTTTATTTGAGTTAGAATCAAATGTAGCTGAGATATAGGGTGTATCACCACTTTCAAACACAGCCGCAGTGCCTGCACCCTCCGCAGTACCTACGATAACACTAACAGTACCATCCGTATTCAATATAACCTTATCACCATTAGCCAAAGCACCTGATGCTGTTGCTGTGATAGTGCCGCCAGATGCGGGTAGGTTAGTCAGGTTAGCACCCGATACTGCTGGCAATTCTGCCGACCCATTGAGTTGAACAATCTGATTAGCTGATGTGCCAATGCCATTGGTTGCGAGAGTTGTCAGGTCTGCGTCATATGCCTGAACAGTCGTTCCGATATCTGCATCAACCATGATGGTAGCATCATATGCCTGAACAGTCGTTCCGATATCTGCATCAACCATGATGGTAGCATCATATGCCTGAACAGTCGTTCCGATATCACCGGTTTTAACTACACCAGTTAAAGCGGATCCATCATTACCCGCCAGAGCAACTAAATCTGCATCCTCTAGGTTTGAATTTTTTACTTTTGTTAATGCCATTTCTTCTTCCTTTTACGCTTTAGCGCTTTAGCTTGTTATGCATCTTCCCAATTACTCCAAGAATCAGTGAATCCAAAATCATCGTTCTCTGTGGCGGTTACGGGATCTGGTTCGACTGAGTATGTTTGTTTTCTATTTGGTGAGTTGACGGGTACATCAGCATACATTGAGGTATCAACTTTCTTAATAATACCTTGCGATGTAACAGGGCCATATAATTGTACAGAGGCTGTAAAACTCAGGGTATATACTATAGCTCTTCTTGTTGCAAAATCCCCCTCATACGAATCCTCATAACTTACTGAATCTAGTACAATAGGTACATCCTGACTATTTTTTAGTTCCGACGAATCTTTTATCGTCATTGTATATGAAGGAGAGAATGTCGGCAATATTTGCTCAATGATCTGTATACCATCATCCGAATTCTTTACCATTACAAATAATTCAAAACTCACATTATAGGGTACAGGGGAGAATTGCTTACTTACTCCCTTAGTATCTCCAG
>Ga0114933_10002065_pt1 | contig 21457 bp, 22 predicted proteins | sample 4SBtaG_FD_89691 | JGI IMG/M metagenome (GOLD analysis project Ga0114933, IMG submission 89691) | Deep subsurface microbial communities from Kolumbo volcano to uncover new lineages of life (NeLLi) - 4SBTROV12_W25 metaG | ecosystem: Environmental > Aquatic > Marine > Volcanic | place: Kolumbo... | reverse complement strand
TATCTGAAAAAGCCAGAACTTTTCGCAACCGATCCAGACGGTTGGTTCGAAACCGGCGATCTGGCTCAGATGCAGGAAGACGGCTACATCCGCATCAGCGGCCGCAGTAAAGACGTCATCATCCGCGGCGCAGAAAATATCCCTGTCGTCGAAGTCGAAGAGGTGCTGTACCGCCACGATGCGATTGAAGATGCCGCCATCGTTGCCATGCCGGACGAACGACTGGGTGAGCGTGCCTGTGTGTTCATTACTTTGCGGCCAAATCAGATACTCAGTTTCGAAGATATGATTGCCTATCTGACCGAGCAGCAGATGGCAAAACAGTATTTTCCAGAACGACTGGAAATCATCGAGACAATGCCTCGCACACCAAGTGGGAAAATCCAAAAATTTCGCTTGCGCGAAATCGCTCAGGACTTCACGGTACAACGATGCTGACACCGGAAGAAGTTTCGACCTTCAGGGTACAAGGGTTTCTGCCCAGTCAGCCGATGCTGCCCGACGAAGAAACTGCAGAATTATGCGAAGCCTGCATACGAACCTGCGGCGTCGAATGGGAAAACCCTGGCCGACGTCAGGCAACCAACCGGTTGAAACCATACCTACTGTTCCGATGGGCCGCGGACCTGGTGCGTCACCCAGCAATTCTGGATCGCCTGGAAGCGCTGGTCGGCCCCAACATCCTGGTATTTCACACAACTGTCTGGTTCAAGGAGCCTCACAGCCAAAAAGCGGTGCCCTGGCACCAGGATGCGACTTATTTCGGACTCAGCCCATTCGAGCATGTCACCGCCTGGGTCGCGCTCACTCCCTCGACCGAAGAGATGGGATGTGTCCAGATAGTGCCCGGCTCGCAGGTGTGGGGCCAATTGCGCCATGCAGATAAACCGAACCCGGACCTTATGTTGTCCCGCGGCCAGACCTTGGCGAAGAAAGTCGACGAAAGAGATGCTGTAAACCTCATCATGAAACCCGGAGACGTTTCCTTTCACCATACCTTGGCCGTTCATCGGTCCCAGCCAAACAACACCGATCAACCGCGCATCGGTATCGGTATCAGCTATATTCCAACCCGGGTCCGCCATGTCGGCCAGACACGCCTATCGGCAACATTGGTCCGCGGAACAGACAATTACGGCCATTTCGACCTGGAACCGGAACTGGAAGGCTCGGACAGCCTAACTGCAGTGGAAATCCACGCGGATTCGATAGGACGGTTCCAAAAGGCTTCGGAGTCGATACCTGAAATGGGATTGGTACACTGATCATGCGACTTGACGGCAAGACCATACTGATAACCGGTGCCGCCTCGGGTATCGGACAAGCGACGGCCTTCAAAGCGATGGCCGAAGGTGCCCGCGTTGTTGGCGTTGATCTCAACAGCGAAGGCATTCCGAACGGCGTTGAAGCTGTCGTTGGCGACGTAACGGACGAGGATACGATCGCACGCGCTGTCGAAGCCGCCGGCGACATCCACGGGCTCGGCACCATTGCTGGAATAAGCTCATCCGGGAATGCGATTGACGCAATCGATCCCGATCTTTGGGATCAAGTGTTCGCGGTGAACGTAAAAGCGACCTGGCGATGGGTAATCGCTGCACTGCCGGCCATGCGCGCGCAAGGTGGCGGTTCAATCGTTGCTATCGCTTCGCAGCTCGCCTTCGGGGGAGGACGTATGAACGCGGCCTATATCGCTTCAAAAGGTGCGATTGTCAGCCTGGTTAAGACGGCGGCCTTCGAACTGGCGTCGGATAATATTCGGGTCAACGCCGTCGCACCTGGCGCGACCGACACACCCATGATGCGACGCAGCCAGTCAGGCGCCCTAGACCCCGAAGCGGCGCAGGAATATTCCCGTAATCGCCATGCTCTGAAACGTTTCGGCAAACCAGAGGAAATTGCCAACGGCATCACCTATTTGCTATCGGACGAAGCCAGTTTTACCACGGGCTCCGTCCTAACAATCGATGGCGGCTGGCGCGCGGCGTAACATTTTGTCAGTTTACAACGCTTCCGGCCGTCCAATAATTGGCGTTCATAATGTCAAAAATATTGTTTTGGAAGTTCAGCAGGCAGCCCTTTAACTCTGCAATGCCGTAAATTTCGACCCTAACCTGATAAAGAAATAGTGCTAGACCCGTCACGTGTTACCCCATCGCGGAAGCCTACAAGGCCGATCCGACGGTGCATTAACAAATGTTTTGGGCGACATCGCCCTTGGGCTTTCCGATGGTGTCTTGATCATTAATCAACCGGATGGTCATAGGGGTCACAACCATAAGGTTCGCGTTGCCCACCACGAGGATTGGCGCCAAGGTGATATGTTCGGCAATCTCAACGTAGACCGAACACAGCCATCGTTTGGGCGGCGAGATGAGTGCAAAAATGAATGGAATTTCACCATTGCCTGCGGCCCGACCAGACCGAGTTACGGTTTCGCAAATGCTGTTGCTGTAACTGTCATCACGATGAAACCTAGTCGGCGGATAAAGCTTCAGCTCTGATATTCCCTAACCGTCAGAAACGTGAAATAAATCCCCTGTGACATACGCATCATGTGAAGTTTTCTCTATCAGTACAACATTTAGGATTCTCCTATATTCGTCATCATAGTACTGCTATCCATCCAAACGAGCCTGCGCGAATGATAGTGATAAGGCATGACTGACATCCTCCGCCTCGCCCTCGTTACCGACATCCATCACGGCCCGACCCGGTACACCAAATTAGGGGCGGAAGCCCTGCCCCTGCTGGAATCGTTTCGCAACCAGGTCACCGCCGGCGATTTTGACCTGGTGGTCGATCTCGGTGACCGCATCACGAATGTCGATCGAGAGACCGACCTACAGCTTGAGAAAGAAGTCGAGGCGGTTTTCGCACAGATCGACACACCACGGGCGCATCTCTTGGGTAACCACGATCTTCACTACCTGACCGTCGGCGAAAATGAGGCGATCTGGGGTCGATCACTCACGAGTTACAGTACCGATCTAAAAGGCCATCATCTCGTGTTCTGGCAGCTAGACCTATCCGGCAGGTTCGGCGAAGCGCCGTTACCATCGCAAAGCGATCTCGACTGGCTACGCGACGATCTAGCCTGCACTAAACTGCCGGCGATAATCTTCACCCACGTCCCCCTACACAGTGGCGCAATGACGGGCAATTTTTATTTCCACAACAATGGATCCTCTTCCACCCTATCACACACCGCCGAGGCACGGCAGATTATTGAAGCAGCCGGCAATGTGGTGCTGTGCCTCGCCGGTCACGTGCACTGGAACGATAGCGCCACAATCGATGGAATCCGGTACCTGACATTGCAGTCTCTGACTGAGAGCTACACCACGCAGGGTGAGGTGTCCGGCGCTTGGGCGGAGATAGAAATCGATGATAGCGAGGTACGATGGCGCGCCCATGGCGGAGATCCACTGCGCTACGAGGCGCCATTGCGCGGCCGCAACATGCGCTGGGTGCCACCGCTACCACCGTTCCCAATCTTGCGCGCCCAGGAAAACATCGCGGACTTCGACGCACCAGTGCGAGGCGTTATCCTCGACATGGACGGAGTACTGTACCTCGGAAACGATCCAATCGACGGATCGTCCACAGCGGTGGCGGCACTCCACAACGCTGGGCTGCGCGTCGTATGTCTGACCAACAATGCTCGCCACAAACCGAAAGAGTACGCAGCCAAACTTGCCAGCTTTGGTATCCGAATCGACCCGTTGGACATCATTACTTCGGGACAAGCCGTTGTTCGCTTCCTGACGAAACAAAGCACCGCACCCAAGGTGCATATAGCCGGCAGCGACGCACTGCGGCAAATGCTTCTGACGGCCGGTGCGGTCGTGAGCGACACGCCGGACTACGTCGTCGCTGGCATAGACCTCAACATGACCTTAGCCGACCTGACACCAGCAATCCGCCATATAGCCAACGGAGCGCAGTTGATTGGGAGCAACGGAGATGCGGTGATCCCGACAGCGGATGGCCCGGAACCGGAAGCGGGATCGGTCGTCGCCTTCTTGGAAACGGCTACGGGGAGCAACGCTACTCTGCTCGGCAAACCGAAACCCGATATCTATGAACTGGCGCTTGAGCGGCTCGGCCTCCACCGCGATGAAGTCATCGCCATCGGCGACACCTTCAAGACCGATATCGCCGGCGCTACTGCATCAAGTCTGCGTTCTGTCCTCGTCGCTTCAGGAAATAGTGCAGCGGATGAAGCCGGCGAACCGGAACCGACAATGCGCTTCGCCGACCTCAGTGCGACAGCGAAGTTTTTGACGATGGGTTAACCGCTCACCCTACTCCGCCGCCATCGGCAATGGTTGCGGCATCGGCACGTCGTTGATTTCCGCCAAAGGCTTGCCAAAATGCTTCTCGATGATCGGCACGACCTTGGTCGCGAACTGCTCCATCGATTCGATCACCGCGCGGTGCGGCATGTCACCGACCGCGAAATAAATGTTCATGTGCCGAGGCCGGTAAAGCTCTATTTCCTGGCAGATCTGCTCCGCGACATCCTCTGCATCACCAACGAGGAGGTTCTCGGTAATCTGTTGGAGCGTTTCTTCGTTTTCGCCGGGCACTTCTTCGACCATATAGTCGTCAACCATTGTCTCTCGTCTGTTCCTCAGCGCGTTGGCAATACGTTTCTGGAACCGCGCGCCATCGACATAGCGGTCGATGACCGCCTTTTCGTCACTGATGCAAGCAAATCGCAGGACACCGAGCGGAATGCTTTCCGGGTCCTTACCTTCGTCGATGTAGCATTGCTCAACCCGGTCACGTTGCGTCTTAAGCGCGTCGGCCGCACCGATCCCGCCGGAGATGAACGGAATATAACCATCCCTTGCGCAACGCCGTTGGCTGTTCGGATCCTTGCCTGCCACCCAGATTGGCGGCCGCGGCGTTTGCACTGGCCTCATGTTGATCGCCGTTTGCGGTTGCTTGTAGTACTGGCCGTCATAGCTGAATTGCGGTTCGCGGAGACCACGCTCGATCATGTCCAACATCTCGTTGAACATCACCTTATTCTTCTCGATATCGGCACCCAACCGCTCGAACTCATAATGCTGGTAGCCGCTACCGACGCCAACATCGAGCCGTCCCCCGGACAACGCGTCGACCAGGGCTATCTCCCCGATCACCCGAGCCGGCGCGTGCAAAGGCAGGATCAGGACCGCGCATCCGACCCGGATATTCTTGGTCATCGCCGCCGCCTGGTTACACATGAGCAGAGGCGAGGGGCACAGGCTATAGTTGGAGAAATGATGTTCCGCAAACCACGCGCGACTAAAGCCGAGCTCTTCCGCCAATCGCGTATGTTCCAGCGCTTCCGCTAAAATTACATGCGGTGATGAGGATCGGTCTCGGTGTTGCAAAAGGTTGAAAATGCCAAAATCCATGTCGAGCCCCTTGGTTCAGATTAAATTGCTTAGTAGGAGCGCGGCAGGCCGAGCACCCGTTCGGAAATATAGTTGAGGATCATCTCACGGCTTACCGGCGCGATGCGCGCAATCATCATCTCGCGCATGTAACGTTCCACATGAAACTCCTTGGCATAACCCATGCCACCATGGGTCATAATCGCGCGCTCGCAAGCTGTAAAGCCAGCCTCGCCCGCAAGATATTTGGCTGCGTTTGATTCCGCGCCGCACTCCTGCCCTTTGTCATAAAGTTCAGCCGCGCGATAGGCCATCAAATTGGCCGCCTCAAGCTCTGACCAGCTGCTCGCCAGCGGATGCTGGATCGCCTGGTTCTGACCGATCTGGCGTCCAAAAACCTCCCGGTCACCGGCATACTGGACCGCCTTACGCAGTGCGGCTCGACCGAGCCCGATCGCTTCAACGGCGACGAGAATTCGTTCCGGATTTAGACCGTGCAGAAGGTAGTAGAAGCCTTTGCCTTCCTCACCGATCAGATCGTCCTGCGGGACCGGTAAACCATCGATGAAAACGGCGTTCGAATCGACCGCCTTGCGGCCCATCTTATCGATCTCCCGAACCTCGATGTAGTCGCGATCGAAGTCGGTGTAGAAAAGGCTGAGCCCTTCCGCCCGCTTGCCATTTTCATCTCGCGGCGACGTCCGTGCCAAAAGCAGAACCTTATTCGCAGTCTGGCCAGTCGAGGTCCACATCTTACGGCCGTGCACGACATAACCGTTTCCGCTTTTCTCCGCCTTGGTCTGAAGGTTAGTCGTGTCCAACCCAGCGTTCGGTTCGGTAACGCCAAAGCACGCGCGTTCCTCGCCGCGGATCATCGGCGGCAGCATGCGTTCCTTCTGTTCGTCGGTGCCGAATACCACAACCGGGTTCAGCCCAAAAATGTTGAGATGGATTGCAGAAGCGCCACTAAAGCCGGCGCCGGATTCGGCCACTGCTTGCATCATGAGCGAGGCCTCAGTGATGCCAAGATTTGAGCCGCCATACTCCTCCGGCATCGCGATGCCAAGCCAACCACCATCCACGAACTCCTTAACGAAATCCTCGGGAAAGGTGCCAGTACGATCGGTTTCCAACCAGTAATCGTCGCCGAAATTCTCGCAGATTTTGTTGATTCCATCCTGGATGGCGATTTGGTCTTCGGTAAACATCGCTGTCTTTCCCTTATGCTGGGGTCTTCATGAAATCGAATACTTGTTGCTTGTGCTCGTCCAAACGAGGGGCGTGTCCGCTAGTTACAGGGCGCACACCATCGATCCTCATGGGCAAGCCGACAAACTGCATACTCTTATCGTCGCCGGGCCGCATCATGCCAAGCGCCGCAGTCTGAGGATGCGCAACGACTTCTTCAACAGTTTGCACTGGCGCGTTGGGAATATCAGCCGCGTTGAGGCGTTCCGACCACACCGTGCGCGGTTCGGTCTTGATGATTGCTCCTACGATTTCTGCTAGCTCGGCCTCGTTCTCGAGCCGGTCAACGCTTTTCGCGTAGCGCCGATCATCGGCCAATTCCGGACACCCCAATACTTCGCAGAACCGGCGGAACTGCCCGTCGGTGCCGATGACGATGACCTGGATACCATCGGCCGCGTGAAAACCGCGGTTTGGTGCCACGATCGGACCTCGCAAACCGTTGCGCTTCGGCGCCTCACCGACAACTGCCAACTCTGCGGCGGCCAAGGTGATCCAACCGAGACTAGTCTCGAATAGGGAGGTGTCGACGATAGCCCCTTCACCGGTAACCTGACGCCGGTAAAGCGCAGATACGATCCCAATCGTCGACCACATACCAGTTCCGATATCGACGAGCGAGATGCCTACACGCGAGGGCGGCCGGCTTGCTTCACCGGTAAGATGAATTAGGCCGCTGAAGGCCTGCATCAACGGATCGTAACCGGGCAGTTGACTTAGCGGCCCGTCGGCACCGAAGGCACCCACATTGCAATAGATCAGCCGCGGATTATGCTTGCGCAACCTGCAAGCATCGAGCCCGAAGCGTTCCACCGCTCCCGGCCGCAAATTCTGGAGAATCACATCTGCTTGCTCAGCAATGAAGGTGCGCAGCTGCGCAAGCTCCGCCTCGTCCCGCATATCAACGGTCACCGACAGCTTACCCATATTGCAAGACTGGAAACTAGCCGAGTTGCCTTCGGGCAGTTTGGGGTACCAATGCCGCGCCGGATCACCGCCCTCCGGGTTCTCGACCTTAACGACCCGCGCGCCGAGTTCTGCCAGCACCTTGCCGGCGAAAGGTCCGGCAACGCTGGTACCCATCTCGACCATGGTAACTCCTTCGAAAGGCAGCTTCATTCTGTACTCCGAAAACAATCCTTCGAACCAACATTACCCTACCGGACCGCTGCGATTAACCCTGTGACGATATATGGATAGTTGCTTTTTATGTTAGGACCCTAATAATTAGGGAGCAAACGAATTTTCCGAGATCCTTTTCTCGATACCGTTCCGTCACGACGATGCCTTGTACATGAATTGGAATTCGGCCCCCACGCCCAATTGCAGGAACCTCCGCATGACCGAAGCTGACCAGCCCCTTATCCCCGTCACTCCGCTAGACGCGTCCACCGTCCTTCTGATCCGCGATTCCGATGACGGGATCGAGGTTTTTATGGTCGTGCGACACAGCAAGGCGGATTTCGCCAGCGGGGCGCTGGTCTTTCCGGGTGGCAAGGTCGATCCGGAAGACGCCGATCCGAAGTTAGGAGAGCGCCAAGGCATGAAAGTCACCCTGCCGACACGGCTCATGGCGCTACGCGTCGCCGCAATCCGCGAAACATTTGAAGAGGCGAGTGTTTTGCTGGCACGCGAGCGAGGTACGCCCGACCTGATCGGACCTAGCCGGCAAGCAGCGCTTGTAAGGAAATACCGCATCCCGATATATGAAGGCGACATCACCATGACCGAGATGATCAATGCGGAGAATTTGGAACTCGCCTGCGATGTGCTGGTGCCATTCGCGCACTGGATCACGCCAGAACGGGTCCCGAAGCGCTTTGATACGCATTTTTTCCTCGCCCCAGCACCGCAACGGGTGGACGCGCAGCATGATGGCACAGAGTCGGTGGGTTCGGTCTGGATCACTCCGAAAACCGCAATCGCCGACGCGGAGGCTGGTCATCGTTCTGTCATGTTTCCGACCCGAATGAATTTGTCCATGTTGGATCAGTCGGCCACGGTCGCAGACGCACTGGCACTCGCCGCAACCACGGAAGTCGTCACCGTCATGCCAAAAGCAGAGAAAGTAGTGGGCGGACGCATCATGCATATCCCGATCGAAGCGGGGTATGGCGCCTCAAAATTCTTCGTCGACTATGCTGGATCAATGCCCGCCCGATAGATACCCAACGCTGTCGAATATTTCGAACTCTCCGCACCTCTGCCGGGAGAGACCATCGAGATTGCTCCCGGCGGGCATTGGCTGCGCATGCCGCTGCCCTTCCGCCTCAACCACATCAACATCACGATCGCACTCTGGGAAAAATTCTATCCGAAAAGCTGGGCAACCGGCCTATCTTGAGAGTCCTATGCACCCACTACCATCCCCACCATGTCGGTATGGCCAGCTGGATTAGCGGAAAGTTCCGGGTTATACCTGACGGTGTCGAATTTTGCCCTCGCACAATATGCCCTTCAGTGGCCTGCACGCACGCCTCGATGCGTTGCGTCGCCACGATGACAACCGGCTGAACCAAATTCTGGACACTTGCGTCCGACCGATGACGGCTAAGGAACTATCCGATGCGGTCTTCCCACAGGGACTAGACCCACAAATCGCCGGCATCGTTATGGGAGAGACGGTGGCCCACTTGAATTACCTGTGCCGGCATGGCTCGATAGTGCGTGAGACACGAGACAACGGCGTCTACCTTTACGCCCAACGCTGAAGGCGCGACACCATAAACAGAGAGAGGGAGCTTCTTCATGAGCGATTCGAAACAATCCAGTGGTCCGCTTATCGGTGTCAAGATCGTCGAGTTGAGTGGAATCGGCCCGGCGCCGTTGTGCTGCGCCCTGTTGTCCGACATGGGTGCCGACATCATCCGGATAGACCGAAACACCGATCCGGGGCTGGGCATTGGTCGTCCGAATGCGACGGACGTGACCCGCCGTGGCCGCGCCTCCGTCTCCGTCGACCTGAAAAGCCCGGACGGTATCGAAACCGTATTGCGGCTGGTCGAACAGGCGGAAGCCATTATTGACCCCTTCCGGCCCGGTGTTACCGAAAGATTAGGCCTTGGTCCCGAAGATTGCTTCAAACGAAACAAGAAACTGATTTATGGCAGAATGACCGGTTGGGGCCAAGACGGTGCGCTGTCGCAAGCCGCCGGACACGATCTCAACTACCTGGCGGTGACCGGCGTTCTAAATGCGATCGGTCCTAAAGAAACACCGATACCACCATTGAACGTGGTCGCCGATATGGGCGGTGGGGCTATGTTCCTGGCTGTTGGCATCCTAGCTGGCATAATCAATGCGCGCACAACCGGCGAAGGCCAAGTCGTCGATACGGCGATGACCGAAGGATCCGCCTTCCTCGGCATGGGCATGTGGGGCCTCGCCGCGTCGGACAATTGGGTCAACGAACGGGCTTCCAACGTCACCGACGGCGGCTCCCATTTCTATCGCTGCTACAAGACGAAAGACGATAAGTTCGTTTCTATCGCGTCGATCGAGGCGAAGTTCTACGCCATTCTGTTGGACAAGCTGAAGCTCGATCCGGCCGTCCTGCCGCCGCAGATGGACCGTGGCAGCTGGCCGGACATGGTCAAGAAGTTCGAAGCGCTTTTCGCCGAGAAGACGCGTGACGAATGGTGCGAGATAATGGAAGGTACAGATATTTGCTTCGCGCCAGTACTCGACTATGTCGAGGCGCAGAGCCACCCGCACAATAGAGACCGCAACAGCTATGTTGAGGTCGGTGGCGTGATGCAGCCGGGTCCGGCACCGAAATTCAGCCGTACACCATCACAAGTGCAGAGCCAGCCACCGCTGATCGGAGAGAACACTAAGGAAGGCTTGCACAGCTGGGGTTTCGGCGAGGACGAGGTCGAGACGCTACTGGCGAAGGGCGCCGTCGGCTGGAAGGGCTAAAGCTGTGAATAGCCAGTACGCTCTGAACGAAGAACAGCTCCTGCTGCAAAACACGCTGCGGTCCTTCGCGGGCGACAGGGTAGCGCCACGCGCGGCAGAGATAGACGCGAAGGCGGAATACCCTCAGGACATGTTTGATGCGCTGCGCGAGCTGGGCATGTTCGCACTCCCCTTTCCGGAATCTTATGGCGGAGCAAACAGCATGTTGTCCGCTTGCCTAGCGATCGAGGAACTGGGCCGGGTTTGCTACAACACGGCCTATCTTCTGATCGTGCAATGGACGCCATTCTGCGCGGTGCTCTATGGAGGCACAGAGGAACAAAAGGAGCGCTTCCTCCCGGGTCTTGGTTCAGGTGAATTGCGCGCCGCGATCTCGGTGACGGAACCTGGCGCTGGTTCGGATGTTGCAGGCATCAAAACCCGCGTCGACCGAACCCAGGGCGGCTATGTGTTAAATGGTTCTAAGATCTACTGCACTAACTCGGCTATCGCCGACTTCATCGTCGTCGCTGCCAAAATCGATCCGGACCAGCGGCATGGCGGCGTATGTCTGTTCCTCGTCGAGAAGGGCATGAAGGGCTTTGAAATAGGCCGCAACGAGAACAAGTTGGGTTCGCGAGGCATCCCCTCATCAGCGCTACATTTCGACAATGTCTTCATCCCGGAAGAAAACCGGCTTGGCAGCGAGAAGGAGGGCTTCAAACTAGTCATGGAAGCTTTCAACAAGGCGCGCCCATCGATCGGCGCCCGCGGCGTCGGGCTAGCCCAAGGGGCAATAGACCATGCGGTGCGTTATGTTCGCGAGAGCGAGGCATTTGGACAATCCGTCGCTGACTTCCAAGGCGTGCGATGGCTGCTTGCCGACATGGCAACCCAGACCGAAGCGGCACGGCAACTCGTATACAAGGCGGCCGCGATGGTCGATGCGGGCGAGACTGGATACGCGTTAGCACCCTTTGCGTCGATGGCGAAATGCTTCGCCACCGACGTCGCTATGAAGGTCGCGACAGACGCGGTACAACTGTTCGGCTCGGCTGGGATCTCGCAGGAAAACCCGGTCGAACGCTACTTCCGCGACGCGAAGGTATTGCAAATAGTCGAAGGCACTAATCAGATCCAGCGCAACATTATCGGAAAGCACGTCGTTCGCAATATGGGCTGAGACACTAAAGAATGCGCACCCTTGCCAGGCGGCTGGTGCAGATTTAGGACAGGTGCCGTTTCCCATACAGAATAAGAAAACCACTCGCAACGACCAAGGCGGTGCCACTAACCACGCCTGGGGCGGAGGGCTCGTCCCAAACCAGGTAACCCTGCAATGCGAACACCATCGACAGATAGCCCAGCGGAACGATCACCGTCGCCTCGGCATACCGGAAGGCATGGATCAAGCAATACTGGCAGGCCGTGCCCTGCGAAGATGAACCATCGGGCGGCACATATACAAAGTAGTGAACCCACCAGACCTAGCTACGAAGAACAGGCAAGGAAGCGGAGCTAAAACCGTGCGAAAGGAAATGTGCTAATGCACCGGATAGTCGGTGGCCAACCATTTGGCCATCCCGTGAGGAAAGGAAATTAGGACGACATCAGCCTGCATATGGCCGCGCCACCGGCGCTCTTCGACGCCAGTCGAAAGGACGCCATAACCATGACAATTTTACTTTACGTAAGTATCAAGGTGTTTCAAGCGGTCAAATGACGTTGCGTTCACACCCGAGCAAAAGCGAACAAATGCGCCAACTCGATTCCGAATAACAAAGCGTTTTTTGCACCCCAGGAAAGCGGCTGTGGCCTTGATCACTAGTTCGAACCCATAAAGATTTGGTTCACCAATGCAAAAATTCTCACCTATTCTGCCGCAACGCTTTCCATCGTTAATAAGCAGTCGTCTGGTAAGCTTTCTAACGGTGCAAAATCACGATGGGCAATCCACTTGGCCCTCTTGAACTGCCGAATATGATTATCAACGTGGCAAAGGCTCAGATAGACGATCGTGCGGTCGAACGGCGACATATTCGAGGGGCTGCCGTGCACCAAATTACTGTGGAACAAAATCACCGAGCCCGCCTTACCCTTAGGTGAAACGATCCCCCCCTCGTCTACCAGACACGAAATGGTTTCGTCGTCTATCGTCCACAACGGATAGCTGGTTGTCTGCACATCCTGACCTGCCTCGATAACCCCGCCCTTATGACTACGAGGGATGAACATGAGAGCGCCGTTGAACTCCGTCACATCCTCCAGGAACAACGCGATGTTCATCGCGCGCGGTTCCGGCATCAAATCGTCTCGTGACCAGACGCCGTAATCCTGATGCCATTGCCAGACATCACCGTTGAAAGCCGCTTTCGCATTGACCTTGAACTGATGCATGTACACATCACCATCAAGTATTTGCTGAACCGGTTCCAACAAACGCGGATGCCGGCCCAGTCGGCGGAATCCTTCATTGTAGTTCTGCGCTGCGAACGCGGTGCGCGCTGTCTTTCCATCCTTTTCGCGTACGACTTCTTCGCGGTCCATCGAAAACACCCTTTGCGCTTCGCGGTTCAATAAAGCCGCTTCGGCCGCTGTGAACATGTCCGGCAAAAACAGGTAGCCTTCTCGATCAAACTGTTCCAAATGTTCCGTGGTCAGCTGCATGTGGATCTCCTTCGCCGTTGCGCGCCGCCGTTCGTTCAATTTAGATGATCAATGAACCAAAACAAGCGTGTGGACGCAAGATGATACAAATTGGGCTGATGATGACACACGCTATCAAGGGTAAAGACGATGATACCCGAGCGGATGCAATATCCCCCGTCGCGGCTACACCCAAAGTCCGCAGATCAGTGAAGCCGGGCACTTTCACGCTTGAACAGGTCGCCCCCGGTGTAGCTCATCTGGCCTCGTGCGATTACGATCTGTACAGCGTCCTTTTAAAAAAGGCGAATGACAGCTTCTCGCAAATGAACGTGTAGAAAACAGAAACGTGGGAGTTCAGCGGCACCGGCTTGACACCACAGGCCATCGGCGGTTGGCTCGAATAAGCAACCACCTCGTAGTCTCTTTCAAAGTCTTACCGCATGAACGCCGATTTTCCACAACGCACAATCCACTACGACTCACCCATGATCGCCGCCGAACGCTGGGATCACTACCACCCGCGCGATGGCGATATCTTTATCTGCACGCCACCAAAATGCGGAACAACCTGGACGCAGACGGTCTGTGCCCTGCTCATCTTCGGCACACCGGACCTGACAGTAAGGCCTGGCGTCATCTCACCCTGGTTCGATGCCGTGCATCACCCGATCGAGAATATCGTTGCAATGCTCGACGCACAGACGCATCGCCGCTTCATCAAGACGCATACCCCGCTGGACGGCATTCCTTTCCACCCACAGTGCCAATATCTGGCGGTCTATAGGGATCCCCGCGACGCGCATTTTTCTATGCGTAATCACGCCACCAACCAGAATAACGGCCGGAACTCGCATCGCGCGACGAAGGACATCAGTGCCGGTTTCCGGCTTTGGGCGGAACGGCCCCACCAGGAAGCTGAGGAAGACAATTTTTCGCTCGCCAACCTAGTCCACCACTTCAAGACCTACCGGTCTTTCGCGCATTTGCCCAACATACATCTGATGCACTACAGCGACATGCAGCGCGATCTGCAGGGCGAGATGCAACGTTGTGCAGCATTTCTGGATATCGATGTGGCTAAAGGCTCACTGGAAGCGCTGTCCGCAACCGCCAGCTTCGAGAACATGAAGCGGAAGGCCGACCAGTTCGTCCCAGGCGCCGGCGAAAATCGCTGGAAGGATGAAGCCCAGTTCTTCAATAAGGGTGCTAATGGGCAATGGCAAGCCGACCTAGGCCCGAACGATCTCGCTATCTATGATACACGCATCCGAGAGATGCTATCCGAACCCGACGTGGAGTGGTTAGAAAACGGCCGAGACGGTTAGCGCCACGCGGCCATCAACAAACCGCAAGCTGCGGTTGCATGGTCTGTGCTCGCTTCGAGTCGCACAGCGACCCTTTTACGATCTTCGACAGGCCGGTTCTGGCTAAGCTTGAACTTACCTTCGATACGCGTGATCGGGATGCGGAAGTTGACGATGGCACAGATCATACCGTCACCGAATTCACGGTCGCGATCACCCAGCCGCCATGGCTTGTCACATCCAGCCTCGTTAAATTCAACCAGCTTTTCCTGATCGATATACGCTGCCTGCGGATCGTCAATGATTTCCGGTGTACCATAGGCATGGACCGCGGCGTAATTCCAAGTCGGAACCGCATTTTCGGCTGTGTACCATGAGGGCGAGACATAAGCGTGCGGCCCCTGAAACGTGCATAGCACCTCGCAATCTTCCGAAAATCCCTGCCATTGCGGGTTGGCGCGAGCCATATGGGCGACTAACGTATCCCCCTCGAGTAGGAACGGCAGGTGCGTCGCGAACGGTTGGCCATCTACCTGACTGATCAATAGGCCGAAACTATTGTCACGGATGAACCCATCCAGAATTTCACGATCGTCAACGGCAAAATCATTGGGCAAATAGATAGCAGGTTCCTTTCACAGGCTAAGGAAAAGGGACCGCTCTAGTATTGGCGTTCGACAAGCAGTTTCTTAATCTCCGCGATCGCCTGCGCCGGGTTTAGGCCTTTAGGGCAGGTCTTCGAGCAGTTCATAATAGTGTGGCACCGATACAGCCGGAAGGGATCTTCCAGGGCATCAAGCCGCTCACCGGCATGTTCGTCGCGGCTGTCGATGATCCAGCGATAGGCTTGTAGCAGAATTGCCGGCCCCAAATAGCGGTCCGAGTTCCACCAGTAGCTCGGACAGCTCGTGGCGCAGGAGAAGCAAAGAATGCATTCGTAAAGCCCATCGAGCTTCCGGCGCTCTTCTGGCGATTGCAACCGCTCACGATCCGGTGGCGGCGGCGTCTCGCTCTTCAGCCACGGCTCGATAGAGGCGAGCTGCGCGTAGGAGTTATTAAGGTCGGGCACCAGATCCTTGACCACCGACATATGCGGTAGCGGATAGATCTTCAAGTCACCCTTGGCATCTTCAATATATTTTGTGCAAGCTAAGGTGTTGGTACCATCGATATTCATGGCGCAGGAACCGCAGATACCCTCGCGGCAGGAGCGCCGGAAGGTCAGCGTCTGGTCGACTTCGTTCTTGATCTTAATCAGCGCGTCCAGAACCATCGGTCCGCAATCGTCTAGGTCAATGACATAGGTATCAACCTGCGGATTTTCCCCATCGTCTGGATTCCAACGATAGATCTTAAACGTCTTGGTGTTAGTTGCATTGGCGGGAGTAGGCCAGCTTTTACCCGTGCCAACCTTCGAATTTTTGGGGAGAGTGAATTCAGCCATGATTACCCCTTCTTTTTTATCAACTGGTTATATGACGTGCAGCGCTCTCTAGTAGACGCGTGCTTTCGGCGGCACCGGTTGAATTTCGTTGGTCAACGTTTCCATATGGACAGGGCGATAGTCGATCTTGACGTTGTAATCTTCATCAATCCACGCAATCGTGTGCTTCATCCAATTCTCGTCGTCACGATCCGGGATGTCATCTCTGGCATGCGCACCGCGCGATTCTTGGCGGTTCGCCGCAGAACTCATAGTGACGGCCGCCTGTTCAACGAGATTCTCGAATTCCAACGTTTCTACAAGATCCGAGTTCCAGATCATTGACCGATCGCTAACCTTGATGCTGGCGATACCGTCCGTCACCTCCTTCATCATGGCCACACCCTCATTCATCACTTCCTGCGTCCGGAATACAGCGCAGTTGTTTTGCATAACTTCCTGCATACGTAGCCGTAGTTCCGCAGTTGGCGTATCGCCGCTGGAATGACGCAGCTTATCAAAACGGTCAAGTGCGTATTGCCCCGCGTCGGCAGGCAGCGGCCTATGCGACTCATTCGGGTCAATGACATCGGCGCAGGTATTCGCCGCGGCGCGACCGAACACAACCAGGTCAAGCAACGAGTTGGAGCCAAGGCGATTGGCACCATGCACCGAGACGCAGGCCGCTTCGCCGACAGCCATTAATCCCGATACTGCTGTGTCCGGATTGCCATCTTTTAGAGTCATAGCCTGACCGCGATAGTTGGTTGGCACGCCACCCATATTGTAGTGGCAAGTCGGGATTACCGGTATCGGTTCCGTCATCACGTCGACGCCAGCAAAAATCTGTGCCGTTTCAGCAATGCCTGGAAGGCGCTCTGCAATCAGTGCCGCGTCAAGATGTTCGAGATGTAAAAAGATGTGGTCTTTGTTGTCGCCGACACCTCTTCCTTCACGGATTTCCATCGTCATGGACCGGCTAACCACGTCACGGCTGGCCAAATCCTTCGCCGACGGGGCGTAGCGTTCCATGAACCGCTCGCCCTCGCTATTGGTCAAGTAGCCGCCCTCGCCGCGCGAACCTTCCGTAATCAGACAACCAGAACCGTAGATGCCGGTCGGATGGAATTGCACAAATTCCATATCCTGCATCGGTAATCCAGCGCGCAGCACCATGCCAGCACCATCACCCGTGCAGGTATGCGCTGAGGTGGCGGAAAAGTAGATACGTCCGCCGCCACCGGTCGCCAGGATCGTTTGCTTGGCACGGAAGCGATGGATCGAACCATCATCCAGGTTCCAGGCCATGACACCACGGCATTCCCCGTCTTCCATAATCAGATCAAGCGCGAAATACTCGATAAAAAACTCGGCCTCGTGCTTTAGTGACTGCTGGTACAGCGTGTGCAGCATAGCGTGACCAGTCCGGTCAGCGGCAGCGCAGGTGCGTTGCGCCTGCGGCCCTTCGCCATATTCCGTAGTCATACCACCAAAGGCACGCTGATAGATCTTGCCATCCGGCGTTCGGCTGAACGGAACACCGTAATGTTCCAGTTCGACGATCGCCGGTACCGCCTCACGGCACATATACTCAATCGCGTCCTGGTCGCCAAGCCAATCTGAACCCTTGACCGTGTCGAACATATGCCAGCGCCAATCGTCCTGGCCCATATTGCCAAGCGCTGCGGACACACCACCTTGCGCCGCTACAGTATGACTGCGCGTCGGGAAAACCTTGGTAAGGCAGGCCGTTTTGAGACCCTGTTCAGCCAGACCGAACGTGGCCCGCAACCCGGCACCACCAGCGCCCACGACAACGACGTCATAGGTATGATCAATAATTGGATATGCCTCGCCCATGATGCCTTAACCTCCAAACGATACTTTTAAAATTGCAAATACTGAGGCGACACCGAGCAACAGGCTCGCCCCTTTCACGATCACGAGCGAAGAAATTTTGAGACCTTCGGCATGAATGTAATCTTCAATTACGACCTGCAAACCAAGCTGCATGTGATGAAACGTCGCGAAAACCAAGAGCAGCAGCAATACCGCATTTACCGGCGACCGCATCCAAGCGGACGCCGCCGCGTGGTCACCACTGCCCAGCGCGAGGATCGAATAGACAAACCAGAGGGTCAGCGGGATCAGCGCAACCGCTGTAACCCGTTGCGCCCAAAAATGTTCCGTCCCGCTCTTAGCGGAGCCGAGACCGCGAACCCGGCCGAGTGGGGACCTAAGGCTCATGACACACCTCCCATCGCTTGGCCAACGAGCCATGCAAGCCCAGTTAACACGATAGATGCCGCAAAAACGATGTAACCGGTATTCCGCGCGGTATCGAGTTCGAAACCCACTCCAACATCCCAGCCAAGATGCCGGATACCGTTGCAAAGATGATAGAACAGTGCCCAAGTCCACCCGAGCAGACATATCTTGCCTAACCAGTGGGAAACGAACCCCTGCACTAAATCAAACGATGCCACACCGCCTGCCAGCCCGAGCAGCCACCACACCATGAGTAACGTTCCCACGGACAAGCCCACACCAGATGCGCGGTGTAGAATCGAGAGCGCCATGGTCCATTGCCACGCGTATATCTGCAAATGCGGCGATAGCGGTCTGTCACCGTTACTCATAACCACCTCTTCAATTACGATTCCCAATACCTGAACCACTTTGGCTCTATAAATAATATCATAGCTTTCGTCGCAGGTTGCAGTAAAAAGCCCTGCCGTCTCCTAATAGATAATGTTGAAAATCCACATAGCGACAAGTACCACAACGCTTAAAGCTTTGCCGTCCAGTTGTTGACGCTTATCCCAAGACGGTGTCGACAAAATATTGTGAACTAATAATAAATCGCCATCATAAAAAATACCGCAGGACAATGGCGAAGTGGTTTGTATGTCAGTAGCCGATTTATACACAAGAAATAATGCGCGCCGCGCGCTATTTTTGTAGACACGCCCTTCTATGGTTTCCACCATCGGTAGTGGCACTCGTTTACGTCGAATTCAACATGTCGCCATTCGCCTTAAGTCATTTTCAGCTGATCTCAGACCTGTTGGCGGCGGTCGACGGCGACAGTTTTGGAAACGGACATTGATTTCCAACCATATTCGTTCAACTCTGACGGGAATCGATGCAAATATTGTGCTCGGATGCCGCCTGCGGGACATAAGTTTTCTGACGACACACAGATTAGGGAGAACGGTATTTTCTTCGGTTCGTCAAACCGCACTGAATGCCACCCTACCGCCAAGAATGCGAAGGGAAATGGTTCCCAGTGCTCTTCTTTCCCAATGACAATATCCAGCGTCGAGCATTGGAGACGTTTGTCACGCAGACGTGTCTGACGACCTGTTTCTGCGGTTGAACCATGAGCTAACTCTGACGCAAGATGCTGCCCCATGAAAATACTTTCCATCCAATCCCGCGTCACGAGCGGCTATGTTGGCAATGCTGCAGCTGTGCCAATTTTGCAACGCCTTGGCTGCACAGTCTGGCCGGTCGACACGGTGACGTTTTCCAACCACCCTGCTCACGGAGCACATACAGGTGGTATCCGACCCGCACCCGAAATCGAAATGCTTATCAGGGGGCTCTGCAATCAGAACTTGCTGGCCCAATGCGATGCTATCCTTACCGGTTACCTGGGAAGCGCGAACATAGCTCCCATTATCATAGCTGCAGTGCAGAGGATACGGGATGCCAATCCAGCCGCACTATGGTGCTGCGACCCCGTAATGGGCGATCACGGCCAATTCTATGTCACCGAGGATATCCCACGATTCTTCCGTAACAAGGCACTACCCAATTCGAATATAATCTTGCCAAACGCCTTCGAAGCAGAACACCTGTCGGGTATTTCGGTGACGACGGTAAACGAAGCAGCAAAAGCAGCCAGTTTATTGTTGGCCAAGGGCCCTAAAACAGTGATCATAACGGGAATCATAGAGGGTGACCAAGTGGGCGCTGTCGCGGCGGACGCCAACGGATGCTGGGCGTGTTTGGCATCTGCCATAGCGGCCCCTACCTATGGCGCCGGCGATGCGTTTACCTCTCTATTCGTATGTCATTACCTAAAAAGCAACAATTTGCGAAAGGCGCTCGGGCTCGCAGTAAATGGCATCCATAAAATTCTTTCCAGAACTGCCAAAGCGCGCACCGCCGACCTGGACCTGATCGCCGCCTTGCCAGCCCTTGATGAGCTTGCACCGCTGCCGGTCAAGCAAATCGGGTGGTTTTAGCCACTTTGGTGACCCGCGTTTCCAGCGCCTCGCAGAAGGAAGTCTCGCGACTAATTTGTCACTGGCACGAAATGTGAGACTAGTGGCTCACACCAGCGATACTAGAGCAGACCGTGGTTGGTTGGTATCAATCTAGGCCACTTTGCCGAGATAGCCAGCGACCAATTCTTCGGCAATTTGTACCGCATTCAAGGCCGCGCCTTTTCGCAGGTTATCTGAAACGACCCAAATATTCAGCGCGTTCTCCTCGCTAATATCCTCGCGAATACGGCTGACATAGACCGCGTCCTCTCCCACGCACTCAACCGGGCTAACATACCCTTCATCAGCGCGATGATCGACGACCACGACACCTGGCGCAGCGGATAGCGCCGCACGCGCTTCCTCGACGTTGACTGGCCTATCGAAGGTCATATTGACTGACTCGGCATGACCTATAAACACCGGCACTCGCACGCATGTCGCAGATATCTTGATCTTTGGATCAAGTATTTTTTTTGTCTCTGCAACCATCTTCCATTCTTCCTTGGTCGAGCCGTCATCCATGAAAACATCGATATGAGGGATAGCGTTGAAAGCAATTTGTTTCGTGAACTCCTGCCGGTCCAGCGGGTCGTTCACGAATACAGCGCGGGTCTGGTTGAATAGTTCGTCCATGCCGGCCCGGCCAGCTCCAGAAACGGATTGGTAGGTGCTAACAACGACCCGTTTCAGTCCGGCCAAGTCGTGCAGAGGTTTTAAAGCGACAACCATCTGGATTGTAGAGCAATTAGGATTGGCGATGATGTTGCGCCGCCCATATTCAGAAATGGCATGGGAATTTACTTCAGGCACGACTAGCGGCACATCCGGGTCCATGCGAAATTGCGACGTATTGTCAATAACGATAGCGCCCGCCTTAGTGGCTCGCGGCGCAAATTCGGCAGAGATCTTACCGCCTGCTGACGAAAGGACTATATCGGTCCCAGCGAAGTCGAATGACGACAGGCTCTGTACGCCGAGCTCTTTATCCTCGCCGAACGAAACCACACGCCCGTCGGAATTATCCGACGCCAACGCCGTAATCTTATCGATTGGAAAAGCCCGCTCCGACAATGTAGTCAATATTTCGCGCCCGACATTGCCGGTAGCACCCACTACCGCGATCTTGTAGCCCATCGTTTTGTTCCTGTTTGTCTAATTTTGCTGCGCCTAGAGGGCACAATAGCTTCAAGCGATGAGTTTTCCCCTCACCTGGATGCCTGTTGATATTTGGGTAATACTTGTTGGCGGCCCTTTTTTATTTTGGTCGTT
>Ga0114933_10002064_pt1 | contig 21458 bp, 24 predicted proteins | sample 4SBtaG_FD_89691 | JGI IMG/M metagenome (GOLD analysis project Ga0114933, IMG submission 89691) | Deep subsurface microbial communities from Kolumbo volcano to uncover new lineages of life (NeLLi) - 4SBTROV12_W25 metaG | ecosystem: Environmental > Aquatic > Marine > Volcanic | place: Kolumbo... | reverse complement strand
GTTCGCCCTGACGGGAGGCGCTAGTGGCTGATCCTTACGTTCCCGGTTTAGCTGTAGCCCGTTCTGTTTATGACCAAGGCATCGCTCCTTTAGCTAAAAAAGCTCAAGGTTTTCTTAAAGGCACGGCAGGATTGCCCGGTACGGTAAAAGATTATGCGTTGGAAACGATACAAAGCGAAGGCGGCCCAACGACTAAAGTAATGGCGGATCTTTTGACGTTAAGCCAAGGAATGAGGCAAGGACTTCAAGACGATCCTTTGCGATTCATGGCCGAAATGAATCCTTTAGTGGGTGGAGCTTCTGACCTTTTTGAGACAAATCAAGTATTGAACTTAGCACAAACCGCAGAAGAGTCAGGAGATTTGGAAAAAGCTCAGACGTTACGAGAACTTGCCAACACTATTGTGTTAATGGGAATGGTGCCCGGTGGTCCTCCTGCAAAAAAAACCATAGAGCAAAAGCTAAAAGAAATGACAGAAAAACGGCAAAAACTTATTGAAGAAACGGGCTTGCCTTATGTGCCTAGCAATAAACCTGATCTTGGTGAAGGAAAAAGAATAGACTTGAATGAGCCAGAACTTGATCTGCTTGAGCGTGAGAGAAGGCTTCAGCAAGCTCAAGCGGTGCCTAGAGGTCAACTTTCTCCACCTCCTGAAGGAACAAAAAGATTTTATAACGCGGGAACTCTTGACAGAGATCCATCTGGGCGGCTAGAGCCTCATGTTAGCGATTGGGTCACAGAAGTAGCAGAAGGAACTGGGTATACGATGGAAGGCGCTCCGTTAACGGATATAACGTCAGATTTAGTCTATATGTCGGACGATCCTTCTTGGATTACAAGCATCGTGAGCCGTAAGCTAGGCAAAAATAATGCTGATGTTACATTAGAGGATATTCGGAATCATGGTAGATTAAATATAATTGACGCACCTATTGAAGATGCTGACATATTTAAGATGGGAGAATTCGAAGAAGGAACATTAAAAGACTTATCAGGAAAAGAACTACAGTTTTACGAAACTCCTTTTTACTCAGAGGGGGATGTTTCGGGAGCAGGAAGAATGGTGGATGTGCCAGTTGGTCCGGAGCCGGGTGATTTTATAAGTAACCAACCTCAAGAGGTAAAATATAGCTTAACTGGAGACGAGCTTATTGACTTTCTTACAACTTATGATCCAAACCTTATTAAAAAAGCAGCGGGAGGCATCGTTACGCTATGAGCACCCGCAAGGTCGTAAGGCCGTTATTTCCGCAAGCTCCGGCTGATTACAGCCAAGACTATACTGCCGAGGTGGTTAGAGCGTTCTCTGTGTTTCTTCAACAAGTGCAGAATCCCGGCGATCTACGGGCCACGACCCTTACACTCACGGACTTACAAGCCAACAATCAAGGCTTAGAAATAGGTGCGGTATTCCAAGTTAACGGAGTTTTGCACATTACACTAGCTAATCAAGCCTACCTAGCGGGCACGTCGGCTACGACGGCAGTTGGGCAGGTAACGGTGACCGTATGAGAAGTGACAATATCCCTACTTTGAGCAATAATACACAGACTAATTACGGAGTTTTCTTGTGAACGATTTCGTGCGTCCAGAATCAATGCAAGTCCCAGAGGGCGGTCTAGCGTCTTTTTTGACAGCGACTGTCGGCGATTGGGCAGACACTGAAGAGCAAGTCCCTGCTACGGGGATAGGTGGCGTTAAAGCGGTAGCTGACCAGCTTGCAGAATACGGGCGTTACGAAGACACTTACATGGTTCACGCGGCAGAAGGCGAGACAGTCATTCCAATGGCCGTGTTTGACGAGAATCCCCGACTTAAAGCCTCTTTGTTTAGCCAAATGCGGGCGATGGGCATTGACCCAGAGCAGTACGTGGTTGGTAGTGAGCTTAACTCATTAAACCCCGTAACGGGTCAGCCTGAGTTTTTCCTCAAGAAACTGTTTAAAGGATTGAAAAAAGCCGTCAAGAAAGTTGTTAAAGTCATCAAGAAGGTCGCTCCTTTGGTGCTTTCTGTTGGTTTAGCGATGACGCCTCTCGGTGCAATAGCCGGTTCTGCGCTTGGTAGCGGCATAGGCACGTTGATACAGGGCGGAAGTTTGAAAGATGCACTGAAGATGGGTGCTATTGGTGGACTGACCGCGGGACTGTTTAAAGGCGTACAGGGCGGTTTCCGAGGAATGAAAGCCGGTCAAGGTTTTGGTACGGGATTTAGAGCCGGTGTTGGTTCTGGATTACCGGGCGCACCCGCTTACAATCCTATGGGACCTGCTCCTGTAGAACAAATAGGAAAAGGCGTAGCGGGTCCGGCCAGCATTCCCACAGAGCCTGTTGCCACAGGAGCGGGGACAGTTGATCCTATTACACGCGCACCGATTGGCATTAATCCCGATGCGTTAGCCACCAGTGGCGCACCTTTAGGTCAAGTACCACCGGGCCAAGGCTTTACCGGACCTTCTATTTTGGATTCGGCTAAATTGGACAATTTACAGCTTCAAGGACCTACTGGTGCGGTTCCTCAACCCGTTACAGCAGCAAATCCTAGCAATTTGTTTGACCCTGAAACTATGGTAACTCCCAAAGCTCCTACTGTTTCCAGTTCATTGCCCACGGATAGCATTAACGTCAATGCACTAGGCCGAAGCGGTAGAACCGACGCTTTGACAGGATTACCTGCTGACGTACCAAAGTTTACTTCTAACATTCCTATGACACCGGAGGAATACTTGGCTCAAAAAGCAAGTTCCGTGCCTCCAGTTCAAGCATCTGACACCGCTGTTGATTTATTGAAGGAAACGGTTCCTGATGTAGCGGGTGATGTAGCATCAAGCGGACCTTTTCAAAGGTTAGGAAGTTCTGTACAAGACTTTTTTAGAACGCCTGTAGAGTCTACTAAACAATTATTTTTTCCTAAAAGCACCTCTCCCATTGATTTAGTGGCAGAAGAATTGGGCAGACCGGGAGCCACTGTTGAAGAATTGTTAGCCGATAAAACTCTCAATCTTGATATGAAAGCGTTAGGGGACAAATTAACGACCGCCAAGAACTTTATAGCAGACAGCGGAATGAATCCCGGTTTAATACGCAAATACGGACCTTTAGCGGCAGCGGGCACAGGGATTTTAGCGTTAACGACTGACGGGCAAGCAGAGATGGGAGAATCTATCGACCCGTTTGGACAAGACTTTAAGACAGGTGCAGACCTTTATAGAGAAAATCCCGGCAAATACAGTTTGTTTCCCCAATTTTATAACAATTATAACTACGCACAAGGCGGCAATGTTCAAGAGTTTCCTCGTAGAGACGGTGCAATAGCCGGACCGGGCACAGGAACTTCAGACGACATCCCTGCCATGCTTTCCGACGGCGAGTTTGTAATGACCGCAAAATCTGTCCGCGGAGCAGGAAATGGAAGTCGCAACAAAGGTGTTAAAAAAATGTATGAAATAATGCGTACTTACGAAGGAGTGGCCTAACCGTGGTGGATACAACAACGCAAGTCCAGATTGTACGCGAAGATCCTGATATAGAACAACGGCGGATAGACCTTCTTGACGACGCACGTAATTTAGCTGAAGCCCGCATGACAGCGGGAATTAACGATCCTTCCTCTGTTGTTCCTAGCTATCAAGTTGCTCAGTTGTCGGGCTTGGAAAACATGGCAGCCGATCTGGGACAGGCGGGAATTGGAGCTTACACTCCTTACCTGCAAGGCGCGGCTAATCAGATGGGAGCAGCACAAGGTTTGGTAGCTAATGCGGCCGTGCCTACGTTGGGACAAGGACAAGAGTACATACAGGAAGCGGGTCGATTAGCTCAACAGCTACGTGAGATTCCCTATCAATATCAAACCGCCGCGGGCGAAGGGCTGCTTGCCAGTGCAGGGACGTTTAATCCTTCCTCGCAAATGTCTAGCTTTATGAATCCTTTCCAAGAGCAAGTGGTTCAGCAGACAATGGACGACATTGCTTCTCAAGGGCAAATCCAACAGCAACAAGCCAAAGCCAACGCGGTATCAAGTGGCGCTTTTGGTGGCGCACGATCCGGTATCATGGAGTCTGAGCTTGCTAAAAACATTTTAAGAGAGCAGGGCAGAGCCGCAGGAAACCTACGCACACAAGGGTTTGAGTCTGCACGGAACGCGGCACAACAGGCTTTTGAAAACACGCAGCAACGTCGTTTGGCGGCATCTCAAGGTATTGGCAATCTAGGGATTAATTACGGGCAGCTTAGTCAGGGTGACATTAATCAGATGCAAGGTATCGGACAGGGGCTGGGTTCTCTTGCCGGACAGTACGCGGGCCTTGGGTCACAAGTCGCTAACCTTGGTTTACAGCAAGCCGGTTTAGGGGAAATGGCACAGCGGTCTAACATTACCGACATACAAACTTTGGCGTCGTTAGGAGCCATGCAGCGCGGCCAACAGCAAGCAGGTCTGGATGCAGCTAGACGTACAAACATGGAACGTCTCGCGCAGCCTTATCAGCAGATCGGGTTTATGTCGGATATTTATCGCGGCACTCCAACAAGTCAGGCAACTACAACACAAGTTGACGCTCCTTCGCCTTCTACGACCCAACAAGTTCTTGGACTAGGTATCGCGGGCCTCGGTGCAATAGGTGGAGCTAGAGCAATGGGAGGTTTAAGTTTCTGATGAGCGTACTAAACAGACCAATGTTTATGAATAAAGGCGGTCAGATGCGTCACGATGAGCGTACTATCCGTAATGTGGACGATGAGCTTTACCGGATTGCTCCCAAGACTCACGACAGAGGAAGTGAGCGCATAGATGCGCGGGAAGAATATGCCCGTGATTTAAGGGAAAAAGATTACCTGAGAGCGCAGATGAACCGTCTAGCCAATGGCGGCCAACCCATGCCTATGATGGACCCTCCTCCAATGCCAATGGCTCCGCCCCCTGAAGCACAGGTACAAATGACTGAAGATGCCGCAGCACAACAAGGGGAAATGTTGGGAACCGAGTATGTCGATCAGATGATGACCGGCATAGACAGTGCAGACAGCACAGAAGAATTGATTGATGCGATCCGAGGCAACGATAAGACCTTACAGGATCGTTATGACGAGTTAGCTAATTTTGTTGGAGAGCGAGATGCGTCTGCTACTCCTGAGTCTGTTTTAACTTTGGTACAACCTACCATTATGATGACTGAGCAGGGAGCAATGGATTCAGGCATTGGCGAGTTGATGCAGGGCATTACTGGCGAAGTTGAGATGGAAACCGAGATGGGCGCACCTACGCCGATGGGCCAAGGTGTTGGCGAGTTGATGATGTCGGAGTCCGTAGAAGAAGTTATTCCTGAGATGAATCAGGGTGGACCTGTTCCTGTGCAACATTTCCAAGACGCCGGAGAAGTGACCTTTCCCGGTGCAGGAGCTACCGGGGGTAAAGGCGATCAAGTTTACATGGACCTTATAAATCAAGCGGCGATGATGGGATACCAACAGGGACTTAATGCGCCGTCTCCTGATCGTATTCAAAGCAGTATGGACGCTTATCGTCCTTTGTATGAACAATTTTTAGGGTTTACTGATCAAGACAGGGACCTTGCTAAATCACAGGTGTATTTTGATATTGCTAGTAGAGGACTTGCATTGGCCGGAGGGGTAAATCCCGATACAGGTCAACCAATGACCGGAGGCACTCTGTCTCAAATTGCTCAAGCTGCTCAAACTGCTCCTAGACTTATGGCACAGGTGGGTGCTCAACAAAGAGCGTCTGAAAGAGCCGTAGATCAAGCTGCTTTAGGTCAAGCCATCAATGAAGAAACAATGCGTAAGCAAGCTGAATATGCGGCTTTAGTGCGTCAAGCCGGTAAAAACGTAGATGACCGAAGAGTTGTCGGAGAAGATAACAGCAATTTAGGTACTTTTGACCTTAACAACCCCAGAGAATATCGGGAGTACACTACGTTAATTACTCGCTTAGATGACGCTAATAAAACTTATGACGTATTTAAAGTAGGGGTTGAACCAGTAGACAGGTTTGAAAGTGGAATTAGAAGCACAGCAGCAGAGGCGGCAGATAAAGGGCTTAGTGATTACACTGAACAAGCAGGTCTTGCCCGCGACACCATTGAGGGCTTGAGTAGAACGATTCAAGGTTTAAATGCGGCACAAGAAGAGGGTGGTTTTAGGCCCGGTTTTGCAAGTGACTTTAGGTTAGGTCTTACTCGATTAGCAGATTTTCTTGGGGTAGAGGAAGAATTTTCAAATACTTTAGGCCGAGGCGATCAAGCAGAAAATTTATCAGCCGCCACCGCTTATTTAATGTCTCAAGCAGCGGGTCAACTTGGACGTGTTACCAATCTTAGTTTAATTACTTTAAGAGACAGTTTACCCAGTTTAGGTAAAACTTTAGGTGGTAATATTTTAATTACGCAAGCTTTAATGGAGGCTAATCAGAAAGACGTTTTATTAGGTGACGTATCCGATTATTATTATAAAGAATTTGGACCAGATTCTGATAATCCTGCTGCTAACTTTTTACGCCCAACAAGCACAGAGTTGACTCCTGAAAGACGAGACTTCTTAGAAAATTATGGCGTAATCCTGCCTCCTGACAAAGAAACTATGCCTTCAATGTACGCTGTTGAAACGCAAATCAAGAACGCAAGCGATTCTCCGGCATTACAACAATTATCAGAGTTAAGCATTGCTCTTCAAGAAGGCCGTGAATTACCTCCTCAATTTACAGTTCCGGACAATGAAAACAGTTTGTTTGAAAGTATATTGAATGCGGGCGGAAGAGTAATTGATCAAGTTGTGGGTGGAGAAGATTCCGTTTTAAATACAACAGGGATGGATAACAATCAAATACTTCAAGCAACGCAGGAATTTTTTGAGAATAATCCTACGGCTGACCAAATGCTTGTGCGAGACGCCGATGGTAGTGTTTTTGTAAGGAGAAGACCTTAATGGCCGAAGCTCCTAAACTTTCTCCTTTATTAACCCCGACTAATCCTAGTCTTTCAGCGGAAATGCCTACGTCTGTCCCAGAGGATACGCAAAGGCTTATAGACTTAGGCTTTGAACCTTATTCTCCTTCTCCTACTGCTCCCGATGGATCACAACAACTTATTGATTTAGGCTTTGAAGAGTATTCTCCTGAAGGGTTTAAACTTTCTAGCTTAATCAGTAAACCGGCTTCTATCGTTGGAACCGGTTTTGGAAAAGCCACTTCTCGGTTAATGGGCAGCGACATCCCTGACGACCAATTAGCAAATATTTATGTAGACATAGCTCGTTTAGGTCCTCAAATTTATGGCGGTTTTAAGGGTGGGCAATATGGCTTACGAGCAGGTCAAGCTCTTACAGCCCCTTTGCCACCTTCGCCATTAAAAGGAGGAATTATTGCCGCTACTACCTTGGGAGGAACAACTCTTGGCAGTATTACAGGAGCCGGAAGTCCTGAAGCGTTAATGGCAATGCCTGATTTTTTACTGGGCACAGAATTTCAAGAAAAATACGGAACGGACCCTGCGGCCATAAGAACTCTTTTAGAGGGAGAAGCTTTGTTAGAGCTTTTAACTCCGGGTGTTTTGGCAGCCGGAAGGCAGACAGCACGAACAGGTGCTAGGGTGCTAACCGGAATGAATAAAGTGGCGACGGATCTTGCTGAAAGAGCCGCGGAACGTGGCATTAATTTAATGCCAGTGCAACTTGGAAGGGGTTATCGCGGCGACGTAGGACGAATGTATGTTTCTGTTTTAGGTAGATTTCCTTTTGTAGCGGGTCCTTTTAAAAATGTAGCAAAACAACTGGATCAAGAAGCTCAAGACTATCTCAGAACTATAAAAAACAAAACTGGTTTAAATTTAGATCAAGTTATTGCGCGATCTACGTTAGGTGAAAAAATATTAAAAGATGGAAAAGAACTTTTAGCAGGGTTTGCAGGTCATTTTGGAAGACGGTACGACCAACAAGATGCTTTAGCGGCAGCTAATAATATCTATGTTATTCCGGATGCTTTGGTGTCTAAAGCTGAAGATATTAAACGTAGTTTTTTGCAGCGCACCTTGAGTGAAACAGGAGAAACCGCTAGTAGAGATCAAATAGACACTATCAACAATAAGTTTATTTCTTGGTTAGATGACAATGTTTTAAACATGAAGGTTGGTTCTTCGCCAATTATGCGTCAAGTTGTTAATCCAAGAACAGGCGTTCCGCGTCGAAGTCTTTCAGGACCTGTAATGGAAGAAATTCCACGATCTGAAGGACTCACTGAATTTGGAAGTGTTCCTCAATCTTTTAAAGTGGCTGAAAATTTAGACCAACAAATTGAAAGTTTTATGGCTGATTTAACAGTGGATCAGCAAAAATTAATACAGCCTCATTTGGGTCAATTACGCCAAGCTTTATCGTTAGACCTTACAGACAACCTCCGTCAATTCGCAGAACCCATTACTCCTAATATGTTAAGGCAAGGTCAGCCTTTGCCTGAATTGTTAGAACAATCTCCGTTTTTAACTAAATTTGCAGAAGATGCTCGTCAGTTAGATGCTGATTTTTCTAAAACAATGAATGATTTATTTGAAACTCCTACCGCTAATCGTTTTACGCGGTGGAATAGAGGCGGGTTAAGGGGAAGAGGTGCGTCGTTAGAGAAAGCTACCCAATTAGATTTAGACACCGTAGCAAGAAATTTAGTTAATTTAGGGGGCACTAAATCTATTGATGAGTTTTATAACCTTGTTACCCCCGGAACTTATGATGACGCCGTAGCGAGTTACCTTAACGATGCGTTTTTTAAAGCTACCCGCCGACAAGTGGAAAACGAAGCCGGTGACATGGTGGAAGTTGCCAGTGACGCTTTTGATGCCGGAAAATTTATAAAATCTTTAGGTTTAGATTTATCTAAAGCAGATCCACGATATAAAAACATAAAACATTTTTTTGACAAATCTAAACTGTATTCAATGGATGAGTTAGAAAAAATGGCTGACATATTTAGGACGATGAGTAACACAGAAATACCTGATGTCAGCACGTTTATTACAAGACGGATTCAATTAGGTGGTTTAAAGACATTACTTCCTATTGGTGCGGTTGCCACGGGGGGATTTGGAGGATTAGTCCCATTAGCTTTGGCGTTAGGTGGAGGAAGGTTGCTCTCCTCTATTTTAGCAGACCCTTTAAATGCACGAGCTTTAAAAAACGTGTTAGCCGAAGAAAGTGCTAGGGGCACTAAAAAAATGAATACAATCCGTTTGTACGGGAACTTGTTAAGAGGGGGCCTACGCACCATGTTTGATACGGGTGGGTTTGAAGACCTACCCGGAGAGGACCCAAAACAAGCTTATTTAGACCGTCGCGCAGCCACTGATGTGGTGTTGGACGTGTATGCCGAAGCAATGGATGATCCTGCTCAATTTGCTCAAGAGCAGTTAGCGGAAGCACAAGCCTTAGAAGAAGCTTATTTGGGTGATCCCGTTATACAACGAGGAGTTGATTTTCTTAAAAGTTTTTCTGGCTCATTACAATCGGTAGAGGACGTGGCGGATTATATAAAAACTATTCCTATTCCACCACAAGCTTCTGCGTCACCACCACCGTTCGTGCCCCTGACTCAGAGCGTCCCTGCACCACCTATCGACGTAACTCAGTTACCTCAACAGCCAGTGCCCGTGGCTCAAGCACCAGTGGCCGCGCCACCATCGCCAGAGAACCGCGCTCAATACGCTGCGCTGTTCCCCAACGACATGGCTAGTGGCATCATCCGATCAGGGATCGGTTCCTTGGTCTAAAATCGGATTCACAATCTTCGATCTCAGGATAGTGTAAATTTCCTTAAACCCTTGACCGTGAGGCTTTCGCCAAGTCTTCTTTAACCACCGACATTGTGGCCCAAACTTCTGTTGCACATGATGCGCTACTTCGTGAGCTACCGACATCCATAAGTCTTCCTCAAGACTCTTGGTATAACGTCCGCCGATCACGGGGCATTTATCAAAAGCATCATACTCCTTGTGCCAACCACTCTTTCCGTGTTGCCAGTAAGCAAGGTTGATTTGAATGACATTCCTGCCTCCATAAGTCGCTACGCTACACCATCCTTTGTTCACAACTTTGATGCACCTTACCGCTTCAATGACATGATGCTTATTAATACCAAGCTCATAGTCTTTGCACTTGAGGTGATTCATGCACCGCCTGACCATCCGTTCAATCAGTATTACTTCCCTTTTCATTTAGCTTCTCCTTTTTTATGGGTGTAAGTTTGGCATTCTTCGGCAATCTTTTTCTGCCTAAACTGGGAGAGTAAAAGTACAACCATTTCCTGCCTTCTTTGTACACCCACCCCGCGCTGTTACCAAAATCGCTGTGATACCACACGGGTATCCAACCTCTGTTTCTAACTTTTCGCACAGTCGGGTCTTTAATAAACCATTCTGATTTATTCATAAGTTTTTCCTCGAATGAATTTTTAAAAAACTACGTGCCCTTATATAAAAGGTACACGGTGTCTTTTTCAAGACACGCAGTTATTATATCAAATTGATTTTTGCCGATAGAAAGTTAGCAACAAAACACCAAGAAAAACGGCCCACGGACCAGTGTTCATCACAAAAAAATTAGAAGGTTCGCCTATAAAAATAGCGTTAAAACATCAAAAGCATTTAATAAAAAGACAAGTGGCACTAGCATAGGCCACTGGTTACGGGGTTACATTATGTTACAAAGTATTTTTCTATACCAACCATTCCACAAGCTCTTCCCCAAGCACTTGTCCTGCTAAATTAATCTTGTCCCGCAGAGCCTGAGTAATCTTCTCGTCAATGGTGTGTGGAGTGTATAGGTCTATGTAAGTCACCGATTTGGTTTGACCAATACGATGTGCGCGATCTTCGCTTTGAATGCGGTGCTCAAGGTTGTAAGAGTTGCTGTAGTAAACAACCGTACTTGCCTCGGTCAACGTAATGCCATAGCCGCCTGTGGAGGGCTGTCCTACAAAGAAACGGAGAGAGTCATTAGGATCTTGAAAGCGCCTGACAATTTCTTGACGCTCATCCTGTGGAGTTGCCCCGTAGTAAGTAGCCACCGAATCTTCCCCGTATGCCTTGGCGAGAGCCGCTTCAATGGCTTGGATGTCATGCGTCCAAGTAGCCCAAATAATTGATTTCCCTGAGTTTTCTTCGCAAACATTCAGTAATTCTTCGAGGCGATTGTGCTTGATGGATTCAATAGGAGCCTCGTCATCCGGTTGGAAATGACCACAGGCGATCTGGTGGAGTCGCATGATTTGTGTCAAAACATTGGCGGTAGTCGCCAATTTTCCGTCACCTAACTGCGCCAAAGCAAATTCCTTCATCTGGGCGTAAAGCTGACGTTGTTCCGTAGTCATCTCGACCTTACGACGCACGTACACTTTAGGAGGAAGATCCAAACACTCTTCTTTAAGTACCCGCGTAGAAAACTTGCCTAGCTTGCCAGACAGTTCTTCAAGGCGTTGAAAGCTGACAATCTCATTAAAACTTTTCATGCCCATTGTGCGCTTACGCATGACCGCGTATCTGTGTTGAAAGGCAAAATAACTTTTAAAGTTTAAAGCTTCACACGCCAAAAAATTACACTGAGTAAACAGATCCATAGGCGATTTAGTGACAGGCGATCCAGTAAGGATGCGTCGGTACTTTGCTTTTTCTCCGCACTTGATAACCGTTTTGGTACGCGAAGCCGTTCGGTTCTTTATAGTCGTGCTCTCATCGACAACCATAATGCTTTTAGAATTGAGTTCCAAAAACCGCAAGGCGGCCGCCGCTCCCTTTCGAGTAGACAAAGCTTCGACGTTCATCACAAGGACGTTTAAAGTGTCTTTGACCCGACGGGCGGGGACGGCAACGTCCAACAATTCTTCTTTATATTTCTTGGTAAAGTTCGGTTGCCAACGTACCACGTAGCGTTTAATTCGCTCCGGCAAATGAGCAGGAATCTCAAGCTGCACCCAGTTGTCGAAAACACCTTTTGGCGCAACAACTAAAGCATGAGTAATTTCGCCTTCCTCAAAAAGCGCACCCATCGTGTCTACAATAACTTTGGTTTTGCCCGTGCCCATTTCCATGAAGAGCGCGTGATACGGGGCTTTCCAAGATGTTTGAAAAGCAACGTGTTGGTGGTCATACGGTTTAGTTTTGAATGAATACATTTTTTTTACCTCGCTTGTTGACGGGCAGGATATAAGATATTATCATACCAATCAAGTCGCAATTCCGCGACTTCAACCACGGAGCACGAGCCAAATGAGTGACATTGATGATTTTTTATCGGCAACTGTAACTAGCGATAAATCTGATCTTGATACCGTTTCAACCGAGGGGGTTAGAACCATAGCGGAACTAGCCACCGCCGTCCAGAAGTATAACAACGAACTCGCCAATCTCGAATCACAAACCAAAACTGTCAAAGAAAATCTCCGCAAAATAACCGACGAGGATTTGCCGGATATGCTTTTTTCTTTGGGAGTTAAAAGTTTCAAGCTTGAAGACGGGAGTGAGGTATCGGTTAAGCAAACCTACGGAGCGCACATAAAGGCGGACAACAAGCCCAAAGCGCACCAGTGGCTTCGAGACAACGGTTTCGACGACATCATCAAGAATACTGTGAGTTGTGAATTTAAACGCGGAGAAGATTCTTCAGCTAATGAATTTATGGAGGTGGCCTCTCAAATGGGTCTGGCTCCGGCACAGAAGACAGATGTTCATCCAATGACACTCAAAGGTTTCGTCAAGGAACGCATAGAGGCGGGCGGAGATTTTCCGCAGGAACTCTTCGGCGTTTTCACCGGAAACCGAGCAACCATTAAACGAGGAAAATGAAATGGCTAAAGACGTAGCAGCAAAAAAGAACACGGACATCACACTGAGCGATGTTGACAGTTTCCTAGCAGAGAATGCAGGGGCAGGTGTACAGAACCTATCGCAGGATGATCTGGCTCTCCCTTTTTTAAAGACCTTATCGCGCCAAGATGCCGTCTTGGATGATTTGCCAGATGCAAAATCAGGCGACATTTACAACGATGCCACGATGGAAGTGTATAACGGCGAAGAAGGTTTACGGGTTATCCCCTGCCATTATGAGAAGGTTTACATTGAATGGGCACCCAGAGGGACGGGGACAGGAGCGCCGGTCAACATCTACACGACGCAGAACCAATGCCCCAAGTCAGAGAGGAGTGCTGACGACAACAAAGATTATATTGTCGATGGCGAAGGCAACTATTTAGAAACTACCGCGCAGCATTACGTTTTGGTGATTGGCGCGGACGGAACCACTTCCCCCGCGTTAATGTCGATGAAGTCTACGCAGCTAAAGAAGTCGCGTACTTGGAACACCTTGATGACGACGGTGACACCAATACAAACTGCCGAGGGTCCGAAACCTGCCCCCTGCTTCACGCATTATTACAATGTCACTACAACCAAAGAGGAAAACAGCAAAGGCTCTTGGACGGGGTGGAAGATTGTTCGGGGCGATAAGGTGGACGTGTTAGATCATTTACGGGCCGCGGCCTCGCTTGCGGAATCTTTTGCAAAAGGTGAGGTCAAAGTTAAGCATGAACAGGAAGAGTCGAGTCAAAATACTGACGTACCCTTCTAGTCATGGAACAGGCACAAAAATTTTCCCATATTTTTCGGGGACTTGAGGCCGCATACGGCACGTATCGGATAGATAAAGCGCAGTCGAACGGTAAGCACGTCGGCAAAGCTTCGTTAATCCGAGAGCCGAGAACCCTCGATACTTGGAAAAAACATCTCGATGGCAGTGGCGATGCCATCGGGATCGTGCCTATTAATGAAGAAAACAAATGCGTGTTTGGCGCAATCGACATTGACACCTACCCGCTTGATCTGACTAATCTCATTGAAAAAATCCGTAAATTAAAACTCCCTTTAGTGGTCTGCCGCTCTAAGTCTGGCGGCGCACACTGTTATTTTTTTACGAGCGAGTTTATTGATGCCAAGGCGATGCAGGACGTGCTGAACACGATCTCCGCCGCTCTGGGTTATAACGGCTCTGAGATATTTCCCAAGCAGATACGTCTTTTTTTAGATCGCGGAGACGTGGGAAACTTTATAAATTTGCCGTATTTTCAACAAGATACGGGACTACGGTACGCTATCCAAGACGACGGTTCGGCGGCAACGCTTGATGAGTTTTTTGCGTTGTACGATGAGTATGTGCAAACGCCTGAACAAGTCGCGGCCTTAAAGATAGAAGGCTCCCAAGATACTTTATTACCTGACGGGCCTCCCTGCTTACAGCATCTGTGTTCCCAAAAAATGAGTGAAGGCTCACGGAACAATGGCCTTTTTAATGTTGGAGTCTATTTGAGAAAAGCTTATCCCGACGATTGGCAAACTCAAATTCTCAGTTACAACATGAATTATTTTGATCCCCCGTTGCCCTTGAACGAGGTAAACGTGGTGGCAAAGCAAGTAGACAAAAAAGATTATGCCTACCGCTGCAAAGACGCACCGATCAACGCTTACTGTAACGCCGAACTGTGCAAGACACGCAAGTACGGCATAGGTGCGGCGATCAGCGGAGCGGTCATGGCAAACCTAAGAAAGTATAACTCGACCCCTCCTGTCTGGTTTATTGACATCAACTCACTGCCCGTGGAGCTTGAGACAGACGGGCTAATGAGCCAACCGGCTTTTCAACGGGCCTGTATCGAACAAATTAATTTTATGCCCAAATCTTTAGTGAAGGGGGTATGGGAAACCAAGATCAATGCCTTGCTCGAAGAGATGCTCACCACAGACGGGAGCATTATGGAAGTGTCCCAAGACGCTTCGATCACTGGGCAGTTCTACGATCATCTGGAAGATTTTTGTTGTGGCAAGCAGCAAGCCACTGACCGTGATGAGATTTTATTACGACGCCCGTACACCGAAGAGGACGAAGCTTTAACTTACTTTCGATTGAAAGATTTTGAAACTTACCTCAAGAAGAACAAGTTCTTTGAGTTCAAGTCCCACAAGATTGCCCAACGGTTACGTGACATCAACGGTGTTGCTGTGTCCGTTAAGATAAAGGGCAAAGCCATTCGCGTTTGGAAGATTCCAAGCTTTACTGCAAGCCCTGATATCGCTGCCCCCTCTATTAAAGCGCAGGAAGCCCCGTTTTGAAGAAAGAAAAAGACCGTCAGAAAGTGGCTGAAGACGTTGCCAAGTTTTTAGCGAACGGCGGCTCGATTACTAAGATTCCGACGGGAGTATCTAATGACAAGTACAGTCGAAAATTAACGGTTGTGCCGCGGGAGTGGAATGGCAATGACAGGTATGTTTAGAATTTTTGGACCGCCGGGAACAGGGAAGACCACCAAATTACTCGACATGGTGGACAGGGCCTTGGAAGAAGGTATGGCTCCGCAGAAGATTGCCTTCCTCGCTTTTACGCGCAAGGCTGCTCACGAAGCACGGGACAGAGCGGCTGTTCGCTTTAGCTTCGATCCGAGCACAGAACTTCCTTATTTTAGAACCCTGCATTCTTTAGCTTACCGCGTGTTAGCGGTGCGCGACACGCAGATGATGCGGAAAGATAATTACAAAGAGTTATCCGACATTATCGGGTTTGATCTGTCAGGGTCCGATTCAACCTTAGAAGACGAAGACATTAAACAGGTAGCGGATCATCCTATCCTTTCCATCATTAACCTTGCACGGCTCAAGTGTCAGTCGTTGCGGCAAACGTATGATGAGTCCGATATCGACTTTACATGGCTCGAAGTCAACTACGTTGACGAAGCTTATAGCGCGTACAAAGAAGAGCACGAGCTTATTGATTTTACCGACTTGCTAGAATTGTTTTTGAAAGACATTCCTTTGATCTGCCCCTCCTTCGATTTGTGTTTTCTCGACGAAGCCCAAGACCTGTCACCCCTCCAGTGGAAAATTGCCAAAGCGATCAGTGATCGTAGTAAAAAGTTTTACGTCGCAGGGGATGATGACCAAGCAATCTACAAGTGGGCAGGGGCGCAGGTGTCTCAGTTTATTAATTTAGAAGGTGGCTCCGAAGTCTTGTCGCAGTCCTACCGCATCCCACGACAGGTTCACGCTTTAGCGGAACGCATTGCCGAGCGCATTGAAAATCGGTTTCCTAAAAAGTATTTACCGAAAAACGAAGAAGGGTCTGTGGAGTATATCAACGGCATAGAACAGGTGGACATGGGTGATGGGGAATGGCTCGTTATGGCGCAAGCTAACTATATGCTTTCGCCGGTTGTCGAGGAACTCAAGCGCATGGGCTATCTCTTTGAGCGCAACGGATTCCGTAGCATCTCAGATCGAATCTCACTGGCGGTCAATGGGTGGGAGCAACTGCGTAAAGACAAAGCCATTAATTATGAATCGGCCAAGGCGATCTACAGTTATATGTCAGGCAACGGCAACCGCATAGCGCGGGGCAAGAAAATATTAAGGTTAGATCACGAAGACACAGTGACGTTAACCGAGTTACAGGAGAAGCACGGCTTACTGGTGGGTAAAGAGTTGATCTGGCACGAGGCGCTCGACCGGCTTCCAGACACCGACAAGGTTTACATCACCTCGATACTTAGATCAGGCGAAAAGTTCAACGCGCAGCCTCGCATCAAGCTGTCCACGATTCACGGTACAAAAGGCGGCGAAGCGGATAACGTGGTTCTCTTTACAGACCTCTCCCCTGCCGCAACACGGCACACGGATCAGAACGACCTACACCGGCTATTTTATGTGGGCATGACGCGCACCATTACCAACCTGTTCGTGGTGGAAGCTGAGAACTACGACAGGAGTTATTTGATATGAGCGACGATTTACGCACCAACACTTGTCCGAATTGCAAAGCTATCTCTGAGCAAGTGCTCAATATGGAGACGGGTAAACGGGTCGGGTGGTACTGTTTGAAGTGTCATTACTTTGAACAAGCCATTCTACGAGAAACTGTTATCACAGAAGCCGATATGAAGAAGGTGAGGATATGACAACGAAGATGCAAAGAGATTTGAAGTTGGAGATGTCTAAAATTGATTACGACGAAGCAAATAAGGCATTACAGATGTTTTTAACAAATTTTGGTCAGACCCATAAGTGGGCCAAATACAGAAGAGAGGGCTGTTTTCGTGATGACCCAGAAGAAAATAAAAAGTTTATTGAGGAAATAGAAAACAACACGGGACAATTTAAAAATAAAATAAGCAACTACGAAGATGCAAAAAATATTTACGACAGTTTGAAAGAAAAGGTGTCTAAATGACAACGAAGATGCAGTTCCCGATGTTCAAACCGGAATCCGAGTGGACGCCTCCGAGTGAGTTACCTGATCTGACGGGAGCCAAAGAGATCGCTATTGATCTGGAAACCCGCGATCCTCACTTAAAGGAGCGAGGCCCCGGATGGCCTACGCTCAACGGGGAAATTATCGGTTACGCCGTGGCGACTTCTGATTGGTCCGGCTATCTACCGATTGCCCATGCCGGTGGGGGCAACCTCGACAAACGCATCGTCAACAACTGGATCAAGAAACTCCTTGCCTGTCCCGCGGATAAGATTGCCCATAATGCCCAGTATGACCTTGGGTGGTTACGGGCCTCCGGTTTTGAAGTTAATGGCCGCATCATCGACACCATGTTGACCGGCAGTTTGCTCGACGAGAATCGGTTCTCTTACAGTTTGAACGCTTTAGGCTATGACTATCTCGGGCAAACCAAGTCTGAGAAAGGTTTGGTAGAAGCCGCCAGTAGTTTTGGAATTGATCCAAAGGCTGAAATGCACTTGATGCCCGCCATCTACGCGGGGGAGTATGCAACCAAAGACGCGACCCTGTGTCTGGATCTGTGGCAACACTTTAAAGGGTTGATACATTCCGAAGACTTGCTTGAAGTCTGGAACATGGAAATGGCCCTACTGCCCTATTTGGTGGACATGACACTGCGCGGGATGCGGGTGGATGTGGATCAGGCCGAGCGGACCAAGCAAGAGCTTATAAAGCGTGAAAAGGCCCTTAACAAGCGTATTAAAGAGATTGCCGGAAATGCAGTGGAGATCTGGGCAGCAGACTCTATCGCCAAAGCTTTCGATAAAGAAGGAATGGAATACCCCAAGACACCGACGGGGCGACCTTCCTTTACCAAGAACTTTTTAGCCGATCATCCTTCAGAGTTAGCCAAGTCCATTGTCTCATCACGAGCGTTAAACAAGATGCAGGGCACGTTCATTGATTCGATTCTGAAGTATGTAGTAAAAGGTCGCGTCCACGGGCACGTCAATCAGTTGCGTGGCGATGCCGGAGGGACAGTCAGCGGGAGAATTTCAATGGTTCATCCGGCCTTACAAACGATTCCGGCACGAGATCCAGAGCTAGGCCCGATGATGCGGCGGTTGTTTTTGCCCGAAGAAGGGCAGCAGTGGGCCGCGATTGATTTCAGTCAACAGGAGCCACGGGTCTTGGTGCATTATGCCGACGCTTACGGTCAATCAAGACAACCCTTGGAGGGCGTAGCCGAGTTCGTCGAGGGATACACGAACGATCCCGACATGGATTTTCACTCGATGGTGGCTGAGATGGCGGACATTCCGCGTAAACAGGCCAAGACCATCAATCTGGCGATGATGTACGGTATGGGAGTAAACAAGCTGTCAGGACAACTGGACATCTCCGTCGATGAGGCTAAAGACCTGATGAAACAGTATAACGAGCGCGTCCCTTTCGTTAAGCAGTTGATGCAAGGGGTCACCAAGCATTTGGAAAGCAAGCGGTCTAACGGCTCCATACGCTCTTTAAAAGGCCGTCGCTGTCGGTTTGAGCTGTGGGAACCGGCCAGTTTTGGCACACACAAGGCTATGCGACGTGAGGAAGCAGTCGCGGCCCACGGTGAAACAACCCCGCTCAAAAGAGCAGGGACGTTTAAATCACTGAATCGTTTAATTCAGTCATCCGCCGCGGACATGACCAAGCAAGCGATGCTTGATTGTTGTGAGGCGGGATACCTGCCCATGTTGCAGGTTCACGATGAACTGGCGTTCTCCGTAAAGGATGTCGAGGAGGCCAAGAAGATCCGCACTTTAATGGAGGAGGCTTTGCCCCTGTGCATTCCTAACAAATGCGACATCGAGATCGGCCCGAACTGGGGCGATTCGGTGGAAATTTAACCAAGTGTCTTATATACTCTTATTTTTCATGGGAGAAAAATCCAATGGATACATCTAAATGGCGTCAAGTCCTTGTTCCTATTGACGTTTATCACCGTCTGGTTACGATGGCGCATATTGAAGAGCGTACCATCAGCGGACAGGTTCGTGTGATTTTTAACCAATGGGTGGAAGAAAATCTGAGTAAGCAAGATAGAAAGTTTTTAGAGGAAGAAACTCAAATCATTGTCGAAAAAGAAAAAGAACGACGTGCCGCCTTATGAAAATAATCCTTGAGCATGAGCTTCCCGAACATCAAGCCGAAGAACTTTTTTTGTTGCTGATCGAGATTAAAGATCTATTGATCGAACGCCGGTCTAATGGAGAGCAAGCATCTCCCGCGGAACCAGAAGATCAATCGACGGGCTAGTTGTTTCTAAACACTCGTCGCACAGCAGCCACACATCCCCGTTTTCTTTTAGTATCCCCTCTGCCTCGTCGGTAAATACCGTCTCGAAGCACGGCTGATTGCATTTCACGCATAAAAACTTTTTTTTAAAAAGAGGTTGACCTGTATCGAACATTATAAGATACTTCCTTTTCATTCATTAAAAAGAGGTTATAACACTATGGATTACGAATTACCTGATTTTTTTCCTGCCAGTGACTACACCATCAAAGTCACACGGCCCGAAGTTTGGAAAGCCCTGTCTGATCTGGACAGAACCTTTCTTGGTCATCCTGATGACTACATGGGCTTCACCTATTTCTGGGACAGTATCGACCCTTTCAAGCAACACCTTCGTGAAAGCTGTTGTTGGGCACGTAAGCGCATTCACGACGTTCTGGTTCACAATAAAGTTCCCCTCCTAAGTGAAGATCGAAATGAGGCTCAAGTTAAATTGGCCGAAGCAATTTACAGGGCTTACCTGTGATTCGATTACTTTTTGCATTGATCGCAACCATGCTGACGTGGGTGATATACCTCGTCGGCTTTGCGGTCATCATTGGATGGTTATTTTAGGAAAATGTTTATGAAAGATAAAAACTTAATTATTTGTGATTTAGATGGCACGTTAGCCAATGTCCAACACCGATTGCACTATATCAAAAACCCTGACGGGACTAAGAAACCCTATAAGGATCGAGACTGGGATTCATTCAACAAAGCGTGTGTTGACGACGAAGTAAACAAAGATGTCAGGGAAGTAGTGTGGAATATGTATGACGCGGGCCGTAAATACGGTAAGCGCCCTACTGATCTACAAAAGGTTAGTAACCGATTCATTTATTTTTTCTCAGGGCGTAGCGAAGTGGTACGCAAAGAGACAGAGGAGTGGTTACAAAGATGGGTTCTTTCCCCTTCTAGCTGTAAAAACGATGGCCGACCCTATCTGTATATGCGTAAAGAAGGTGACACACGAGATGATGTCGAAGTCAAACGCGAGATGATCCATTCCCTTAACATTACACCCGATGATGTCTTGTGCATATTGGACGATAGGCAGGGCGTGGTTGATATGTGGCGAGAAGAAGGTTTCCGGTGTTTACAGGTAGATGCGTGGAAGGAGAACGATGATGAGTGAAGTAAATCCAAAAGGTGGAAAGTTGCTCAGATCAACGAATAACACTTTCCCAGAAGAGCGATTAAACATGGAAATAGACAAGGTAATCAAGATGTTTCCGAGCCTTACTAGGGAACAAGCTCGTATAGTTGTTAATGACAAAATAGGAGCTAGCGAAATTTATCTCAATAACCTTTATCAAGTTAGAGTTTATCGAGGTAGTGCCGCTGATGAATTAGTTCACATTGAAAACCTTAAAGGTAGATGCACTTGGCTTTCTATGAAGCGCAAGGACAAGCGTCCTATGAATAACTGGCAAGATATGCAGACGATAAAAAATCGTCTTGTAGGGACTGAGTGTGATGCGTTCCAGATATTTCCTGCTGAAAGCAGGATGCTCAATACCGCCAATCAATATCACCTAATCGTCCTCCCAGAAGGCTATCTTTTGCCGTTTGGGTGGCATGAAGGTAGATCAGTAGTAACGGAAAATAGTGAAAACAATGCGGGATCGACTCAATATTTTAGAGGAGAACAACTATGAAGAATGAAGAATTTAACGCAGAACAAATGCTTATTTTATTGCAGCTTGTCAGGGTCGCCAAAGACGAAGTTCACGAGGCGCTAGATTATAGAGATGAAGAGGGGGTAAGCGTACCTATGGGCAGCCGTCCTGCTTTTGTTTTGTCGCGGGAATATGAAGCGTTGCAAGATTTGCAGAAAAAACTGTTGGCAGGGGCGTAATGGACCTACGATCCGAAGC
>Ga0114933_10002062_pt1 | contig 21478 bp, 24 predicted proteins | sample 4SBtaG_FD_89691 | JGI IMG/M metagenome (GOLD analysis project Ga0114933, IMG submission 89691) | Deep subsurface microbial communities from Kolumbo volcano to uncover new lineages of life (NeLLi) - 4SBTROV12_W25 metaG | ecosystem: Environmental > Aquatic > Marine > Volcanic | place: Kolumbo... | reverse complement strand
TAGATAATGATTTATGGAATATAGCTTTGTCTTCTGGTGATAATACATTGAAGTATGACCAATGTGCAAACTCATGAGCAATCATCATTGATGGTGCATGTCTGTCTGGAATATTTCTGAATGCATTATTAATTTCATAATTCATCATTGCAGAATCTTCTTCTATCTTTCTTTCTGACTTTGAAAGATTAGGATCAAACTTACCTGTACGAGCAGGGTTAACAGCTATATCTCCTGCACCTTCTAGTTGTGTAGCACTTGGTGATACTGTTACACCTTGAACTCCAGTAGGATCAATCTTTCCTCCTAAAGTTATTGATGGTGCAATATCTTGGAAGTTTCTAAATATTGGGAATGCCTCTATATCTAAAGCATTAAACATTCTCTTAACAATATTTAATTCTTTTTCTCCAGCATTACCTATTAAATGTTTAACTTGTTTAAATGAATCTTCTCTTGTTTGTGTATTAGGTTTTCTTTCAGGTAATCTTTGATATAACTTGTATAATGTGTCTGATAAAAAGTCTGTATTATTCGCCCAGTATTCAAAAGGCTGAGTCTCGAATACATCAGCTATTCTCCAGCCAACAGCCGCTGTATGTCTTTTGCTTTCTTTACCTCTGAATAAAGCTCCTTTAGTTGCTTTGTCGTAATATTCTATTAAAGATGTTTTTCCGTCTGGTGATTTTAAATCACTAAAATCTATATCTATATCTTCTAATTCATCATGAGTATAATGAGATTTTTTACCTATGTTTTTTCCTTTTGATGAGAAAGTATCAGGGGTTTCTATTTCTATATCTGCAACACTACCTTTACTTAATGGTTTAAAGTTATCAATAGCATCACTATTTCTCATACCTTCTGGTACATAACCTACTTCCCAATCAGATTGATTACCTCTACCTAAAATATCTTTTACATTTTTACCTTCTGCTTTTTGTTTAGCTGTCATAACCCTAATGTTATTAGGATTCTTTTTACTTAATAACGCAATAACTTGTCCGTCTGGTATTTCTATAGCGTCTTCATCAATAGCTGTTGGTTTTTTAGTAGGTGTTGTTTCTACTTTTGGTTTTGCTGGCTTACCTAATTTTTCAGTAATCTCTTTTATTAGCATAGCTTTTGTTTTTGATTCTGTTTCTTTAAGCATGTTTTGATAACTTGCTTCAGGAGAATCTGCTTCTGCTTTATCTATAGTTGTTGATTCATCTTTTAATCTTTTTAAATTTTTAACATCTGCATCTGTACCTTTGCCTGCTGCTATTTTCTTTTCTAATACTCTAATTAAATTGCTAGGTTGAGATGAATCTACTTTTACATCTAAGTCTTCTTGTTTAATTGGTTTTTCATTTGTTACATTTTCTATATTCTTATAAACCTTACCAAGCTTACCTTCTTGTGGGTTATCAATATAAAAAGCTGTACCACCTGATTGTACTTCTTCTCCGTCTGCTGTTTTTAATTTTTTCTTACCACTCCATTTAAATCTTATTGGTCCCCTTATATTTCCTGATTCAGCTATAGCCTGTACTTTGTATAAATCTTTTTCTGATTTTATAGGAGTCTTACCTATAAAGGCACCTGCACTACCACCTTTACGTAAGAAACTTTGTACTTTACCAAGTGATTTAGTTTGATCAGGGTTTGTATTTAATACTCTACCTGCTCCTTTTGGTAATGGATTTTCAGGCGTGTCGCCTGAAAATTTACCTATGTTAGATTTAACTGATCTATTTAATTTACCTTCAGTAAATATTTTTTCAAAAGTAAACTCAGCATACTCTCTTACACTTTTATTTATAAATCTATTAGACGCTCCAGGATTTGCTCTTTTAAATTTAACTTCATAATCATTTACTTTTTCAAAGAATATATCTTTCTCATCTTCTGAAAGTTTATGTAAAGGTATTTTTCTTGGTCTACCACCAACATTTTGTACTGGTAATATGGTATTAGCTTCTTCAAATATTTCTTCTTCAGACAAATCTTTTCTTGAAATTTGATCATGTATGTCTAATAATTTTTGTTTGTTTTCTGCAGATATTAATTCTTCGTCTAAGTCTAATATCTTAGTTCTTATATAATCTGGTAAATCTGCAGCAGATATTGCACCTGTTTCTTCTCTAAGTGTTAATACTAATTCACTGTATATGTTTTCTGCAGTCTCATCATCTAGAAGTTTTTGACCTTCCATTTCCACGTCTGCAGCATCTGCCTCTGCTTCTACATCAAGATCAGGTTCATCAGGAGCTTTATCTGGAATAGTATCATCTGCTCCTTCTCTTTTAAAATTTGTATTTAATCTTTCTAATGCAGCATCAACTTGATCAGCACTAGTTGCATTTATTGCATCATTATGTATTGATTCTAATTCAACTAATCTTTCTTCTAACTGTACAGTTTCATCTGGATCTGTTGTTTCTGATATTGTTTTTTTAATTTTCTCTACTTCTTTTGGTATATTTAATAAAGCTTTTATAGTAGCTGTTCTTGTTATTGCATTAGCTAATTGTTCTTTACTGTAATCAGCTGGGTTATTTCTTATATCATCTAAAGTTGCTTGTGCATTTAATGCTTCGTCTCCAAGTTTTTTACCTGGTCTTAAATCTTCTAGTTGAGGAGTTGAATCTATATTATCTAAAGCAGTATCAAACTCTCTATTTGTTAATCCTGGTTGTAATGATTCACCAGTTTGCATATTGATACCATACTTGCCAGCATTTTTAATTGTTGCATTTGCTCTTGCTCCCCAAGCAGCACCACCAGCACCGAACCCTGCACCTAGTACACCTCCTAATGCACCACCTATTGCTGTATCCATTAGTAATTGTTTTTTAGAAAAGTTATCTTGTAATCCAAGTGACATATCTCTAGCTTGAATCATGCTACCAACAGTTCCACCTGCACCTAAACCTATTAATCCTTCTACCTTTGCACCAGCACCAGCACCTTTTATAAGAGCTGCTTTCTTTGCGGCTTTTTGTGCTTGACCAGCCATACGTGCAGTACGATAAGCATTAGCTCCTATCTTTGCACCAGCTCCAAATCCAAATAAATTTAAAGGATCTACAAGTACTGAACCTGCTAAATAACCAAACCTTCTAAAACCTTTTTCTTTATCATTCCAGAAATTGTCCATTGTTGCATATGCATGCTGCATCATTTCCAATGCTTCTTTGTTTTGAGTAGAACCACCTGTAGATCTAACTAAGTCTACACCAGCACCTATTGTATTATAGTTGCTGATATAACGATCCATTAAAAATGTATTAACTAAATCATCATCATCATTTATATCATTTAAAAAAACACCTGCGTCTTTACCGCTATCAAAATTAGAACCAGTACCATAGTATTCTTTTAGTGTTTCTAAAAACCTAGCGTCTTTGATTAGCTCATCGCCATTCTTGCTACGCCAATCCCACGTATCTTTTAATTTTTCGTCTTGTGATTCAAATGTCTTAGAGTTACTATTATAAGTAAGTCCGTATTTTCCTAAGTCTAGGTTAGATAAGTTAGTCGCCATTCACAGTTCTCCAGTTTCTGTATGTATATGTATTATGTTTTTATTATATTTTGTCGTCCTTTTTGACTTTGTTGCTTTTTAATTGATTATTTATTTGTCTTTTTAATTGATTATTTATATTAAATTTTTGCAAAACCAATTCATAAGTAATGTCTGGTAAGTTGTTCTCCTTAGCATACTTTCTAATTTGATCTAATCTTGTAAATTGTTTAGTTGCACCTGATGGATAATCAATTTTTCCTTCTTGATTCATAATATTATTAGAGTTTTTGATTTGTTCCTGCATTTCAGATTTTTTAGATGCTATAGATTCCAATATTGTCTGCTTATATTTATTCAATATTTGCATTTCTTTTTTATATTCTTCATGATTTCTTACATCACTATCCTTTGGCATTTCTCCACCAGATTTTTCAAACATTATAGCTTTAGATGATTCAAATATCATAGTTTCTATTTCACTTAGTGTAGCATTAAAATCAACAACCATTTGATCTAAGTCTGCAATTGTTGATTCTTCATACGTAAGAATTTCCGACAGTTTGTTGTTAATACTATGTTCTATTGTTTCTAATCCTGATTCAACACTAATAAATCCTTCATTCTTATGTGAATTTTCTGCAGAGTTAAATTTAGCACCATCACCAGAAACATTATTCTTTGCATCATTTGTAAATGCATCTATTGTTTTATAATTACTCGAATGGGAATCTAACCATATTCCAAATAACCTTTGACCATTAACATTGTTATCATCAAATATTTGTTTAACTTGTTCTGTTACTATTTCCATTTCTTGTAATCCTAAAATGTATTGCGTATTGATAAGTTGTAATGCTAATGCTACTTGGTCATCTATATCTTTAGATTCTAATAATACATTGATAGTTTTATTATTAGTGTCTTGATATTCTTTTATTTTATCATCTACTGCAGTAGTAAATATATCACTGTTTATTAATTTAAATTTTTGATGATCTTGAATTCTTACTTTTATATCATCAATCCAAGCTAATCTTGTTAATGTTCCTCCAGGAAAATATAAACCATAAGCATTTAATAACATTTCAACTTGATCTGCATCACCTGTTAAAAAAGCTTCAGCATATGCTCTATCATTCATCATCTTTTCAATAAATGATTCCATCATAGTAAACTCTGTTCTCTCAATTAAACCTTGTATAGCACTATCGGGAACACCATTGTCTCTTAGAAGTTGTTCTAAATTTCTTGTTCCATATCTTTGTATATGATTTTGTATAACATCACTATTAAGTGTGCTTACCCAAGTATTAGTTTGTAATTGTTGTATATATTCATCACCAACACTATTGGCATATGTTTCTATCATTTCTTTTATTAATTTTAATTGTGTCTGATCTTCAATACCAGCCGTCATCTCCAAGAATAAAGCTTCTATTATATCTTTTTTAGTATAGTTATCTCCAAATTTTGATATATTTTTTTCTAGTATTTGATCAAATCTTGTTTGTATGCTTGCATTTATAGTAGAATTAAATCCTATATCTTTCTCAAGTTTTACTTGATCATTTTGTTTTTTAATTTTATCTAATTCACTAACTATAGTATCTAGATTTGTTCCTTGAAATCCTAATATTAAAGCTACTTCTCTAGCTTCCTCTGCTGTCATGTCTGGGAATGTCTCCATAATTTTATCCATTACGGTATACATTTCATCTATTTGTTCTGTCTTTAATCCTTGCTCTTCATAGAGAAATCTAATTTCTTGTCTTTTATTTTCTTTAATTAACTCTGCTATTTTTATTCTTTTTTCTTCATTACTTAAATCACCAGCAATAATATCTTGCATTTGTAGTTTAAGTTTTCCAGGAAATAATTGATCATCTTGATCAATTATTTGTTGTAATCTAGATATATCTAATTCACCCTTACGTAGCTTTTGCTCAATCTCTTCTTGTACATAAGGTAATAATAATCTTTTCTTTTCGTTATCAAGTTTTGTACTATTTAATAAAGCTATCTTTGATTCTACTTCTATCTTACTTAAGTCTATTATATCATCTTTAGTTGCTTTTTGTATTTCAAGTTGAATCTCTTTATCTTCTAACTCTATTTCAGATAATCTAATATTGTTTTCTAGTGTTTCTTTTTTAAATATATTATCATATTCTGTACCTTCTATTTGTTGCCTTCCTTGTATTACAGATTGGTTAGATAATTCTATTTTATCATTGTAAGTATCTGTGAATAAATTATTGCTTAAGAACTTAGATTCATTGTCTAATTCTTTACTTTCTATTTCTAAATCTCTATCTTCAATATTTCTATTTCTTTGATTTTTTATTGCTGTTACAGTTGTTGCTGATACTCCTTGTTCTTTTGCAAATTGATCAATAGTATCATCCTCCATATAAGGAAACTTTTCAAGGTATGAAAACATTGCATCTTTTCTTGCATTAAGCACTGCTTCTTTTTCAGCAGCACGATCTTCCATGCCTTTATACATGTCACCATAGTAATCAAAAATACTAGCCATTATTTATTAAAGTAACTATATAAACCGCCTACATTTCCATCTGGACGTTTTGGTTTACCATAGATTAAATCATCTAATGCAGAACCAAATGCACCTGCGGATTTAGATGCTGCTGCTGATGCGGTTGCTGCTGCACTACCATAATCTTGTGCTGTACCAGAATAAGCAGTAGGATTAACTGATCCAATAGTTGCTCCTAAAGGATTTATACCTGCTTCTCCAACTGCACGAGCTTCATCTATAACACCCATACGACTTGCTTTCATAGCCTGATCTCTAGCCTGTAATGCAGATAGAGCCTCATCATATGCAGACGTATATGCTTTATCATATAACTCTGATCCTTTGTCTGCCAAAGCACGTTGACTTTCTATTGCCATAGTTGAGTTGTCTAATCCTTGATTTATTAATTGAGATTGTGTTTTACTTCCAGCTAACTTTAATGCTTTTTCAGCATCATCTATTTTTTGTCTATATCTTCTTCCTTGTTCAGCAGCTAAAGAAGCATCATCTATTACACCAGCCTTACCTAAATCTGATCTAACTTGATCAAGTGTATCTTGATACTCATATATTCTTTTTAATAAATTACTTCTAACTCCTTTTTCAATTCCGTATTGTTCTTTGCCTTGTTCTGTCATTAAGTCTAAAGCTCTGACTTGTGCATCAGTTAGTCTTTCACTTAACCCTGCTGCTCTGTCACCAGATTTTTTAGAAGATAACATACCAAAGACGCTAGTACCAATTTGTAATGCTGTTGACCAACTCATTGTATTATACTCCCGAATCCTTGTACTGGTTGTCTTATATACCTTATTTGCCCTGTAAATCTATCCCTTACAGGTATCATATTATAAACTCCTGATAAAGCTGTATTGCCAAACCCTGATGGACTTACATATGAAACTCCTGATGGTAATGCTGTACCAGCAGTTGTAGTTGCTGCTGTAGTTGAACCTGCTCCTGTATCAACATTACTCTCTCCTCTTGGTGGACCTTGATATGGTTGACCTGGACCTGCTTGAAGTCTATCATCAATACCATCTCCGTCTTGATCAATGAAACCCTGAAGGGTTTCTGTTGATCCTATAGCAGTACCATATCCTGTATTCTGACCTTGTTCAGTTGTATCTGTACCAACATTTGTACTTGTGTCTGTTGTTATTTGTCCAGTTTGTCTATCTGATTTTTGATCTCTATATCTTTGTGCTTCATTAACTAATCTATCATAATCTAATAAATTTTCATTTAATGTAGATAATCCAGTTAGTTTTTTTAATAAATTTCTATCTCTATAAACTGCATCTAATAATTGAGTTCTAGGATCTTGAAATTTTTTAGAAGCAGCTTCTCTTACTTTTTGCGAGAATGCAGCCTTTTGATCAGCAGGTAAGGAATCAACATATGCTTTTAATAATTTTTCTGCCGTATCGCTGAAACCAACTTCTCTTGCTGTGGTAGCATTTTTATTTTGTGTAGCAATTCTAAATAAATCTATTGCGTCTTGTTCACTTATTTCAGTAACATCTTTATTAACACCAGCAAGTAATTCATTACCAGTTGCATTTGAACCTTGCATGGATGCAAAGTCTGATCCAAAATATTCACCTGCTCTTATCTTAGCTATAATTTTATCAGCTTCATTTTGTAATTGTGCATTTAAATTATTGTATCCTAATTGTGCTTTAAACTTTCTTACTTTTGCTTCTATGTCTTTTATAACTTTATCATCGTCTTGTGTATCTCTCTCATCATCAAATAGATTACCTAATAAATCTTCTTCTTCTGTATTATCGTCTTCACCTTCTCCATCATTTCCATCACCTGATCCGTCTCCTGCTCCATCTCCTGATCCTGGAGTTATAGTTGTTGTTCCTTTACCTTGCTCATCAAATGTTGTAACTGAAACTGTTCCATCTGATTCAGTTTCTGTCATTGTACCACCTGGTGCAGGTTCTACATAATTAGGGTTCTTTTTACTTGTTTCTTTTCTAAAATCTGTGGTAGTGTTACCTACACCTGTAAACCCTACATCTGCTAAATCTTGCATAGTTGTGCCGCCATATAAATAAGGATTCTCTTGTTTAGGTACACTTGTATCTTTCTTAGGCATTACTGTTGATCCACCAGCTGCATTAGGATTGCCTTGATTGCCAGTGTAGGTTGCACCAAAATTATCAGAAGATTGATTGCTTGTATTACCTTTATTATCATCACCTTGATCTGCAGAAGAGTTATTTGTGCTTGATGATGATGTTGCACCACTAGTGTACTTTTTCCACCAAGACATGTTAACTCAACTTAATAGTGGATGACGCTGCTACTCCTAACTCTAAATCTGCTGCAGAAGAGTTGTTTGTAATTATTACCTGTAATCTTTTAGATGATGTAGTTGCATCTACAGATACAGCCGATCCAAAAGTTACATCAGCTTTTGTAGATGATATTGCTTGTGATGTACCTACAGCTACTCCATCAATAGCTAATTGTATTGTACATGTTCCGCTACTCACAATAGCTGTTAATCCATCAAGACGTACAGTTTCTTTCCACAATCTCTTTATTAAGAATGTAGCATTTGAAGGAGTTCCTTTTTCATAAGGAAAAGTATGAGAGGCATAAATTGTTGGTAATTGTGCAGTAGGTATTTTAGCTGCTGAATCTAAAGAAGCTACACCAGACGCTGCACCCATAAATGTTTTTGGTACTAATGCTGTTACATCTACTGATCCAAACTCTAATGATGTACCAGTTCCATTTACCTTTAATACTTGAGAAGCATTTGAAGTTGTAAATGATGGTATAGTAGAAGCAGGGTTTGTAGATATAAATTCTGTACCATTGTAAAATTTTAATTCATTTGGTGTTTGTGATGTATCTAACCATAAGTCACCAGCCGAAGGTGATCCAGGAGTAGAAGAAGAAACAGTTAGTTTTGCTTTTGCTGCTAAACCTGTAGCTAATCCATTTACTTTTGCTTGTGGTATTTCATCATTAGCTATACTTAATTTTGTAAAGTCAATTAATCCTGTAGTAGTATCGGTAAAATCTGAAGTTGTCATTAAACCAGTAACTGTAGCAGTTGTGGTATCTTCAACTTTTAATACTGTTACAGCATCATTGTTAACAAGGTTACTTGTAAAAGTAATAGAGTTATTTGCTGCAGATGAAGTATAATCATTTGCTCCACCACTTCTCATTAGAATACCATTCTTGTAAACCAAGAATACTTCTGAGTCTGTATGTGTATAAGCTATTTGTACTTGAGTAGATGTGATTGCATAATCTGTACGAGAGAAGTTAGATATGCTGCTTGTACGAATTTTGTATATAGTAACTTTATCACCAGAGGTTAAACCTGATCCAAATGTTACAGTGTCATTTGCTGCTGATACTGTGTATGCAGCTGTTGCTTGTAATAACCCATTCTTATAAACAATCAATACATCTGTTGATGCATTAGCATATGAAAATACAGTCTGACCAGATGTAGCTGTATAATCAGTACGATCATAAAAAATAGATTGACCAATGGTTCCTAAGTCTGAACCATCTTGACCCTTTATAGATGCTGCAGTAGCAATGTTTATCCATCCATCTGTTGCAGATGTATATGTTCCTACTCTATATTGTAATCCGTCTGTTGAATCATATTTAAATTCTACTGGACCTGTCCACTCACCAGATGAGTTAAATAGTTGTCCTAGTAATTCTGATAATGTTTTATCTCCTAATTCTGCTGCATTAACATATCTTACAATATTTTCTATTTCAGTATTAATATTAGAAGATGAAGAGTAGTTAGAAGGATATTGTTGTCTTAGTCTTGCCATAGTTTTAATCTCTTGTATTTATTGCTAGTCCCATTATACGGAGCAGCCCTGTACCACTCGATGTAAATTTAAATTGCACACCTTTGTAACGATGCAGAAATTGTCTTTCATATTGCCTAGTTAATGGCACATCAGGGAAGTTATTGTCGTCCCCTGTATCATCAATAGTAATTTTTAATGAGTCTATTTGAGTGCCTTTCTCATTAAAACATTCTATATCAAGATCACCAAAGCCACTAGCATGTAATATGAATGATACACTTTCTTTTATTTTATCCAAAGATCCATGCCATAATATAGGTGTTGTTGCTATCATGGTTGGACTGTATTCAGATTCATCTTCAATATTTGAGGTTTTAAATAAGCCTCCTGATGTACCTAATACTAGTTGACCACCTAAGAAATCACCACACCTTGAGTTTAAATGTTTTCCAGTTGACCATTTAGAATCTCCCTCCATTGGGTTTATAGCATATGTTATCTTATCACACAGCACATCTGAAACCTTTGGAAAAAAGAAATGGATATGACCTTCATCACCATCTAATGTGCTTGCTATCTTTTCAGGATTAGGACACTCTCTTAATAACTGTCTATATGTTATATCTATCTTAGATGATAAAGCCATTGATGATATTGTTACACCATTTTCCTCAGATCTTTTTAAAGAATGAATACCATCTCTTGCACAGAATATTAAATCAGTTCCGTATCTAACTATAGAGTTATGAGAGATTGTACCTGTTGTTGTTGTTACTTTATTTTCTAATACCCAAGCGGTAAAGTCTGGATCTATACTATATATTATTACTTGATCATTTGTGAATATAGCTAACTTGTTAGTTTCTATTACACCTAATCCTTTTATTTCATCAGCGGTTCCTATTAGATTTTTTATATCTAAGAATGCTCCACGAGTTACAGCTGATTCATCAGCATCTTCTTGTTTAGCAAAAAAGTTTTCATCATCAACACGTGAGAAATGTATCTCAGATGGCTTACCAGTTATACCAGCAACTGCCAATCTTCTACCTACAGATACACAGTATGATGGTCGTAAGTGATCTAATGATTGTAATTGTGTCCAAGCTGCACCATTATAAACATAAGGTATTTGATCACGAGAAGTAATTAAAACTTTTTGATTGAATACTGTAGAAGATACAACTGATCCAGAAGTAAATGCTTCTTGTACAAGATGATCATTATCTGAATTTAAAGATAAACCTCCACCATCTTTTTGTACAAAACAAACATTACCACGAGAAAAGAATCTAACATGTTCAATTACTTTCTGTATATTCTTATGGTAAGATACTCCTGGATTACGTATTATTGATCCACGCCAATCACAGAAGCCGTCTTGTAATTGTACTAAGTGTTGATTTTCTCCTGTATCTAAAGATGATTTATCTCTAGATGAATCTATACCCATAAAGTTAGTGTATGTATTACCTTGTGTTTTAATGCCAGACTGTGACTTTATAGGCATTATGCTGTGTCTTCAGTTGGCACACCTGTTTTAGCTGTTACTGAATTAGAATCCGTCTTACTAGTTTCTGTTCCAGTAAATGTATCAAACTCTTTTCCTTGTAAATAAGATTTGTTTGTTGCACCATCAACAGGCATCATTTGTATTTTAGAGTTTCTACCATATTCACGATATAATATTTGATTTAACATTTGATTATATAGTGGTCCATATATCTGTATTTTATCAGAAGCTTGTTGAGTAGCATATTTAAATAGTAAACCATTAACCATTATGGTGTCTGGTATTGATCTAGAATCTGTCATATGTGTATAGTATTCTATTTCATATGCATCTGAAAAATAAGGATGTACTCTTACATCTTCTATTATTTCATTGGCAAAATCTAAAAACATTATTAATACATTACCATCTACAGACTCTGGATTAAATTCACCATATCTTCTTAATGCTTGCATAGATAGTTTCTGTAGTGGTGAATACACATCTTTGATGTGTGGATTAGAATTAGATACGTGGTTTTTGTTTAAATGTAAATCACCATCAGTAGCATAATGTTTCTTTACATCCACTTCTTGTGATCTTGGTAATCCACTTTTAGTATTATTTATATTACTACTAGAAGTATTACCTTTACTGTCTGTATAACTATTCGCCATCTATAATTACCATTTGTCCACCATTAACTAGGGAGTTTCTTTCAAATCTATCTTTATATTTTTTTGGTACCTCAAATACAACATTTCCTGTATCTAGATACCACAATCCTCTTATAAGTTCGTCTGTATAATCATATCCTATTCTTACATCGAATAGTCTTTCTTTTGGAATTGTTGTAACATACAGCAATACCTCTTGTTTTGCTGGTTGTTTAACTTCCTTATAATCTTTTAATTTAGCTGCTGACTGTTTCTTTACAGTCTCAGTTTTTGTAGTAGCCATTCCTTGTTTAGGTATTGACATATATTCTCCTTAATAAAACAACCCAGAGGCATGTAGCCTCTGGGTTACAATTAAGTAAAATAACTAGGAAAGTCGTCCTATTAAGTTAGACTATTCCAGTTTTTAATAACTGAGTGTACTTTATCTTGCATTAATTCAAGACCACATTCAGTGAGATACTCATGCTTTGAAGCATCCTTGTCAGGAGTCTGTCTGTTTTGCAACAGAGTTGTATCTCTTCCTTCTAAGAATCTGTACTTCAAGTATGGGAAATCAATGATTACCATATCATTCGCCATTCCAGGAATCTGACGGAATTGTGGGTGAACATGCACCAATAATTCTCCAGCATAAGTCGAATACTTAGTGAAGTTAATTCCATAAGTTCCACTTACAACAGTTGGCTGCCATCTAGCTTTACCAATTTGTTGTAATAGGTTAGCACAAGTAGTTCCACAGAAAGCAATCTTTTGTTTGCTTCCGAATGCAAATACTGTGTCAGAAAGTAGGTTATCAAAACCTGTTTCACTTAGTACGTTAGCAGATGAATTTGATGCTTGATCTAACACATTAGTTAGTTCATTCATAATTCCACCAGTGTAACGTCTTGGTGTAGCAGTTGAACCACTTTCTTCTACTTTCTTACCAAAGAACATAGCTCTTTCGATATCGGACATGTGCATTTTTAGTGCTTTAGTCATGTACTCATCTTCAGCATCGCCAGTTCTTCTGTAAGTTTGTTTCAAAGTATTTGAAACTTCAAACGCTGTTCTAAAGATCTGCGTGTAGTTGAACGCCACAGTAGGATCGAAAGATAAAGCGTCTGGTGAAGTGTCACCCTCTGAAGCAGCAAAGCCAGCTACAAATAGATCATCATTATCGTTCATAGTTAATGATCCACCAGCAATGTTTCTTGCAACTGTAACTCTGTGGTTTGTAGTGTCACCAGCAGCAGTCGCTCTCATTACTTCTCCAGTTCTTGAGTTAACAATTATAGATCCTGCAACAACGTAAGGTACACCAGCATCGTTAGTATCTAACTGAAGTGTTGTAGCTGTAGCGTTATAGCCTGAGCCATTGTTAATTTTTAACTTACGATCAGGTAATTCGTCACGAAAGTTATTGTATTTAGGGTCATCTGTAGACTGAGAAGAACCCATAGATAGCAACGCATTAAGCGGTGCAGATCCATTTGGTTCTAACAGAGTATACAGCTCCCTATAGTTTGTGGGTCTGAAATCTGTACCGAATTGACCAGTCCCACGTAAGCCGTTTATACCAGCCATATTTACCTCCTATAAGGTTGTTTACGTGTTAATAATAAAAACTAAACCAGCCAAACGCATACATCGTTTAAGCTAAAAAAATTTGCGTGAAAGGATTAGAGGCTTATGCGTCTTATTCAGGCAGTAACAAAGTATAATGTTTTTATTTCTTTGTCTACCACTTTACTTTATTTGCCCAATAGGCTGCAGACATTTTGCCTTTGGCGATATTCTTTGCATGTCTTGCTTTAAATGATCTTGATCTTGCTGTATTTGTTTTATCCCCTGTCTTACCTTGTTGACCAAACCTAATAGTTTTAGTTACATCACCTACTTTAGCCACAACTACGTGTGACTTAGTAGGATGATGAGGGGTTCTTTTAGGTTTATTAAAACCAGATACTTTAGCATTCTTAAGCTTAGAATCTTTATGAGGATTTCCAGACATTACTTTTTCTTTTTAGGAAATCCAGCTTTCATATTGTCATATGATTTTTTAGTAACTGTAGAGTTTTTTTTACTTCTACTTGTACCAGCTTTTTTTCTTTTGTTTATATTATAATATAAACCTTTCTTAGCCATTAGATTATCCAGTTCCAAATAATTAGAGCAACAATAACGGCTAAAGCTCCTACTAGTATTTTACCTCTTTTAGTAAGACCTTTCCAAAAATATTTAATCTTCTCCATATTTCTCCTTTATAATTTAATATTATTATCCTTAACACAATTTAACACTATAGCAACATTTCTGTCTTCCAAATCTGGACTCATGTATTCAGCTAATCTATTCATTTCTAATACACAAACAGGTAGCTTATCATATTCTATAGGAACTTCTGATTTAAAACACAAGGTTTGCTCCATAATTCCCATACCAACAAAACATATCATAGCCTTAATTGTGAACATTACATAACTCTTCTTTGAGATAACCTACTTAATATATCAGCATTAGGATCTGCTGAAGCAGGATCAATCTCTGGAGCAGAACTAGGAGTAGATCCTACTGATCCAGTTATTGCTGAACGTCTTGTTGCTACTTGCTTCAGACGTTCCATCTCAGGAGTATTTTTTGCATTAGCAAAATCTTGCACTACTTTTGCTGTTAAATCAGGATCAACAAAATCTTCCATTGTATATCCACGTTCAGCAGCATACATCATGAAATCATTTGCATCATCATCAGATAAGTTATTTGCTTGTTGTGCTTGGTTTAAATTCATTCCAATCTGTGCCTTCATGTTTTCACCAGCAGCATTCTCTGTTTCTTGCACTTGTTCAGCTGAAGCTGCCGCCATACCTGAAGAAGCATCAAGTAACTTTTGAATCATAGCATTTTGTTTATCAATCATACTTTTCATCTGAGCAGTTTCACCCATCTGTTCACGATATCCAGGTGGTAATTGAATAGAGTTTTCTTCTTCATATTGAGAAAACATCTTTTCAACTTCATCAGGAGTTTGATTTCCTGATATAGCCATCTTAGGTTCACCTGGTGCTTTAGCTTCTGTATTACCCATTATTGGATTTGATTCAAAAGCTTTAGTTGCATTCTGTATATATTCAGCCATTGATTTTGCATCCATACCTTTTTCCTGCATTAGATTTTTAACTAATTCCATTGCAGGTTTTACAGTTGCATGCTCAGTATTAAGCTTACCATATCTTTCGAATGTTGATTTAATTTGTGTATCGTTTAATTTTCTTTTTCCTTCTTTACCAAAATCAACTTCATAGATTACACCTTCTACAGATGCTTGATCTCCTTCTGTTTTTGGAGATGCAGATTCTTGTGCCTTTTCTTCTACAGTAGGTTTTGCATCTTTTGGTTTAGCAGGTGCTGCTTCTTGTGGTGATCCACCTGTCATATCAGGTGCTGGTTGTTGCGATTCTGTTCCAGCAGGTGTGCCTTCAGCAGGTTGCATTGATCCAGCATTAGGATCTGGTTTTGGTCCAAGTACTTGACTAGCTATTGCACTAATCTTTTCTTCATTATTTATTGCCATAATAACCTCCTATGTTATTTTTTTTTAGCTGTCGTCTCCAAAACGTCTTCATTCGAATACTTCATAATGAGTCTGTCTGGTAATTCTTTTAATTGTCTTGCCGCCCACATGGCTCCACGCTTAAAATGAATTTCTTCTAAAGTCATGTCCCTGTTTTCTGACAACTGAAAGGAAGCTGTCAAAATTTCTTGCTTCATAACTTCATCGATAATCTTCCATCCATCAGTTCCTTTGAGAGATGTAAGCTTATCTATGGCTTGTTTAGGTTTCACTCTTTCGAGACTTTAACTAACTTACCAACCTTATTTTTAATAACCTCACCAGCCATTGGTGTTTCAAAAGCTTTAGATTTATCTACTTGCACAGATTTTCTAATAGCCTTTGTGTCTACCGCAGGTGGCTTAGTGTCACTTTTATCTTTCATATTATACTCCAAATACTTTTTTAACTAATATAAATATACCTAATACAGCAGAAATTAAACCTAAAGCTTTCAAAGCTCCCTTGCTAGTTTCCATAGTCTTGCTAAGTTCAATGATGGTTTTCTCATTTTGTTTAAGATGATCATCAATACGTCTAAGAGAAGTATATAAATCATCCCATCTTTCTTTAGCAATAGCATCAGAAACAGCAATTTGCTTTGCTAACTCTTCGACTTTATCGCCTGCCATATAACGTGATGTATATATAAGCAAACAATTGGTCGTCCTTAATTTAATACAGAGGGTGCTTTGGTTGTTATATTCTTTAAATCTTGGTATAATTTTATAGCAGCATCATTATCTATACGACATGATAGTATGGATTTTTGACCCATGTCTAGTGTTATACATATAGCTAATGACTTATCATCAGGGTGTACAGATATGTCTTCTTTCCTAAGAATAAAGACATTCTCAAATGCTTCTACATATTTATTATCCATTGAGAGGATTAGATGATTGCTCTTTTATTTCTTCTATTAATATATCTTGCAACTCATTTTCTTTCTTAATAATTGCTATACCTTTAGAATTTTCTTCTACACCTTCTTCTAATTCCCAACCATACTCTTCTAATTCTTTAATAGATTTAACAATTTTATTTTCTAATTTTTCTATATCCTCATTAGATACTGACTCTGATAAAACAGATTGTATAACCTTAATATCTTTGATTATATCTTTTGTAATAGCTGAAATATCATTACTATTACCTGCAATATCGTTTCTTAAATTATCTAATACATCATTATCTAAACTAATTATTGTAGTTTCTAATTCTGTTAATTTTTTTTCTATATCTGTTAAATCAACTGTTTCATTTATTACAGCTTCTCTACTATCTAATTCTTCTATTTTGGATACAAGCTTTCCATATTGTACAAAGCCTGCACCTATTGCACCAACAACTCCTAATAATGCAGCCACTGATGATAATTTAGTTACTAAACTGTTCATATTAATTCCTTAATGCATTTAACTCTAATAGAATTTTTTGTTTGTTTCGTCTTATTTCTTCTAGTTTTTTATTCTTGGCTTCCATTATATCATTTTCTATATAGCTAGCCAATGTTATTCCCTCATAAATTTGTTCATTATATTGGCTTAAATCTAATTGATTAAAGAAATTATTATCTACATCTACATATATATTTTCTGCATTATAAAAAGTAACCTCTGAATAAGTGTCTAAAGAATTTTGGTTAGAGAAGATGGTAACTTCCTCAACGGAAGTTACCTTTACTTCTTCCACATCTACGTTAATATCTTTTTTATTTTGTATTTTTTCCTGTCGTACAATTTTTGATTCTTTACTATCTTCTGTTTGTACATCGGTTTCATCAGAATCTTCGCTATCGGGTTTTGTTTTTTCGTCTTCATCCTTATTAGTCTCTGAAACGCTTTCTTTCTCCTCTGACTCGTCTTCCACAGTTTCTGAATCTTCCTCAGTAGTCTCAACACTATCATCATCTGATACCTCCTTGTCGTCCATGACTTCTTCAGTTGTTTCGTCTTCCATTTCTTCCATATCCATTTCGTTTGCTGAATCTTCTTCCATTTCAGCAACTTCCATTTCTTCCTCCATTTCCATTTCTTCTTCTAATTCCATTTCCATCTCTTCTTCCATTTCCATCTCTTCTAACTCAGCATCTTCAAATTCTTCAAACTCCTCCATTTCTTCAAACTCTTCAATGTCTGGTAATTCATCCATCATTGTCATATCTTCTGTTACAACAAACATGTCTTCAAACTCTTCAAACTCTTCAAAGTAAATTATTTCAAATTCTTCTTCAAAAAATTCTTCTTCAAAGAAAGACTCTTCTTGAAATATATCTTCTGGTAAATCTGGCAGGTTATCAACTATATCATCTATTGCTTCTTGTGCATCTTCATTAATAGGTGGTATATCTTTATACGTTACATTTAATGTAACATTATCCACATCTGGACCACGATGATAGCCATCATATTGTGTACCAGCAGTTTCATTATATAACTCTGTTCTAATTGTAATATCTGTTTGTGTATTTGAACCTTGAATATGAACATTTGTATAATTTGTAAATTGTCCACCATTCATTGATCTATTAGGATCATGATCATTTATATCTCTAATTTGTGTAGTTACTGAACCATCAGATCCTGTAATAGTTTGTTTAAGGGTAAGTGTGTTTTCAATATTGTTCCAAAACCATACGTCTGCTGCCATAGTTGAGGTAAATCCTTGATTCATTTCTGATTGTGTTAAGTGACCATCATCAACTAAATCTACGTCTTGGTATACATTATCTTCCTCATGACCTTCGAATGCTAATACACCACCACTATCATCCATTCCTGTTCCATATGGAAATCCATTCCAAGCACCATGAGTATGGATGCCATCGTCACCAGTTGTTGACCAACCATTTGTAGTTGTAGTGTTGCCCGTTCCAAACGTAGAGTTTGTAAGTATATTCCCCGTATCTACAGTTTCACTATTTGTGGACGTTGATAGGAGTAATAGGCTTGAAAGGATCATTACAACCCTCACACATATTCTCCAATTGAATCTTTGCTTTGTATTCTTCACGTTCTATATACTCCTCATAATCTGGTCTTAATTCAGGATACATTTTCCATTTAGATGCTGCGTCTGCACCTATCTTTCCTTGAAATGGACAAGGAGTTCCAGCTTGTTCCATAGCTGAAAATACTCTAGCGTCTTGGCAAAGTATTGCAACAGACGCAACTTTCATACCAAAGTCTTGTAATACTTTAGCTAGTTTAATTCTTTCACAGTTTTCATCTACAAAGTGCTTCCCACCAGATACCCCAACAAGGCTAGTAGTAACGGAACCGCTAACACCCATACTACACACGTCTTGAGACATAGACGAATATGAGGGTGAATTTGCAGAAGGTGGAGGAATGCTAGACTTATTACTTGTAGAGTTGGTTGTGTTGTTAGTTGTTGTAGAAGTCGTGTCATTTGTTGATCCTGATTGATATGTATTATTGTTTGTAGTTGTATACCCTCCTGTAATATTTGTATTACTTCCAGACGAATTTGTCTGTGTATTGGTATCGTCTGCTAACGCAGACGTTACCATGCAAAGCATTAGGAGGAATAACGCTGTTCTCATTTATTTACGCTCTATAATTTTTTTTATTTTTAATACACCTTCTGAATCTGGCTCTAATTCTGCCACTACTTGACCACATTCATAACGAATAGTATTTACTCTATTATCTGACAAGTTTCTTTCACTCTCTCTTTTAACTTTAAGACAGTGAGATAAACCATCTGTTTTCATAAAACCATCCATAGATCCATTTACTATCATCATCATTGCGAATACTGTTTCAACCACCGCCATTTTGTCTTACCTTATCTTTTAGTTGTTCCACATCTTCTTGTAATTTGTCTACCTGTTTTTTAAGAAAGTCTATATTTACACGATTATTCATCATTGATTCCATTTCAGTTTGTACTTTTTCCAACTGAGAAGCTGTAAATTCTAACAACATATACTGCTCCTGATCGATAGGCTTTTGATCAGCGGCTTTGAGTAGATCAGCTTCAAATAAAGTTGCTCTTGTTTCTATATTATTTAATCTTTCTATCACACCAAAGTAAGCCCATACCCCAACCGCTGTGGCTCCTAATATGCTGAGAAGGTTTCTCATAGGCATGCTCACGCTTGTTGCATCTGAAAGTTTCATTTAACTACCTAATAAAAATCTTTGGATGAATTTTTTTCTTTAAGTTGCTTTTTAGGAAATTCTTTTTTTTCTTCTTTTGGTTTTGTAAAAATTGTCCACCATGCTGCTGCTAATCCATAAGGATCATCATGAGGATAACCTATACAATTTAATTCTTTTTTATTATCTTTTTTTTTCATTATCTAGCTGTTGATACCATCTTACCTCGCCAATGCTAGAACGTTGTTTGTTGCTACTAGAGGCATTTCTGCAAATGCTAAATATTGAAAAGTAACTCCAGATTTATTCATAGCATCATCTGATGTTCTAATTTGAAATCCATTACTTAAAAAATCCCAGTTATTATCACCCACTGCCGCTGATGACGAACCATTTGTATTTGCAAATAATTTTCTTATAGCAATGTTATATGGGTCTCTTGCTCTATCTCCCATAACCCAATTTTGTCCTGCTTCTGAACTAGCTTTAACCATAATAAAAGCAGGGGCAAAACCAGTATAAATAAATGGTCCCGCTGGCTCTGCTGCATTACCAGTATAACTGCCAAAGGAGCTATATCCTTTTATATTAGCAAAACAATAAGCTACCATAGTACCGCCATTTGTTTTAGTGTTTGTTCCTACCGAAAAAACACTAGATGTAGGAGAGGTGTCATTATACCAACTGCCTGCTGAATTAAAACCATTGGTTAAATTTAAATACAAGCCTCCTGTATTACCTAACTTAGAATGATAAGTAGTCCAGTTTTCAGATGCTGCATAATTTTTAAAAAAAATACAATCAGGAGCTTTACCTAAACCATGCCCAACAGTTCCATTTGATGTTGTTCCAGTCCATGTAACTATGCTAAATCCTGCTGTTGTATTAGCTTGTACAGTAGAAGTTATAGAACCACTACCGTTAGATGATGTAGTTCCTCCATTAGCTTTCCATTGCCATGCAACTACATTTGCAGTGTTATCATTTACATTTCCATTACTACCTAAAGAAAAACCATCAGTATTAAAAGAAGTAACCGCATTAGTATCGTTGTAAGCTGCAGTGGTTTCATTAGTTTCTAAAGTATAAGTTGAGCCTCTACTAGAATCTTGTAATTTATGATCAAAAGCACTTCCCCTATCTTTAATCCACGCCAAATCTGGTTTTAAATCAGAATTTCCTCCATTAGTAATGGATTGAGTTGAACCATTGCCTGTATATAAAGTGGTTTGAAAATATGCTGATGAATCATTAACTGTTGTGTATGCCATATTCTATCCGTAAGTGTTTAAATTTTTAGTGCACAACGCATAGTACCCTGATGGTACCGCGTATTCAAAACTACCATATCCGTTAGCATCTGCATTACTAGACGAAACAGTAAAAGATGGTTGACCAAAATTAGTTTGAAAAGTAGATGTTGCTCCTGATGCATTATCATAATCACCTAATGCAAAAAAATAATTTCCTAAAGGTGTGCTTCCAACAGCCGTTATTGAAATAGCTCCAGTTCCTGTAGAACCTGATGTAGGATCTCCAGATTCTTGCCATGTTCCATTTTTAGAAAAATATAATTTGCTATTAGTTACATCTAATGCAATTCCAATAATATCTCCTGCAGCAAAAGTATTGCCCCAAGTTGTATTGTTATCATTATTACGATACTTACCATCTTCGTGGTAAGCCCAATCATTAGGATAGTTCCCTAATTCCTTATTATTTGCT
>Ga0114933_10002061_pt1 | contig 21485 bp, 12 predicted proteins | sample 4SBtaG_FD_89691 | JGI IMG/M metagenome (GOLD analysis project Ga0114933, IMG submission 89691) | Deep subsurface microbial communities from Kolumbo volcano to uncover new lineages of life (NeLLi) - 4SBTROV12_W25 metaG | ecosystem: Environmental > Aquatic > Marine > Volcanic | place: Kolumbo... | reverse complement strand
GCTCACCGGCCTGATTCGCAAGCACAGCGGCACCCCGTGAGGGTGTGAGTTCGGGTTCGGGTTCGGGTTCGGGTGGCCCGGACCCGGGTTATCGCTCAGTCAGCGACTTCCAATCGGGCCTGATGGTTTTGGGCGCGACGATGAGCCCGACCGCTGCTCCACCGCTTACGAGCGCGGCGAGCACGCCGAGGATCAATAGCCCGAGGCCAAGCCCTTTCATGGAGTGCTCCGTCCTGCCAGCGCGCTACTCGTCGCTGTCGATGGTCTCGCCCGGGCGGGCGGTTTCGTCGGCGGGGTCGACCGTCGTGGGCAAGCGGCTGCCAAACTGCAGGTTCGTCTTGGCGAACTGCTGCCGACCGACACCTTTCGCGCTGCCGTCCGGGACGTCCGACGCGCCCGACGCGTTGAACTTCGGCACGTTCAGGCCGGGAAGGTCGATCGCCAGCGCGTCCAGCGTCACGTCGCTCTCGTCGAAGCTGACGCCGCCCGATTTGAGCCCCTCGGCCGAGATCTCGGCGGGTGTATCGACGACGACGCGAGCGGTACGCGCGAATTTGGGCGCGTTCTTGGTGGCGGAGACGGGGACTGGCGGCGGCTCGGAAGACACGGCGGCGGGTTCGCGGTTGCGGATGGATGCCGCGCGGGCTGTGGGCGCGTCGAAGAGGTGCATCTCCCCGGTTTCATCGAGCCCGCTGTCGCCACTGTCGACCGGCTCGAAAGCGCCCGAAAGCGTCGCATCCAGGCCGTCGGGCAAGTCTTCTTCGTCGTCCCGGTGCTGCATCGGGCGAGCACGCGGCACGACCGTTGACTGAAAACTGTCGTCGACCAGGAAGAGGTCGGTCGTATCGGTCGCCTCGAGCAGCGCCTTGCGCATCGCGACCGCATCGGGCCAGCGGGCGCCGCGATCCTTAGCGATGGCGCGCATGATGACAGCCTCGACGGGGTGACCGGACAGCGCATCGTTGCGGGTGCCGAGCATCGGCGCGTCTTCGGTGACGTGCATCGAGGCGAGCCGAATCGCGTCGGGATGGTCGAACGGCAGCGTGCCGGTGAGGCAGTAGTAGAGCGTAATCCCGAGCGAATAGATGTCGGTGCGCCCGTCGACCGGCTTGGCCAGCGCTTGCTCGGGGCTCATGTACGCGGGCGTTCCCTGCTGTGATCCGGGGTTGGTCTCGCGCAGGTTGGAGATCGCCGCGATACCGAAGTCGAGCACCTTGATGACGAGGTCATCGGGACCGGCGCGGTGCAGGATGATGTTTTCAGGCTTGATGTCGCGGTGAGCGAGGCCGCGCGAATGAGCTTCACCGAGGCTACGAAGCACACCCACGCCGACCATGGTGGCCATTTGCAGGCTCATGACCCGACCCTGGCGCGTCATGCGACGCAAGCGACGGGCGACCGAGTTGCCCTCGATGAGCTCGCAGACAAGGAAGATCTCACCGGCGTCGGACTGACCAAAGTCGTGAACCTTGACCGTATTGGGGTGGACCAGCCGCGAGGTGAGCTCGGCTTCGGCGTAGAACAGCCGCGCGGCTTCGACGACATCGAGGGTGGGCGACGGGTTCATCACCTTCACGGCGACGTTGTGGCCGGTGACGACATGGCGCGCCGAATACACAGTCGAGTTTGCGCCCTGCCCGATCTGACCACCGATGAGGTAGCGGTTGGCCAGCAATTCGCCGGTCGGGATTGTCTCGCGCCGCTTGACGCCGGGGACGATCGTTGGGACGTGGTCCCGCGGACAATGCGGCTCGGTCGTGGAGGACCCGCACCGGGGACAGAAGCGGCCGGATTCTATTGCGGCGGTCATCGGGGCTCCGGTGTATCAACGGTGCATAGCACTTGCGAGCACGACGGGACAGGTGGGTGTGCTATACGCGCTGCCATGAATGCTCTCAAGAAGATGCCCCAGTGGCACGTTTTCACAGCAACGGCCCTCCTCTCGATCGCGCTGATTATCAACGGCTGCGGCGAAGAAACGACACCAACCGGCAGCGGCGCGACCGACACCGCCGGCGCCACCAGCGACACGACCGACGCTGGGGCCGGAAACGACGCGGTTTCAGCAACATCAGACGCGAAAACGCCCGAAGATACGGCCTCTGTCTGCCCCAAGGGCGTGATTGCCCCCATCGGGACGGGCTTTTTCAAGGACATCTCCGCTTCGAGCGGCATCCGCGTCGACAACGTGGTGCACGGCAGTGCCAAGCCGATCCCGATCAACGACCACAGCAGGCTCGGCTTCGTCGACATCGACGGCGACGGCCGCGACGACATCGTCTGCCACAGCCTCTTCCCCAACGCGACCAAGGGCATCCCACTCGAGCACCTCATCTACCGCAACAAGGGCGACGGCACGTTCGAGCACATCTCCGACAAGACCAACCTGCGCAAGGTCCAAGCGGGCTTCCTGGCGTTCGGCGATGTCGACAACGACGGCGACCAGGACTGCTTTGCCGGCCTCGACGTGCTCATGAACGGCGCGACCCACCAGATCCTGCTCAACGACGGCAACGGCGTCTTCACCAAGAAGTCCAACAGCGGCGTCGAAGTCGTGCCCAACGTCGCCGCCAACGCGGTCTTCGCGGACTTCAACGGCGACGCCAAGCTCGACCTCTTCATCGGCATGGGCCACACCAGCTACAAGTCGCCCAACCGCCTGCTATTCGGCAACGGAGACGGCACGTTCACCGACAAGTCCAGCCAGCTCAAAGACAACAAGAGCCAGCCGACGAACGGCAGCTTCTCGTGCGATCTCGACAACGACGGCGACCTCGACATCGTCGTCAGCAACTACGGCGTGTCCGTCGCATCGGGCCACAACGCCCTGTACCTCAACGACGGCAAGGGCAACTTCACCAACGTCGCGAGCGAGGCGGGCTTCGCGTTCCTCAAGACCGGCAACTACTGGCTCATCCAAAACGGCACGCTCAAGACCGATGAACCCAAACCCAAGGCGGCCGGCTACATCGGCAGCAACGGCTTTGGCAGCGACTGTGGCGACGTCAACGGCGACGGGCGCATGGACATCTTTCATACCGCCATCAGCCACCCCAACGCCGGCAACTACTCGCGGACCTGGTCGGACCCGAGCCAGCTGCTCATCAACAAGGAGGCGAGTGGTGGATCGCTCAACTTCAAGCTCGAAAACGAGTTCGTGCTGCGCAAGCTCCCCTTCAACGAGGGTGACGTCGACGGCGCGATGGTGGATTTCGACAACGACGGCCGGCTCGACCTGTCCATCTCGCGCGACAAGAAGTACGAGGGCAACTACACCGGCATCGACCAGAAGGCGTGGTTTGGGCTGATGCACCAACAGCAGGACGGCACTTTTGCCTCGATCGGCCCGGACAGCGGCATCAATGCGACCAAGAACACGCCGTCCGCGAGCCATGAGCTGTGCACCGACGACAGCACCTGCAAGGCGCCCGAGAAGTGTCTCGCCAAGCGGTGTCGCAACCCGTGCACCAAGGACGCCGACTGCAAAGCCGCGCATGAGATCTGCCACACCGGGGGGTTCTGCAAGGACCTTTTGGCGATGAAAAGTGCGCAAAACCACGGCTGGGCCGACATCGACCACGACGGCGATCTCGACCTGCTCGTCGGCGGACGGGACACAGGTGGCGGACGGCCCAACTTCCTGTTCCGCAACGACCTGGGCAACAAGCTGCCATGGCTGCAGCTGTTCTTTGTGGGCGACGGCAAGAAGGTCAATCGCGACGCGATCGGCACGCGGGTGCAGCTCGTGGTGGCCGGCGCCTCGGGCCAAACGCGCGAGGTCAAGAGCAGCCGCGGCATGCACAACTCGATGGACACGCGCTGGCAGCACTTCGGCCTGGGCGACAGCGGCTGCGACTACACGGTGGCGGTGACGTGGCCCGACGGCGCAAAGGCGAGCTTCAAGGCGACGCAACTCGGCCCGAACAAGCGCTTCACGATCGCGTATCCCGACAAGCTGTCTGCCGGCTATGCAAACCCGTAACGTGTGACTGAGCCGACCCCATGACCGATCATCTCGTCGTCCTCGATGTGTGGCCCCCCGCCGATGTGCAGGCGGCGGCACAGGCGTGGGCCACCATGTTCGGTGGTACGGCCATGGACCATGCTCGTCAGCTGCGAGCGTGCAAAGGGATCGCGGCCCAGAGACTCAGCGAAGTCGACGCCCGCTCCCTCGCCACGGCCCTGACCGACGCCGGCGCGCTCAGCTATGCGGTGCACCAATCGATGATGTCCGCGTTGCCGCGCCCGCTCACCGCCAGCCGCCTCGACCCGAGCCACGAAGACGCGCTCTACACCCAGGTGAAGCTGACCGGCCCGCCCGAGAAGGTGCCGTGGCGGCAAATCGTGCTGGTGCTGCCGGCGCGCAAGCAGATCACCCGCACGACAACGACGGTGACCAAGGAGAAGGTCGGGATCGGCACCGCGGCGCTCGCGCTGTCCACCGGAATCGGCGCCGGCAAGGTCATCAAGGCCATCCGCAACAAGGGCGGTGACGTGCAAACGCGGACCGACCATTCGTCCCGCGAGCTGGTCGAGATCGTCGCCGTCGGGCCACTGCGCCGCATCCATGCGTACGGTGACCGGCTGGACTACAGCGTGCTGGGCAAGGACCGAGTCCAGGGCAAAGGCAACTTCCCGCGCCTTCTGAGCCAGCTGCTCCCGCGCCTACGACCCGAGCTCGCAAGCCACGGCGCGCTGCGCCGCTTCATCAAGGACGGCGGGGTCCCCGCGTCGCTGCACGTCGGGGACAACAACGAACTGGCGGCGATGTCGCGGTGGTTGCTGCTGCGGTCGGCGGCGCGACGACTCGCAACGCGCCGGTGAGGCTGAATCCGGCACCGTCGACGCAGCGATTGCCAAAGCGTTCACGGCGAGAGCGAGGCGCTGCAACGCATGGCTGCAGAAGAATGCAAGCTGATAGCGCCCAAACCGGGCACAAGGTTTGCACGCCTGCCCCCACAAACCGGGCCGTGGTCAGACCGACCGACGTGTAGCAGCTTAGCAAAGACGACGACGCATGGTGCGGGAAGGCGGCGGCCGTTGCGGTCGACCGGCATCCCTGTGCTTGAGAACAGCTGACACCGACGGTACAACGAGTGTACGAACGGAGACACCATGGGCATCGTGACAACAAAGCTGACGGGAATCGGAAACTCGACCGGGGTCGTCATCCCAAGGGACACGCTGAGTTGAGTCTCAAAAAGGGCGATCAGGTAACGATCGTACGTACGGCTGAGGGCCTGCTTATCACGCCTTACGACCCGGAACACGACGAGCAGGTTCGGGTGGCGCGCGAGCACATGACGAGATATCGCAACACGATGAAGGAGTTGGCGCAGTGACCGTGCCGAGGTGGCTGAAGCGTTCCGCCGTGCTCACCATCCACCGCGAGGGCATTCGGCTGTTTGGCGGCTCGCTGGGGATCCCCGAGCAAGAATGACCGCGCGCCGCTGGCGCACAATCCATCGGCGCCGGCACATATAACATCCTGTTTCCAGACGGTTTTCCATAATCGACGTCTGAAAAAGGACGCCTTCGGCGGCTGCTCGGATCACCCCCCTCTCGAACCAGGCTGTTGATGTGGATGAGCAGCTTGCGCATGACAGCCACCAGAGCGACCTTCGGGGGGGCTTGCCCCGGCTGACGAGCCGATCGTACTGCTGCGTCAAGTGGGCGTTGCGCCGCGAGGCCACCAACGCGGCCATGTACAGCCGACAGGGATCCGGTGATTGACACGGGATCCCCCGCCGCATAGAAGCACCTGTTCGCGTGACTGCAACGCGATCGGCGCCGCTTGATCCGCGGCTCGCCAACACCGCACTGGAACGGCTTCCATGGGCTTGAGCAAGGGCAGCATCGGCTACATTCGCCTCGTCGCGATGGGGGACATCCCCGAGCAATTCGAGGAGCCGTACACCGACGCGCTCCTCGAAAACCAGTTCCGCGACCTCGACGCGCAAAGCGACGAAGAGGTGGTGCACGGCTGGGTGCGGCTGGATGACCCGCTGTCGACCCAGTTCAAGACCCACGAGCTGGTCCAGACCGGGCCTGTGATCCCGCTGTGTTTGCGCATCGACACCCTGAAAGTGCCGGCGGCGACGCTGCGGGCACACGTCAAACATCGCGAGAAGAAGAAGCTCGCCGAGTTTGGCCGCCCCAAGCTGACACGCGCCGAAAAAGAACAGATCCGCACCGACGTCCGCCGCAACCTGCGCTCGCTCAGCTTGCCGAAGATGCAGCTCGCTGAGGCCATCTGGAACCTCGGCACGGGCGAGCTCCGTTTGATCAGCACCTCCAAGTCCACGGTCGGCTTTTTCATCGAGCGCTTCGAGAAGACGTTTGGTCTCAACCTCAACGAGCTCGGCCCGCGCGGCTTGCTCTGGATGCGCGGCTTCACCGACGACGAGCTCGCCCGGCTGGGCGGCGTCGAGCCCGAGCGTTTTCACCTGCATGTCAACCCGCCGCGGAGCGTGCGCGCAGAGGGTGAAAGCAAAGACGCTGAGAGCCCAGACCCTGAGAGCCCAGACCCTGAGAGCCCAGACCCTGAGAGCCCAGACCCTGAGAGCCCAGACCCTGGGAGCCCAGACCCTGGGAGCCCAGACCCTGAGAGCCCAGACCCTGAGGGCCCAGACCCTGGGAGCCAGGCCGGTCAGAGCACCGACGAGCCCGCGCCCGAACCGGCGCCGGAGGCCCCATGAGCGACGGCCTCAACCACCTCGGCCGCGAGTTCCTGACATGGCTCTGGTACGCCGCCGAGTCCAACGCCGATGTTGTCGACGTCGATGGCGTCGGCTTTGTGCGTGTTTTGTTTGCGCAAAGGATGCTGCTGACCTCGCTGGGACCCGCCCAGGAGAACAGCTCGATCGCGTCGGACAGCCCCGCGCTCACCGACGAGGCGCGAGCGGCCCTGAAAACCGGCAAAAAAGTGGCCAAGGCTACGCTTTTGCTGGACCTTGACGAGCGGCACTTCGAGGTGACTGTGGATGCCGCGACCTTCGCCTTATCCGGCGTGAAGCTCCCGACCGTGATCAGCGACCACGAGGAGGAGCGACTCGCCGAAAGGTTGTCGCTGCTCGACGAGTTGGAATCGGTGCTGGACGGGCTCTACCTGCAGTTCGCACGACTGCGGCTCGATGAACCCGCCTGGTACCAAACCCGCGTTGCGATGCACGCGTGGGTGACATCCGACTACGACCCCTCGGCCGCCGAGGACGCGTCCATGACCCAAAAAGCCACTTAGCAGACTGCGGGGAAACGAGAATCGTGATTCGAATTGAGCCGGTACAGTCTGCTCGACTTTGGGGTGAGTCGGAAGAACCACGCTTTTTCAGACGAGGGGGATTGACTGAATCCCCCTTGCAAGCAAACGGCACCTGCGGGGAAAACACGTTCCCCGCAGTCTGCTAGCAGGACCCACCGGTGCTCTTCAACAGCCTGCTGTTCCCGGTCTTCCTGGTCGTCGTTGTCGGCGTCTCGTGGGGTCTTGCCCGCATGAGGGCGCTGCGCCTGGCCTTCCTGCTGATGGCGAGCTGGCTCTTCTACATGAGCTGGCACCCGTGGTTTATCGGGCTCATCGCGTTTTCGACCATCGTCGACTTCGTCATCGCCAAGAAGATCGAAGACACGCCGCGCACCGACGAGACGACGCGCAAGAAGCTGCTTTACCTCTCGCTGGCCAGCAATCTCGGCCTGCTCGGCTACTTCAAGTACACGAATTTCTTCCTTGGAACGGTCGGCGGCGTGCTGTCATCGGTCGGTCTCGACGCCGCGATCCCGCACTTCAACATCGTGCTGCCGGTCGGGATCAGTTTTTATACGTTCCAGACCATCAGCTACACCATCGACGTCTACCGCGGCGACATCCCGGCCGAGCGACGGCTGGGCCGATTCGCGTTGTATGTCACGTTCTTCCCGCAGCTTGTCGCCGGCCCCATCGTGCGCGCCCAGGACTTCCTGCCGCAGCTGGATCTCAAGCCCCGGCTGACGAGCGAAGACGTCTCCGCGTCGCTGTTCCGGATCACCCGCGGCCTCGTCAAGAAGGTCGTCATCGCCGACTTCCTGGCGGTGAACATGGTCGACCGCGCGTTCTCCGATCCGTCGCTGTACTCATCGGCCGAACTGATGGTCGCATTATATGCGTATACTATGCAGATTTATTGCGATTTTTCCGGCTACACGGACGTCGCAATCGGCACGGCACGGCTGCTCGGCTACAAGCTGCCCGAGAACTTTGACCGGCCCTACCAGGCCACCTCCGTCGCCCACTTCTGGCGGCGCTGGCACAAGACGCTGTCGCAGTGGCTTCGGTACTACGTCTTCTTCCCGCTCGGCGGCTCGCGCGGCGGCGTCTGGATGGCCCACCGCAACACGTTCATCACGCTGATCCTCATCGGCTTGTGGCACGGCGCGGATTGGAAATTCGTCGTCTACGGCGCGATCCACGGTGTGGCGGTCTCGATCAACCGCGTGCTGGTCCGGCGTAAGAAGGCGGCCGATCCGCTCTACGACCAGCGCCCGCAGGACTGGCACCAGGTCTTGTGGAAGGTCTTTGTCACGTTCAACTTCGTGGTCCTGGCCCGCATCCTGTTCCGCGCCGACGGGTTCTCCGAGTCCTGGGATTACACGGTCGCGCTCATGAGCAACGGCTGGGGCCTGTCGCGTATCAGCTCCGGTGTGTGGTGGATCCTCGGCATCAGCTACGCCATCCACTGGACACCGCGAGCCTGGGTCGATGACGCGCGCGAACACTTCAAGACGTTGACACCGGTCGCCCAGGGCGCCGCGCTCGCCGGAATCGCCGCGGTCGTGGCCACAGTCGCCGAAACCGACGTCGTCCCCTTCATCTACTTCCAATTCTAAGAGCCCCAAAACCGTGCGATTTGGTCCCACAGTCGGTCCGCCCTCCTCCTCCACCGACGGTGGTGAGCGGCGCGATACGTCTTCGAACCCGGGGGCCTCGAACACGCGGACAACCGGCGAAATCCGTCGACCTGCCAAGGTTGCACGCGACAAGCCGCGCAAGCACAGTGGCCCCCTCACCAACACACGAGAGACCAACCACCGGGCTGGAGCGTCATTGCGGTCGATGGAAGCACCTCGCAACTACCGCAAGCCGCGCACCGCCAAGCCCGGCGACCCCATCGATGCTGCGGCGCCCGCGCTTCGCCATTTCGGCACCGTCGCGGCGGTTTTCCTGGCGTTTTGCGCGATTCCGTATGCGCACGACTCGATGGAAGACTACCGCTACCTCGATCTCATCGACGCCTCGCCGCTGGTGCGCGCGATCACGTTTTCGGCGCCCAGGAGCACGCTGAACACGCAGCTGTCGATGCCGGCTGTTGGCGAAGGCGGGACCAAAGGTCTGGACGGCGACGTCGAAGGTCTGCTGCCCGAAGACCCCGCCCTCGAAGGCAAGGACGTCAGCAAGAAGCCGCCCAGGAAGGCCGCTGTAACGCCCGAAGGCAAGACACCCAAGAAGGTCGCCGCGGCCAGACCCGCCAAGAAGGTCGCCGATCCGAAGGGGCGCGATCACCCGCTGCTGCGCGACTCGACCGACGAAGAACCGATGGTCGAGCGCCCGGCGTCGCTCCTGCTCAACGACGACACATTCGCCGGCCAGAAGACCTGGATCGACGATCCCGAGCACCTGCTGGACCCGTTCTACAAGGCGCTGGTGGAGCTGGCCTACAACGAGCGCGACAAGGTCCGCGTGCGTCACTACGGCGACTCGCACCTGGCCAACGACGGCATCACCCACGCCATCCGCGTGATGCTGCAGCGCCGCTTCGGCGACGGCGGCCACGGCTTCACGCTCGTGGCGTCCCGGACCAAGTGGTACAAGCACAAGGGCATCCGACGCAGCGCAAACGACGGCTGGAAGGCCCGCAACTTCCTGGGCGGCTCGCTCAAGGACAAGTCGTACGGCTACGGCGGCGTCGCAGCGCTGGGTCAGATGGGCAGCAAGTTCACCGCGCAGACCTCCCGCAAGGGCGCCGGCACGTCCGCCAGCTTCATCGAGCTGTGGTTCCGCGGCGTCGCGATGGGGCGCATGAGCCTGTACGTCGACGGCAAGCGGCACGTGCAGAAGGTCGGCAAGGACACCGGCGACCGGTGGAAGAAGTGGAAGGTCCCCGACGGCAAGCACAAGTTCACCGTGAAGGTCGAAAGCGGCTGGATGCGGCTGTTCGGCGTCGTGTTCGAGCGTGACAAGGGCGTGGTCTACGACAGCCTCGGCGTGGTCGGCGCCCGGGCGAGCCGTTGGCGCAACGCTTCGGAGAGCCACCTCAAGCGGCAGTTCGACCGGCGGCCGACCGACATGCTTGTGCTCAGTTACGGCGGCAACTCGCGCAACGACCGCGTGAGCAAAGACAAGTACATGTCGCGCTACCTGCGGGTCATCGAGCGGCTGCGGATCGCCCGGCCCAACGAGCCGTGCCTGGTCATGTCGCCCACCGAACACGGCAAGAAAACGCGCAAAGGCGTGGTCAACGACCCGAACACGGCGCGCATGATCGGCTGGCAGCGCGAGGTCGCGAAGGAAGCGGGCTGCGCATTCTTCGACGCCCGCGAGTGGATGAAAGAGGTCGGCGACATGAACAAGTGGGTCAAGAAGGGCTACGTCTGGCACGACATGGCGCACTTGACGCCGCGCGGTCAGAGCAAGCTCGGTCAAGCCGTCTACCGCGCCTACATGCACGGCCTCTTGAGCTACCTCGACCGCAAAGGTGACGGCCTGAGCAAAGGCGCCGCGCCCAAGAAGTAGGTCCTGCGTGACGTAGGTTCTGCGTAGGGTGGCGACCGTCGACGCGGCTGGTAGCGTCGCATCATGGCCCATCGTCCCCCCAAACGTCCCAACAACGCCTGCCGCTAACCGCGGTTGGCGTGACGACCGGAAAGCTGCCCGGCGACATGAGCGACGAGGAAAAAACCGCTGCAGCCAAGGCCATCCAGGGGCGGATCGACGCGCTTGATTCCAAGAGCGCGACCTACGCCAACGACAAGAAGAACCTCGAGTTCCAAAAAGGCCGCTACGAATCGAACTGAACGGCGGCCTGTTCGTCGTGCGTTTCAGTCGGGTCGCCGGGGTAAAAACCAGGCGCCTTGACCGTAGACGGTGCCGCTGACGACGCCCAAACCCCACCGTCCGGTGAGCGCGCTGTACATCTGGCCTGCGTTGGCGGGTCCGATCGAGCGCCGGCCGGGCAGCACACCCGCGTACATCCGGCAGAGTCCGGTGGCGTCATCGCACCTTTCGCCGTGCACCTGGCGATTTCCCGGGCGGCCGAAAGGCGGTGCTGTCATGCAGTTGGCGGGCACGATGTCGGCGTCGGCGCGGGGCGGAAAGAGGGTGCGGTCGGCCGCGAAACCGATGAGCGTCTGCCGATAGACGCCGGCGTGGCTGGGGGGAACGCGGCGCAGCGATTGCTGGGGTCGGAAGCCGGGACGCGGACCGATGCGGTCGCCGCCGTACCAGGACCCGCGGCTGGTTTGTGAGCTGATGGCGTACCAGATGTCGGCGCGGCCGGTGGTGTCCGCTGGTGGGGCCTGGATATGCAGCGCGGTGACGGCGTCGGTGCGGCGGATCACACCCCACTTGAGGTCCACGGACGGTGTGCTCGATGTGCCCAGCCAGAGCGCGCCTTTGCAGCCGTCGCGCGGTCCATAGCCGGCCCAATCGGCGATCACGACGCGGATCTCTTGCACGTTTTCAGCGCGTTTGGCGACGTGGATGGCGACGGCGTGAGGGTCATTGAACGCGCGAATGAGGCGACCGACGGGCGCGGGTCCCTTGTAGGCCCAGGCGGCGTCACCGGGTGCGCCGGGTTTGGTTTCGATGGCGGGTATTTCGGCGCGGTAGAGCCCGGGTGAAAGACCGACACAGCCGGGGTTTTGGGCGCTCTTGAGCTCGGTGGCGGCGCGGCCGACCGTGATGAAGAGGCTGTTGCCGTCCACCGCGATGTCGGTCGCGCAGGTGCCCATCAGCGCTGTGGTTTTGCCGTCGGAGAGGGCGATGGGACGGGCCACGGGTCCGAGCAGCTGGTCGGCGCCATGGAGCATCGTGGACCACGCGGACGCGGCCGTTTCCGTGAGCAAGCGGGTGGGGATGACAAGCACGCCTACGCCCGGTGCGGCGGTGATGAGCAGGCTGTGGGGGTGTCCCTGGGCAAGGCGCACGCGGTTGTGGCCGCGCACGAGCCCGCGTCCCGACCACCGACCGTTGGCGAAGATGGGCGCGCCGTTGCGGGGTACGCCCGAGGGCAAGAGCGTGGGGTAGATACGCACCCCGGGACGCCGTGGCTTGCTAGCGAATGGGGCGTCGAAGTCGTCGACCTGCACGACGCGCAAGAAGTCCGATGACGAGCCGCTGCCGTTGGCGAGCCCCCACAAGCGTCCGGGGGTCGATTCATCGGCGGCCAGGGCGACAACCGCGCGAATGGCGTCAGGTCGGACCGTCTTGAAGACATGATGCGCGTCGGGCAGCCAACGGGACATCGCCGAGAACTGCATCCGACGCCCACGGTTGTGATTGGCACCGTTGTGTTTCGCGATGCCAGTGTCGCGGTCATCCATGCCGAGCGCGAAGAACGTGCCGCGCTGGAGCTTGCCGGGCCGGGCCTTGCCGGACACCGTGATGGCGTCGTGGACCGAACCGCTGCTGTGGCCGCGGGTCAGGGTGCGGGTTGGCGCGACCACGTGATTGCCGTCGGCCACCGGGACGCAGGCGTTGGACGTTGGGTCGGGTTCGTGCCGCATCGACCGGCCGACGAGGCAGCAAACGGGCGCGGGTTTGTCGGTGTCGACGTCGTTGGTGGCGGCGGCGCCGGCTGTCGATGGGCATGCCGAGCAGCGCGCGGTGAGTGAACGTGTTGGCGTGGCGCGGGTCTTGGTGTCGCGGGCTTTCTTCCAGGCCGGCTGCAGGGTGGCCCACCGCGGGACATGAGCGCATTGGGCGGGTACGGGGCTGTCTTTGCGTTCGCCGCCCTTGGACGACGATGGCGCGGCGGGGTCACCGGGCACACAGCGGAGCAACCCGACCCGCCTGTGCAGGGAGCAGCCGAGTTTGGGCGCCCGGCCCGCGCCCCAGAGTGCGCAGATGTCAGGATGGGCCCGCGATTTGTCGCACCACGAGCCGCTGATGGCGCCAAGGGTCGTGGCCGGATAGCGACAGTGTTTGGGCGCAGCGATGCATTTGGCAGAGGCGGCATCGCAGACGACGTTGCCATTAGCAGACCTGCAGAGGGCGCGGGGCCTGGAGCCCGTGGAGCCGGAGTAGACCTGCGCGTTGGTGGCGGCGACGTAGAGGACCGAGGTACCGGGCCCCGATGCGATCTGGCGCCGCGGATTGGACGTGACCAGCAACGCATTGGCGTCGGTTGGGAGCACGGTCAGGTCGACGCTGCGCAGGTTGTGACGCCCTTCCCCGAGCGCCTGGGGATCGTGGCGCCCGACCGCGAGATGCCACGTCCGTCCGCGGTCGACCGAGCGCCACAAACCGGACAAGAACCCGCATTGAGACGATGAGTCGGCGACCTCGCGATACGGCCGGTTGGAGCCGGCGTGGTAGGCGATTTGTTGGGACCAGGCCCACGCGTAGACGACGCGCGAATCCGAAGGGGCGACCGCGGCGGCGTGGTAGTCGACGCGGCAGAGGATGCGTTTGGGCGTAAACCGGGCGCGGCTGGCGGAGAGGGGAAGCTTGGTCGGACGGTTTGGGGTCGCCTCGGGCAGCCATCGGTAGCCCGATCTTGGCGAGAAGAGCACAGCGGCGCTTGTGGGGGCGGATTGGGCGGTCGGGGCGGCCTCCTCGGCGTCGAGCCCACGGCTGCTCCGGAAGACGAGGGGGCCGGGCGCCGGGATGGACTCGGGCTTGGCTGCGGGGCTGCAGTTGGCCGGTTCGTGGCCGATGAAGACGTCGGACAGCTGCACGTCGGGCCGCGCCGGATCGCGCCACTGGACCGCGACGGCGTAAGTAAGGTGGCCGCGCCGTCGACGCACGCCGTTGGCATCGGGCAGGTAGCGGACGTCGTCGCGACAGGGCCGGAAAGCGACCGAGATGCGCCCGATATCGACGAGCAGGGAGGGGTTGGCGTTGAGGTCGAGCGCGTTGGCGTCGGTGGGTTTGGCGACGTCGAGACCGGCGTGCGTGAGCAGCTTCACTCCGCGTTCCTGGGGCGGCTTGGTGGCGTATGGCCAGGGGTCGGTGAAGGTGGCGGATTGGGGCGCGCGGCCGACCGCGAAACGGGTGAATGGCCCACTGCCATGGCGGATCCAGTGGCGGCCGTCGCGGCTCATCAAGATGCCGATGGCGTGGTTGCCTCCGGAGGATGCGCGGGCGACGGCGTAGATGGCCCCGTTGCGCGGATCGATGGTGAGCGGGCCCGGGATCGGATAGCGGCAGGCGGGTTCATCGCGGCAGTGGCAGGCGGTCTGGCGGTTGTCGCGACAGGCTTGCTCGACGGGACGTGGGCCGCCCCGGGTCGCGTGACAGAACTCTTTGGCATCGGCGCCGCATGCTGGCCCGGGAACGGTGCCGACGAGGGGGCGCGTACCTTTCGGCAGCTGGGCGGGGGCGGTTTTCAGGATGCACGCCTTGGCGGTGGCCCCCTTGCGATGGGTCGCCTGTGGCACGGCGAGGTGGGCCACCGACGCATAGCGCCATGCAGCTCCAGGGGTGGTCTGCGTTCCCTGACCGCCGGCAAAGTCGACGTCGTATGCCGCGGTGCGCGTTGTTGCGGGAGTTGCGGTGGCGAGGATGGATGCGGCGACCTGGGGACCGACGTCCTCGGACCACGCGATGCGGCGGCGCGAGCATTCCTGGGCGACGCGGCGGGCCTTGGGTTTGGCGGGATCGCGGTCGTTGTAGTTCCAGCAGCCGGCGACGTCGTAGGTACGATGCGAAGGCGTTCCCGAGGCGACGACGACGCGACCCGGCGACCCCGCATCGGCGGCCACCGAACGCACAGCGGCCCGCCACCCATCATTGAGGCGGCAGTGCGGCGGCAGCGCGAAGAACTGGGCGCCGCCATCGGGTGAGACCGACAACCCGGCGCCGTCGACGCGATAGAGCAGGCCAGGAGCGCGCCCCGTTTTGCCTGTAGGCGTGACCGACAGACCGGTGATCCTGGCCAGCGTCTTGAGCTTCAGTGAAGCCGGCCACCCGGGCGCGCCGGCGACGTCGTGGGCGATGAGGTGCATGCCGCCCTTGTCGGGTCCACCTGCGGGGCTTCCGAAGACGATTGGCTGGTCTTCACCGGTCTCGCTGCACGCCTTGCTGACCTTCTCGTAGCCGCCGCAGCGCGATGCTGAAAAGCCTCGTCCGCCGTTTGCCGGCTGCCAACTGACGCCCCAATCCGCGCGCCCGGCAGGCGACGCCCCGGGGATCTTCTCGATAGCCGAACGCGAGAAGCCGCCGTTGTCCGACCCCATGACGAAGACGGCGCCGCCCTCCAACCCGAATTCGCCGGGTGAGGTCGGCCGGCCAAGGTCGATGATGCGCCCGACTCGGGTGGCGGCCCCGTAGTCACCGTCGATGATGCGCCATCCGTCTGTGGCAACGGCGTTTTGCGGCGCGGCGGTCAGCGCTGAAACGACAAGCACCGCTGCGAACAGAAGGCTCAATCGGTTGGAGTTGTTCGCGGCCATGGCCGCATCCTTGACGGGACGAACCGGCGGGACAAGGGCGGATCAGCCTCGGGCGGCGGCTGGTGGCTCGATCGGCAGCGTGAACTTGAACGAGGCGCCGCCGAGGTCGGACTTGCCAGCCCAGATCTTGCCACCGAGGCGCTCGACGATGCGTTGCACGGTCGCCAGGCCGATGCCGCTGCCGCGCTTGGCGACGACGTGCAGCCGTCTGAAGGGTTCGAAAGCCATGTGTTCCTTGCCTTCGGGCAGGCCGAGGCCGTTGTCGGCCACTTCAAACACCCACGTCTCGCCGTGGCGCTTGGCTCGAACGGCAACGTGGGGCTTGTCGGGGCCGCGGAACTTCAGCGCGTTGCTCAGCAGGTTGAGGAAGACACGCTTGAGCTGGGGCCCATTTGTCGTCAGTTCGGGCAGCTCGGCAACCTCGATCCGTGCCTCGTCTTCCGCCTCCGCAGCTGCCAGGTCGAACCGCGCGTCGCGGACCACGTCAGCGATGGCCGTGGTGACCATCGGCCAGTTGCCCGCGTCGGCGCGAGCGAAGGCGAGCAGCCCGTCGATCGAGCGGCGCATGCGCAACGACGCTTCAACGGCGTAGCGGATGTAGGTCTGCGCGTCCTCATCGAGGCGTTCGGCGTGTTCGTCCTGCAACAGCTCCATGAACGCGACAACGACCCGCAGCGGCTCCTGCAAATCGTGTGACGCCGCATAGGCGAATCGTTCCAGGTCGCGGTTGGAGCGTTGCAGGTCCGTATTGAGGGCCTCGAGCTGAAGGGCGCGCTTGTCGTTGCTGATGTCGCGGACGATGGCTGATGCCGCCACCACGTGGCCCATATCGTCCCGCACCGGAGAGAGCATCATCGCCGTGGGCACATCCCGACCATCGGACGCAACACCAAGGACGTCCGGCAGATCGACGGATTCGCCGGCCTTCACCGCCTCCAGCGCCGCCGTGAGCCTCACCCGGTCATCCGCATCGAGGATCGCGCTCATGTTCTGGCCGATGATCGCCTGCGCCGAATGACCAAACAGCTCTTCTGCGCCGCGATTCCATGATCGAATCACGCCATCGAGGTCCTGGGCGATGATCGCGTCGTTCGACCCATCGATGAGCGCCGCCGCGAACGGCAACGAACCCGCCAGCCGCGCGACTTCCCCTCGGTCGGCGCCCAAGTGCAGACGAGCCTGGGTGGCGATCGCGTCGCCGATCATGCCGATCGCGCCGCCGCGGGTCACGAGCGCCAACCCGACCTGCAACCGGTCCTCCGCCGACGCGATGGTCGACATGCCCAGGCCGGCGAGGGTCTCGTCGAGCAGACGGTTGCCCTGCTCCTCGCCCACGAGACGCTGCAGCTTCGTGATGATCAGCTGTCGGTGCGGGGTCGGGTTCATAGAATCTTCAGATCGCCGCCGCGTAGGCGCGAATGCGGGTGCCCCAATCGGTGCCCGCGATCGCCGCGAGGCCGTCGGTCACGGCGAGGAAATGCGGGTGAGCCATCGCCGCGGCCACAAACATCCGTCGGTAGGCGCGTCCGGTCACCTCGATCAACTGGGTGCGCGCTGGCCCGTCGAGGTGGACATCGAGAGCATCGAGGCTCACCGCGTTCATCTCCGCCTGCATCCCCAGCAAGCCTTCCAGCGCGCCGCAGACCTCCAGGTACTCGACGAAAGCGACGTCGATCTGCTGCGGGGTGGCGGACGCGCTCATGCCCTTGAGCAGCAGGGTGTCGATCTTGGCGTGCTGGGCTTCTTCGAGCCAATGGTGCTTGAGGATGGAAGCGAAGAGCGGATCCACGTCCTGGTCATCGCGCACGGTCTCGACGAAGTGGTGTTGGGTGACGACCTCGATATGCAGTGTCGTCAGCAGCACCGCGATCGGCGATTTGCTCAGGATGATGCCCGCGACCTCCACCGCATTATCGAGCACGTCGCAGGGACCGATCGCTTCGAGGACCAGCGCGAAGCTGCGGCGAAAGAGCTCCTGGTGCTTGAGCTCCTCGTCGCAGAACCGGAGCAGCGCCCGCATTGCGGAGTTGTCGCCAAAAAGCTCGGCGTGGGCGTGCTGGCCGGCCATCGCGATGATGTATTCCTCGACGAAACCGAAGAGGTTGAGGTAGGCGCCGCCCATCAATTGGTTGAGCAGCAGCCGCCCGTCCGCGTCCAGCCCGTCCACCTCGCCGGTACACGCCAGCGACTCGGGCAGGAAGGGGCGTGATCGGTCGAATGCGGCGCCTTCCGGCAGGATCTCATCGACCCGCCAGTGGACCTTCTCGGAATTGCGCACGCACGTGTCGAAGTCGTAGTTGACGTGAATCATGCAACCGCTGCCGTTTTGAGTGCGGGGATTGTGACACACGCGGACGGCATCGAACACGGCGGCGCGCGTACGGTTCGTGCTTTGTGGGCGAGGAGTCACCATACTGTCGCGCGTGAGGATCCTTGGACCGGCCATGGCGCTGCTCGTTGCCCTGGGGTGCAGCGATCCGGCGACACCCAAAGCCGAGGCAGACGTCGCGGCCGACACCGAAGCTGACACAGGACCTGGCGCCGGGGACGACGACGCCGGCGCGGTCGATGCCGCATCGGTGGACGCCGGTTGTTTGTCGTACACGGACTGTCCCGAGCTGGCCTTGCCGGCGTGCCAGATCGTCGCTTGCGAGGACGGCGAATGCGTGGCGACCGCGGCCCCCGACGGGCTCACGTGCGATGACGGGACCGAATGTACGCTCGGCGAGTCGTGCAAGGGCGGCCAATGCACCGGCGGAACCTCCAAACCCTGCGAAGACGGCAACCCGTGCACCGACGACGTTTGTGACGCCGACAAGCCGACGGGCGCGAAGAAGGGGGCGTGCGCGTTCCTGCCGAGCGGGACCAAGGCGTGCGACGACGGCGACATCTGCACCGTGGGCGACGCGTGCGCGGGCGGCGCGTGCAAACCGGGCAAGAACAACTGCGAGTGCGCCAAGGACGACGACTGCCAAAGCTTTGAAGACGGCAACGCCTGCAACGGCACGCTGGTCTGCACCAAGACCGCGGGCATCGGCAAATGCGTGCTCAACCCCGCGACTGTCATCGTCTGCAAGGCGGCGGACAAGGCGTGTACCAAGCGCGCCTGCGACCCCGCGATCGGCGTCTGTGTGACCGTGCCCGACGACGGCGCCGCGTGCAGCGATGGCAAGCCGTGCACCATCGGCGATGCCTGCAGCAACGGAGCTTGCGCGCCCGGACCCGACAAATGCGCGTGTCACAGCGACGCCGATTGCATGCCGCAGGGCGGATCCAACAAGTGCGTGGGCGTGAAGTCGTGCGACAAGTCCAAGGGCGCGCCCTACGCCTGCGCCGTCGTCCCGGGAACCGCCGTCACCTGCACCACCGCGCCCGAAGACAAGGAGTGCGTCGTCACCGCCTGCGAACCCAAGCTCGGCGCTTGTGTCACCAGTCCGCTGGCCGGGACCGTCGGCAAGGCCTGCAACGACGGACACCCCTGCACCTTCGGCACTGTCTGCGGCAAGGGCGTGTGCGCGGGCGGCAAATTCAAGGACTGCGAGGACGGGACCCTCTGCACCGAAGACACGTGCGCCAGCAACGGCAGCTGTGTGAGCCTGCCTCTTGCAGTGACATGCGACGACGCCAACGCCTGTACGGTCGGTGAACACTGTGTGGCCGGGACATGCGGAAAGGGGCTGCCCGTCGATTGCAACGACCACAACCCCTGCACAGCCGACAGCTGCACGAGCGGCCCCAAGGGCGGCTGCGTGTCGATCCCGAGCGCAACCACAGCCTGCAATGACGGTGACGCCTGCACGCTCGACGACCGCTGCAAGGCGGACGGCAAAGGCGGGGTCTCCTGCCAACCCGGCGCCAAGAAAGACTGCGAGGACGGCGACCTCTGCACCGTCGACGAGCCCTGTAAAGCGGGCGTGTGTGGCAAAGGAAAACCGCGCAACTGCGACGACGGCAACCTGTGCACGACCGACGGCTGCCAACCGCTCACGACCAAGATCGGCGGCGGCTGCTTTCACGCGGCCAACGCCCTGCCATGCACGCCCACCGCGCCCTGTCTCGGGGCGGGCAAGTGTTCGGCCAAGACGTGCAAATCGGGCAAGCCGCGGCTGTTTTCCCAGACCATGGCCGCACCGAAACAGCGCGAAGGTCGCGCGATCGTCGAGCTGTCTGCAGGCGTGCTGCTCGTCGCAGGGGTCGAACGCGCCAAAGATGACGGACCGGGCGATTCGTTCGTCGCCCGCTACTCGGCGGTCGGGGTGCAGTTGACCGACAACATCCTCGCCAGCAAGGGCCACGACGGCATCCATGCGCTCGCTCGCAGCGGCGAAAGCGCGATCGCCGGGGGCGTTGTCGCCGGAAAGAGCGGTGGGTCCGACGCGTGGCTGGCACGTATCAGCGCGCACGGTGCGCTGGTTTGGAGCCACGCGTTCGGGGCGGGTGGTGACGACGGCGTCAACGCGGTGGCTGTCGACGGAGGGCAGATCTTCGCAGCCGGCTGGCGACCGGGCGGGGGCGGCAAGTCCGACGGCTCGCTGTGGATCACGGACACCAAGGGCGCGCTGGCCTGGCAATGGTCGGGAGGAAACGGCGGTGACGACCGATTTGTGGGCGCGACCGGCGGCGGCAAGGCGGCGACGGCGGCGGGCTACTTGACCGACACGAACACCGGCTTCAAGGCAGCGTGGCTGGCGCAGGTCGCAAAGAGCGGCTTGGCGTGGCAGCGGCGCATCGGCGGCGGCAAAGGGCACACAGCGGCGACCGCCATCGCTCGCCTCGAGGCGGACAACCTCAGTGGCGGGTGGGCGCTCGCGGGCTACGACATCGACCCGGCCGGCAAGGTGACGCCCTGGCTGCGCGGGGTAACCAACCGGGGCGGCGTCGCTTGGAAACGGGCGGCCGCCAAACCGGGCCAGGGCTACATTGCGGCCCTCGCTGCAGGCGACCGTGGCTTCATCACAGTCGGCGCCACATCGCTGCAGGGCGCCAACGCGTCTTCGGACGGGTGGGTCGCGCGCATCGGCCCCACGGGCGCGCGAATCGGCGGCGTTTTCGCGCATTCCGGGCCCGGCTGGCAGGTGCTCAACGCGGTCACAAGGCTCAAGGACGGTGGCTTCGCGGCGGTCGGATCCAGCCAGGTGGCCGCCGGCGGGCCGTTCGTGGATCGCACCTGGCTGCTTCGCATGGACGCCTGGGGCCACGGCAGCTGCACGGCTTCCGGGCCTTGCGTGAAGTTCACCGAGAAGGGCTGCGGCGGCGGCGGTTGCTGGCTCGCGACCTGCACCAAGGCCAAGGGCTGTGCCAAGACGAATCTGCCCGTGCCGTGCAACGACGGCGATGCATGCACCGTGCTGGATCGATGTGGCATCGGCGCCTGCAAGAAGGGCGACAAGCGGATGTGGTCAAAGACCTTCGGCGGCGCCAAGTACGACGTCGCGCACGCTGTCGCTGTCTTGCCAGCCGGCGCCGTCGTCATCGCTGGGGAGACCCAGAGCACCGGCAAACCCGCCGACGGAATGCTCGTGCGCGTCACCGAGGGCGGCGACAAGCGGTGGCAGACCCATTGGGGCCCGGCCGGCGGCGCGCGATTGCGGGACGTCGCAATCGCCGAAGATGGCTCGATCGTGGCGGCCGGCGACAAGACCAGCAGCGGCGTCCAGGACGCGTGGCTGCTGCGGGTCGACGTGGACGGCACCCTGCTCGGCTCCACAGCATGGAGCGGCCCCGGAGCTTCAGCGGTATTCGAGGCGGTGACCGTCCTGCACAACGGGGCGCTGGCAACCGCCGGCAGCTTCCGACCCGCTGGCGTACCAGCCGCGGACCGCACCGGCACCTACCGCCTCTTT
>Ga0114933_10002059_pt1 | contig 21489 bp, 10 predicted proteins | sample 4SBtaG_FD_89691 | JGI IMG/M metagenome (GOLD analysis project Ga0114933, IMG submission 89691) | Deep subsurface microbial communities from Kolumbo volcano to uncover new lineages of life (NeLLi) - 4SBTROV12_W25 metaG | ecosystem: Environmental > Aquatic > Marine > Volcanic | place: Kolumbo... | reverse complement strand
TCCACATGAGCTGCTGGCGAGCCGACAGGAGACACGCACCATGCGCCGCCGCACCGCTACAACCGCAATCGCCCACCTCGCCGCAGCATTGCTGATCGGCTGCGTGCCGACCGATGACGGGGGGACGACCACCGTGGTTCCGGCCGACTCCATCCACGTCGCGCCCAACGGGACCGGCGATGGCTCGTCGGCAACCCGCCCGACCACGCTAACCAAGGCGCTGGAAACGGCAAACGGTCGTCCGATCGTGCTGGCGGGAGGCTCGTACGACGCGGGCGCCGGCATCCTCGTGCAGAAAGACGCGACCATCCTTGGCTCCGGGGCCGACAAGACGACGATCACGTGCGCAGCCGCCGAAGCGTGCTTGACGGTCGAGAACGCGAAGGTGCGCGTCGAAAAGATCGCCTTGAAGGATGGCAAGGGTCACGGCGTCGTCGCCCGCTCAGGGGCCGATGTGACGGTCAGCGACGCGTCGATTTCCGGCATGAAAAAGGACGGTGTGCACGCCGAAACGGCGAAGATGATCACGCTGTTTTCGTCGAAGATCATCGGCAGCGCCGGTCGCGGGTTGTACGCCAAGGGCACCGGCAAGATCGCGGTTATCGATCCCGTGTACGCGCCGACCCCGCGCAACGACGGCGGCAAAGTTGGCGTTATCGACCCCGTCTACGCGCCCAAGAGCGAGATTTCGGGCAACGGGCAGGGCGGCATCGCCGTGATCGACCCGGTCTACAGCCCCAAAGCGGACGTCGCCGAGATCGCGATCCTCGTCCAGAGCACCCTCATCAAGGGCAACGGGCGCTACGGGCTCGGCATCTGGGGTGGCAGCGCCAAGGTCCTGAAGTCGGCGATTGTCGGCAGCAAGGTCGACGACGCGGCAGGGCCGTGGGCCGACGGAATCCTGGTCGCGGCCGGCAGTGAAAACGCGAACAAAGCCATCCTGGTGCAGCTCGACATCGACGCGCAGTCGGTTGTGCTGGACAACGCGCGGACGGGCGTCCTCGTTTCGACCAAGGCGCAGGTCGCGATCAGCGCCGATGTGTCCAACAACGGGCTCGGTGGCACGTGGGCCATGGCGGACGGAACGCGGCTCTCGATCGATGAGAAGGCCGCATATTCGTCCAATGCGATGGTTGGTGTTGTTGTTAGCAAAGGCGCGGACTTGTTGATGAAAGGTACAAGCGTAAAAGACACGAAACTGCACACGACGAGCACCGGCGCGAAGGTGGGGGATGGCGTGGGCATCTACGACGGGGCGCGCGCGACAATCGAAGACGCGAACCTGGTGGACAACGCCCGCGCCGCCATCGTTGTGCACGCGGCGAAGAAGAACGCCAGTGGCGAGGCCGACGTCGTGGTCAAGGGCTGCAAAATGACCGGCGGCCAGCACACATTCGTCATCAACGGCGCCCCGGTCCCCGCCGCGGCCGCATCCAAGCGCAACAGCGCCGACGGAAACCAAAGCGGAAGCTCGGGCAAGACCGACGGGTACAGCTCCAACGCCAATCTGCCCGTGCAAACCGGCTACTGCGACGGCTACGGCGAGAGCAAATGCACGCCCGACGCGTAGTCGCTGGGCATTCGCGCCGGCGGAACCGGCAAAGCTATGTGAGCGCGTCTGCGGTCGCGGCCCGCACCGAGAAGCGCTGGGGTTGAGCGGCCAACAGTGCGTCTTCACCGCGCATGATGTGCACGGTCGGCGCCGGGTCGGCAGGGGACGTCGCCGGATGCAGGTCCAACCCCGAGATCGCCAGCACGCGGTACGCCGACAACGGCCAGATGGACGCCTCGCCCGCAACCGCGCGCCGGCATCGTTCATGTTCGTTGCCGGTCCAGTCGAACACCAGCGTCCCGTGGCCCACGCGTGACTTGACCTCGAAGCCGATGGGCGGGTGTCGGGCGCCGTCGGCAAACACCAGCACGTCGACGCCGGGTGAAACGCCTACATCAAGCGGGTAGTCGTCGGGCAAACGCCTCGCCTCGACCGCTGCCTCCCGCGCCTCGCGGGTTGACACGTCCACGACCGCATCGTGACCGTACCGGGCCGCGAGCCACCTGCGCGCAAATCGCTCCCCCAGGTGGCCGGTCACGGTGCCGCGGCGCGCGAACTGGCTGCTTGCACCGCGCTGGGCTCGGCCGCTCGGTGGCGTCGGCAACCGCGGTCCAACAGTCTCAGCGTTGGGCAGGGCGAGCGCGTCGACCGAGGCTCCCAACCGCTCGTCCACCTCGGCGAGTGACTCGAAGATCTCGCCGCCATATCGGAGTCGGTTGCTCCGCTTGAGCATCGCCAGCACAACGTCGAATAGTGTCATACCGCTTGCGGCATCTTCGAGCGCGCCGCGGATCGCAGCAGCGCCCGGCAGCACGTCGATGTCGAAGACGTCCGCGAAACGGTCCGGCTCCGTCTTGCCGTCCGACTGCCCGAGCAAGCGCATCGGCTTGGAGCTTGTCCATCGCACCGCCGCATCAGCCGCGGCCTGGTCCGGATCGCCAGCGGCCACCAGGGCGATCGCAGCCGCTCGGGCCCGATGACTGTAAAACACCTCTTCGGTCAATCGGATCGCGGTCGACTCGCCCGATGACGGGCTGGGCCGCTCGATCGCCGGTGACTCCGTGCTGACGTTGCCGGTGAGCTCAAGGAGCGACGGGTCGCCGCGCAACTCGCCGACGTTGTCCGGGTCCAACGCGCGCAACAGGTTTTGCAGAAATGGCGCGTGACCGCGTGACTGCAACGCCTCCGAAAGCGGGCCGTCGAGGCGCCAACGCAGCCGCTGAGCCGCCGCGAGGTCGGGGGCAATCGTGACGTTGACATAGAAGACACCGGTGCGGTGGCCTTTGCGCGGGACGTAGCGAAACGGTGTATCGGTCGTCTGCGGCAGCTCCACGCGCGCGCCTGTTGGATCGCGCAATGCAAGCGTCTTGGGCCACGATTGCACCGCGATGAAGACCGGGGCGTGCAGCCCGGCCTCGGACGCGCGCTCTGCAAAAGTTGCCGGCTTCATCGGGTCGCCGCCGCTGGCCGGATGGGTCGTGCACACGTATTCGACAAACGGCTGCAAGTCCGCGACGAGTCGTCCGAGCCAGCGGCAAATAGCCCCATAACCGCTGGCCTTGGCGAAGCGTGACGGCTCGGTCGCGAATACAGGAATATCCAGGATCCGGGCGAGGCCAAGGCGGTTGGTCGGTAACTCGGCGAAGCTGAGCTGATCGCGAAACGCACGCCGATGTCCGCTCACTGGGTCGCTGTCATAGAACGCGCACTCCGCAGCCGTCGCGCCCCGCGCGTCCGCCAATCGCCGCCACGCCAACGCACCGCCCGGTGACGTGCACAACAGCGGTAAGTCTCCAGGTTGAGCCATCGACGCCGGCACGAGACCGATGGCCGCCGCATCGTGGCACGCGTCGGCCAGGCGTTGACGGAGCCTGAGGACGCCATCTTTACGCACCCGTCGGCCGCGGATTCCAAGTCGCGCCGCGATGGCGTCCCAGAGTTGTCTGTGAGCCGCCACAACCGCTTTGCGCGCGGCGCCATCTTGCAGGCCATGCAGCGATCGTTGGGCCACGATGTAGAGCGCGCGCAAGACGTGGCGCAGATCCGCGTCACCGTCGGGCGCCAGCGACCGTATCTGCAACAGGTCCGCCGTGAGAGGCCCAAGCGCCTTGTATTCTTCGCTGGCGACAAGCGGCAGCATCCGCGCCGCGCTGCTTGCCCACGCACCGGCGTCCGCGGGCAGTTGCTCGATGCGGTAGACGTCGCGTGCCGCACGCAACCTCGTCGGCGAAGTCTCGTTGGGGGCGACAGCCGCGCGCAGTACAGCGGCCTGGCGCAGCTCGTCGCTCAACATCGTCGGAAAATGACCGCGCGGACCAATGCGTCGATTCGCGCTGCGCCCCAGGTTCCATGTTTGCCACAGCGGCACGTGCGCAAACTCGTGCCAGCCGCCGTCGAGCAGCAGCTTGCGGACGGCCGTTTTTCCCAACCGCGGTGGCAACCCCGCCCACCCAAGCGGCAATGGCGCGTCATTCGCATTGAAGCATGCCTTGTACGCCGCGGTGTCGCTCGCCTTCCAACCGTGACAATTGTGGTGCGGACGCTCGCCGACTTTCGCGTCGATGTAGCGCGCGTCGTACTTCCGCCGAACCAGCTTGCCAAAGTGGCGAAAGAAGCCCGTCCAGAGTCGGGTGTAGGGGCCGTCGAGCGAGGCATCATGCGCGGCGGCCGGCACGACGCGTCTGAACTCTGCGATCTCGTGTTCCCGATCGCCAGTGTCATCCCACGGCAAACAGACCCAAAGCATCAACGGCACGCCAGGATGCGCCCCCAATCCCACTGCGAACTGCGCTGCCTTCGCAGCCTTGGCGCGTCGTCCGAGGATTGCTGCGACGCGGTCCAGGTCGACCACGTGCGTTCGAGGCACACCCGGCTGCTTGCGGACTGAGACATGACACGCCGGCCGCCACGTGCCCGCGAGGACAGGCAGGTGCATGCGGCTTTTCCAAACCGCGATCGTAGCAAGCCTGCCGGCGTCATCGCCTGCCCGCCAAGCCTTGCCGAGCCCAAACAGCCGCGTCCAAACCGGGGCCAACGGGTGATCGTCGGATCGGATCTGCGCGTCGCGCGCGACGACCGCCAGGACGCGCAGCAGCCGCTCATGGTCGGTGGCGGTCCGAGCGCGGCGCCGCATGGCATTGCACTGCCGAAGGACGGCGAAATCGTCGGTCCCGACAGTGCCGAGACGAGCCAAGTGGCCGCGAACGGTGGCGATGTCTGCGTCGGCGATGCCTTGCAACGAGCTCACCGACACCGATCCCATGTCCAGGTGCGCGATCGCCTCCGCTCGCGGCCGATCGATCGCCGGCTCGAAGAAGAGCGCGCGGCGGCCGTCGCCGGTAACCGGAAGTGGCAGCGGACCCAGCTCGGCGGAGAATCCAGAACCGTCGTCCGCATGTGCGAATGCACGGTGCAGCGCGACCGCCAACGCCACGCGTGCCGCCGACCGACCGTCATCGCGCTGCATCGGGCGGACACCTCCGATCGCGGCCTCGGCTTTGACCGACCTAAACGCTCTGCGCGCCTGTGCGACTCCAGCCTCGGGTACGCCGAAACGTGCCAGTGGCGCGTCGCCCAGCCATCGAGCAACCGTCTCGTCTGGCAAGCGGGCGTCGTCGTCGATCGCTGCGTGCCAAAGATCGTGGATACGACCGCCGAAGAGCAGCTCCTTTCCGCGTCGGAGGCCGCCGTCCAGCGCCGTGAACAGCGGAAGACCAGCCACTTTTCGGGCCAGCAGACACCGCAACACCTGGCCGGGCGCCATGCCATGCTCGAGCGCCCGCTCAGCGCTCGCATCAAGGTCGTCGAATCGTTGCAGCAGCACCCCCAGTTCCGCCGCGTCACCCAACACGATCGACGGCAGGCGAGCCGCGTCGAGCCTCGGTAACGCGGCCAGGAGTTGGATCAGATCGCCGACGTGGGCGGCAATTTTCTGCATCACTGCGACGTTCTCGCGGCGATGCTTCGACGTCGCGATATCGAGCGACTCGCGGTCGTCTTTGAGCACAAAACGACCGTGCAACAACATCGAAGTCCCCGAGTCCTGCGACGTCGGAAAATACGCGTGGATGTGGCGTGCTCGACCCTCCGCCGGGCGTAGACGCAGACGATTGCCGCGCCTCTCGGCCAGGATGCCGACCTCCACGTCGCGGCTGTCGCCGACCTTGAGCAGCTCGACGGCCGGTCGGTTCGGTCCGCTGAGCGTGCATCGCCCAAGGCCTTTGACGACAGGTTTTCGAACCTGCTTCTCGTAGCGGATTGCGCCCTTGGCCTCCACGGCCTGAACACGCCTGAGAAACGCAATCGACTCTGCGGCAAAGCCGGCCAACAGGCGATCGACGAGTTGATCGGTTCGTGAGGTGCCGCGGGACCAACGCAGGCGGAGGTGGACCCCGCGTCGCTCGTTGAGCTCGACATTGGAGCGACGCGAAACGCACGCGACGGGCAGCAGAAAAAGCGGCGCGTCGGGCAGGCCCGGGTGCGGCGCAAACCGCAGATGAAAGCCGCCCGAGTGAAGCTCCAGCGCGTCCGCCACCGACAGAATGCTCTTGATTCCAACGCCGAACTGCCCGATCCGATCGGGGTCTGCATGCTTGCTGCTGCTGTACATGCACCGAAACGCGTCGACATCGCCGGCGTCGAATGCCTTGCCATCATGTTCCAAGACGATCCAGGACCTGCCCTCGTCGCGCTCCGCTCGAACCAGGAGCGCACCGTTTCGGCCGGCGCCCCGCAGCGCATCTTCGGTGTTTTGCAGCAGCTCGAGGAAGACGCGGTCGGCGTAGGCGTTGGCTCGGAAGCGCTCGGTCTTCGCCGTCGTGCGCAAGAGCTCCCGCAGCCCAGTCGGTTCATCGAGGTAGTGTGCGGTGACAAGGTGAGCCGCGACGGTCTGAACGGTCATGTCCGCTGGCCGCGCGAGATCCTTTCGCTCACGGAACATGTTGAGCGCCAGCGTGACGAACAAGCCGCTATCGGTTCCTGTCAGGCGCTGACGAAAGGCGCGCAAAGCCGGCGTCAACCAGTTGTTGTGTGCTTGCATGGACACACCATCGTATCGGCTCGACATCGTACGTCGCCACTGCCGTTCGCGGCTCAGCCTTCGATGATCGTGGTGTTCGCGCCCGGATCGGCGGCCCGGTATTCGGCCTCCTGCAGCACATCGCGAGCGGACTTGGCGAGGCCCTCGTTGTCGAGATCGAGGGCGACTTCGACCGCCTCTTTGGCCGCTCTGATGGCCGCTTGGGTGTTGCCGCGCGCCAAGCGGCACTGTGCGATGAGGCGCAGCGTGTCGGGCAGGATGTCCCGCAGACCGGAGTCGCGCATCAGGGCCTCGGCCGCCTCAAGCTCGACAAGCGCAAGGTCGTGCCGTTTTCGATCGATGTGGACGTAAGCGAGGTTGTTTCGCGCGTTCACTTCGCCCTGCATGTAGTCGAGCTTTGCGCAGGTTGTCGCAGCCTCGCGGTAAAGCGCCTCGCCGCGATCAAGATCGCCGCTGCGGTAAGCCGAGTTGCCCATCGACAGCGTGAGCATGGCGGCGCCGACCTTGTCGCCCGCGCGTTCGTGCAGATCGCGGCCAACCTCGTAGCAGCTGTCGGCGCGCGCGTAGTTGCCCTCGCGTGAGTGGGTGTGTCCCAGGACCGTGTGCATCCGACCGAGCCCGTTGAGAACGTCCGGCGTGGGCACCGCGTCGCTGTAGGCCAACAGGCCGGCGCGGGCACATGCTTCGGCCTCTTCGCCCTCGCCGGCGCGGTACAGGACGAGCGCACGACGTCCGGTTGCAACGGCGGCGAGCCCACGTCCTCGGTTTCCGGCCCTGGCGGCTGCGGCTGCGAAACCGAAAGCGGCGATGGCGTCGTGGTATTCGCCAAACCGTGTCGCGACCTCGCCTTGCACGATGAACGCCCGTGCGCGCCGGATGGTGGCCGCGTCGCTTTCGTCCTGGGTGAGGTCCTCGGCGCGTTCGGCCGCGGTGCGGGCCGCCTCGAGCTGACCGAGGTGAAAGCCGATTTCGGCCTGTCCGAGCAGGGCTTCGATCAGGGTCTCGAGCGCCTTTTCGTCTTCGGGTTCAGCGCTATGCCACTGTCCGGCCACCTCGACTGCGGCGGCGAATGCGTCGTATGCGTCGCGGTTGGCGAACGCGCGAAGGGCGTCGAGCGCCGTCTTGACGAGGTACTGGGCGGCGTTTCGGTCATCGCCGGCGAACATGAAGTGATGGGCCAACATCGCGCCGAAGCCGGGCGGCCGTGGTCCGACCCAATCCATCAGCCAGCGGGCGGCGCGTCGATGCAGCTCGGAGCGGTGCTGTGGCGGTGTTGCGTTGACGATGATCTCGGCCACGCTTCGTTGGCGAAGGCGGAATTCCGTCTCCCCGACGAACTGCGTTCGCCGCGTCGGGAGGATGTAACCGGCCCGGGAAATCTGGCTGATCTCGCTCGCCGCGACATCGCGCTGCAGCATCGCGCTGATCATGCCCAGGGGCGCGAAATTCCCGGCGACCGCTGTGACCTGCAGGATGGCTCGTTCCGCCGGGGGGACCCGTCCGATTCGTGCCAGGACCACTTCGCTGAGAGACCGGTCGAGCGCCGCTTGGACCTGGTGTTCGCTGGTGATGCGCCAGCCACGATCGTCGGAGCGAAACACCCCGTGTTCGGCGAGCGCTTCGACCGCTTCCTCGATGCGCCCGGGGTTTCCCTGCGCGAAGTCGTGCACCCGCTCGCACACCGAATCGGGAACCTCGATGCCGCCGAGCAAGGCGGACACCATCGCTGCGGTCTTGTCGGCATCGAACGCGCGGAGTGACACGGTCTGGGTGCGGGCCAGCGGCAAATTGAGCTCGGACAGGATTTGCTCAGCCCGCTCGTCACGCATCGGCAACACAAGCAGCAGCGGGACGTCATCGCATTGCCGCACGATATGGGCGAGCAGCTCCATGGTTGTCGGTTTGGCCCACTGCATATCGGCGAGGACGAGCGCTTCGGGACGTTTCTCGCAGGACGCGCGCAACCACGCGGTGAACGCGTCGAAGGCGGCCGTTCTCTCCGCAGCGGTTGCCGGTCGGGCCACCACGAGATCGAGCGTAGTTTGGCGATCGACGCCGATCATCCGACCGAGGCTGACGACGCGCTCCTGGGCATCGTCATCGTTGGTGCAGAGGCCTGGCAGGCTGGTTAAACCGGCGCTGACTTCGTCGCCTTCTACGTCGCTGCCGGCGCGGGCACGGAGGATCTCGACAAAGGGCTCGTAGGCAACAGGAATGCCGATCGCGCTGCATCGCGCCGCATCCAACTGCCAGTCGCCTTCCGCGGTTTGCAGCGTGTCGATCCACTCGCCGAGCAGGCGCGATTTGCCGCTGCCGGCCTCACCGAGCAGCGGGATCGCGTGCAGCTTGCCGTCGCTGCGACAACGCTCGGCGAAAGTCATCATTATATCGACCTGGTCGCTCCGGGCGACGAACGCGTCATGGAGCGTGCCGCGGCGCTGAAAACGGAACGAAGCCGACACGTCGCGGTGACGCTTGACCCGGGCGAGGTTGGGCGTGGGAAAAGCGAGCTCGTAGATGCCGCGGACCTCGCGCAGCGCGGACTCGGTGATCAGGACGGCGCCGTCATCGGCGTAGTGGGCAGCGTTGCGCGCGAGATCGACCGCGTCGCCGACCGCAAAGGCCGTTCCCCAGGCGAACCCAAGCCCACGTGTGCGCAGCGAGCCGAGCGCGACGCCGACGTGGAGCGTCACCGACAGGTCCATGCCGCGGATTCCCTGGAAGACACGTTGCAGGGCGAGTGCGGTGTCGATCGCAGACTGCATCTCGCCTTCGCGCATACCGCCGATGCCGAACGCAGCAACGCACTCGCTACCGAGGAGCGCGAGCGGCCGTCCGCCTTCACGCTCGACGTGGGGTGCGAAGCTGCTCAAGAGCCCGGCCGCACTTCCGGTGTGCAAGTCGCCTGCGAGACGCGCGACGATCACGACGGCGGTAATCGCCTCTTCCATCCCGGTCGCGGCGGCGCCGTCTCCGTCCGCGACGAGCTGCCGGCCGGGTGTGAGCAACGACGTGCCACACGTCGAACAGAAGTAGCGTTCGCCGTGGCGAGGCGATGCGCAGGCCGGGCAAGCGGAGAGCGGCAGCGCCGACCCGCATCGCTCACAATAGCCCGCGCCGTCGCGACCCATGTGGCTACAGGAGGGACACGGGACCGCTGGTCCACCGCCGCCGACCGCGATTCCCGACGCCTTCTCGAGGGCCTCAGCGAACTCGATTACGCTGCCGAACCGTTCATCGGGCGACTTGGATAGCGCGGTCTGCAGCACGCGGTCGAGCGATCGGTTGACGACGCGCCCAACGCCGGCGAGGTGGAGGTGATCGGGTGTATCGACGAGGTGGGCGAGCAGCATCCCCTGGATCGTCTTGCGGTAGATCGGCAGGTCGCCGGTCAGCATCTGGAAGGTCATGACCGCGAGCGCGTACTGATCGGTCTGGCCGTTGAGCGGCGCTTGCTGGATCTGTTCGGGGGCCATGAACGCGGGAGTGCCAAGCAGCTTGTGCCGGTCGGTGACCGCCTCCTTGGCGTCCTCACCTTCCTCGAAACCGCGCGCGATACCGAAATCCACCACTTTCGCGAGCATCGCGCCGGACGCAAGCCGCCGCAGCAGCACGTTGCCGGGCTTGATATCGCGGTGGACGATGCCGTGGGCGTGCGCTTCGGCGAGTCCGCTCGCGACCTGGCGGGCGATCGCGACGGTTTGTTGGAGATCGACCTGTTCTTCGCGTTCGAGCAGGTCGTCGAGATCTTCGCCCTCGACGTACTCCATCGAGATGTACCAGGCGCCACGATGCTGCCCAAAGCCGTAGACCGCGACGACATTGGGGTGGACGACGCGCGACATGACCTGGGCTTCGCGCTGGAAGCGTGCGTCGGCCTCTTCGTCCAACCCGACGTCTTCGTGCAGCAGCTTGATGGCAACTTGGCGGCCCAGCTGCGTGTCACGGGCCAGGTACACCGAGCCCATACCGCCGCCACCGAGATGGCGCTCGACCAGGTACAGTTCGCCGATCGTATCGCCTGGTTGCAGTTGCATGCTGGCCGGGTAGTCGTGAGCTCGGGTCGTCTTTACTATGTGTACTCTGCGCTTTTGAGCGGCGGTTGTCGCCGACTCGACGCCGACAATGAACCTGTCGCCAAGGATGGCCATGAGGACGAGAAAGGCAACGGAGACCATGCAGGTCCTCGCCATGTTGGCTGCCGTGACGCTGACGATGGGATTGACCGCGTGCGGCGACGAAAGCTCGGGGACGGGCGGCGGGACAACCGATACGGGTTCATCTTCCGGCGTAGACACCGGCTCGGCGACCGATACCGCGGCCGGGATAGATTCAGGCAGCGCGACGGACGCGGCGATCGCAACCGACACCGCGATCGCGAAGGACACGGGTGCTGCAGCGGATACGGGTTCTGCGACGGACACGGCGTCTGCGACGGACACGGCGTCTGCGACGGACACGGCGACTGGCATGGACACGGCGAGTGGGACGGACGCTGTTTCGGCACCTGACACCGGCGCTGGGACGGACACAGCGTCTGCGCAGGACGTTGGATCCGCGACGGATTCGGGTGCTGCGACAGATTCGGGCGCGGCAACGGATTCTGGCTCCGCGACCGATTCGGGTACTGCGATAGATTCGGGCGCCGCAACGGATTCGGGTTCGGCGATGGATTCGGGCTCGACGGGGGCTGCGGATGCGGGTTCGGCAGGGTCCAAGGACACGGCCACGGCGGCTGACAGCGGCTCTGGGGGCGGATTGAAGCCCGGTCAGTGCGCGTCCGAACAGAAGTGCAAACAGTGGCCCTGTAAGGCTCCGGGCGACTTTATCGGCTGCGGAATCTGCATGAAGGTCAAGGGCTGCCAGGCCGACTCGGAGTGCTCCAACAAGCCCAACGGTATCTGCATCTACAAGAAGAGCGACTGCACCTGTGGCGGCGAGAAGCTCTGTCACACCGGATGCACGAAGGACGCCGAATGCAAGCTCGGTCAGATGTGCGACGCCGATCACCACTGCAAGCCGAAAAAGTGCAAAAAGGGCAGCGATTGTCCAAACTTGTTCGCTTGCTATGCGGCGTCCAAGACGTGTCTGCGCAAGAACTGCAAAAAATCGAAGGAATGTGGAGCAGGGGGCTACTGTGTTAACGCCAAATGCCACGCCGCTCCCGGCAACTGCACGCCGCTTCCGCCTTGATCGACATCGGCTCCAGACACGACCCAACGCCCACATTCATCGCGTTCACCGCGGTTTGTGCCGTTCTTGTCCTGGTCGCCCCGGTCACCGTCTCCGCCGCGCCGCGGGTCCAACTTGGCGTGGACACGTTGTTTGCGAGCAAGATCAAGCTGGTCGCCGGCAAGCGGGTCGGGCTCATCACCAACACGTCCGGTGTCGATGGCAAGGGCGTACAGACGCTCGACCGGCTCAACAACGATCCGCGGGTTCAACTCCGGCAGCTGTACGGACCTGAACACGGCATTCGTCTCGAGCATGGCAATAACCACTCGGACCGAACCGGCGTCGATTCGGTGACCGGGATCCCGCTGCAGGGCATCAATTGCAGCAGCGCACCGAGCCGTTCGACGCTGCGCAAGCTCGACGTGCTCGTCTTTGACATCCAGGATATCGGCTCGCGGACCTATACCTACGTCACCACGATGGGCAAGGCGATGAAGGCGGCGGCGCGAAACAAGATCCCGTTCATCGTGCTCGACCGGCCCAATCCCAATGGCGGCCTGCTGTTCGAGGGGCCGACGCGCCAGAAGCGCCATCGCAGCGTGATCGGGTGGGCGCCCATCCCGGTGACGCACGGGATGACCGTTGGCGAGCTGGCCCGCTGGTACAACAAGGAGATGCGGATCGGCGCGAAGCTGACCGTCGTTCCGATGAAGGGATGGCGCCGCAACATGGTGTGGGAAGACACGGGCTTGCTGTGGTCGGCAACGTCGACTGCCATCACCCAGACGCATCACGCGCACTTGTACGTCGCGACCGGCATGTTGTGCGGGGCGGGGCTCAACGTGGATGACGGCGTGGCAGCGGGACGGTTCTTCGAGCGAATTGCCGGGACCTGGGTGGACAAGGACGCGTTTTCACGCGCGATGAACGCGGCTGGACTGACCGGCGTTCGTTTCGAGCCGATCAGCTATGTGCCGTACAAGGGCCGGTGGGTGAACAAAGCGCTGCACGGTATCCACCTGGTCGTCACGGACCCGCGTACGTTTCGGCCGCTACGGACGGCGCTCACGGCGTTTACGACCTTGCGGAAGCTGCACGGCAAGAAGCTGCGCGTGCTCAAGAAAGCGCGGTTTGGTCGGGTCTGGGGCACCTACGACGTGCTCAAGCGCGTGCGCAGGGGGCAAAGCGTCGCCAAGATCGAGGCCTCATGGCGCAAGTCACTCGCCCGCTTCTCCCGCAGCCGCAAGAAATACCTGCTCTATAAGTAGAAATGACTGCTCCATAACCGGGGCGTGTCCCTGAATACTCACAATCCGCCCGAACTTGTCGCGGCGCTCTGTTGCTGGTGCCCAGAGAATCGATTCAGGGACACGCCCTGGTTGCCCGTCGGCGTCGCCTTGGAAGGTGGCGGCGCGGCGATTCGGTTGCCGTCCTTGTCGCAGCCAAGGCCCTTGAGGATGAAGTCGCCGGGGACCGCGAGGTCGAGCGCGAATCCTTCGTTGCCGGGTTTGTGAAAGCGCGCCTGGTCGAGCAGCCAAGCGGTCTTCTTGTGGCCTTCGCGGCGGGCCAGTTGGCGGGCCATCGTGACCGCTGACTTGAGCGCGGCGGACAGGTCGGTGGCGGTGCCCTTGTCCTCAGCTTCCATGTCGACGCTCAGCGCCACGTGATCCTCGACGTTCATGCGCAAAGCGACACCCTTGGCGAGCTCGGCGATCGGGGCCAGTTGCGCGTCGTTTTCGCCGCCGGCGAGCAGCTCTTGCAGGTCCGAACCGGTCAGCCGGCCGCGCACATCGGCGTGTCCACCGGTCGCCACTTCGGCGCGCTCGCGCCCCTCGGCCCGATCGATCGCTTTCATCACCTCTTGGCGCGTGTCGCCGGCGAGCATCAGGCCATCGCCAACCCGGGCGACGAACCATGGCTTGCCGCTGTTCTTGTCCGGCTTTCCGGCCTTGGCGTCGCGCGGCTGACGGGCGACCTCGTAGATGCGGCCGCCGTCTCCATACCGTTGACCCTCGCCGAGCTCTTTGGGGATCTTCAGGGTGCCAAGGCGCCCGCCGAGCGCGATGACGCCGTCGCTGATGCCGACCTGTTCGACGTCTTCGCGGAGGTTGAGGCCGGTCGCTTCGCGGACCTTGTCAAGCCGAGATGACGCGCGGGCCTCGTGGCACTTGAGGATCTTGTTGGCCAGGTCGCTGTGGCCGATCGCGCCGAGATCGATGACGACATAGCCTTTGCCCGGCGTGCCGACGGCGCGCTGGACCCCGGTGCCAACGTTGGTGTTCAGCTTGGGAAGGTTGCGCGGAACGGCGACCGGCTCGGGCCCGTCGCTGCGGTCTTCCGGCTTGTTGTCAGGACGCCTGGCCTTGCGTTTGGGGCCTTCGGGCAGGTCGCGTGGGTAGACGACCTCCATCTCGCCCTCGCCCACATCCTCGACGCTGGCGCCGCTCAAGAACGACGCCATCGCCAGCAGGCTCAGCACCACGACGGCGATCACGATGACGAGCAACGTGCGGTTTTTCATGGCCATTCCGGGGCGATTGAGCGTCCTTTCACAGTCTCAACATAAGCGCGATCAGTAGTCGCGCCACCAGACGACGGTCGATGCGCCGACGACGCAGGCGGCCGCGAACAGGAGGGCGCCGGCGGTGACCCCGGCCAGTTCAGCGAGTTTCCAGGTCTCGGAAGTGGCCATGTCCGCGCCGATGGAGACGAGCGTTTGCAGCCGCGGCAAGGGAGCGACGATCACGGACGCGAGGTCCCGGGGCCAGCCGTGCTCGAACCACGAGGCGAACTCAACGCGATCGCTGGTCACGAGCGCCGTGATGTAGAGGCCGAGCCCAGCGCCGGACGCGAGCGCCTGGGAGCGGATGATGGTGCTCGCCAGGAGCATGACGGCGTACACGGTTGCGAACCCCACAGCCGCCGCGACCGCCCCGATAAAGGGCGCGATGGACGAGAATTCGGCCTTCCAAAACAGCACGAGCGAGAAGCCGCCGACCGCAAACACCATGCCCGCGAAGGCCAGGACGAGGACGCCAAAGTAGATGCCGGTGGCGAGCTCCCAGCGGCGGATGGGCAGCGACAGGGATAGCTCCACGCGACCGGGCGAGAGCAGGCGCACCGCGATGTCCGATGTCGCGACGATGCCAAACAGGGTGCCGAGGTGAAAGACCGCGTAGACGAGCGCGCGCAGCACCGGGCCCATCATTTCGGCGGCGTTTTTGCCGATCTCGCCGCCTTTGACCTGGTCGCCGAAGAGCTTGGTGGACACGATGACGCCCTCGACGACGTCGATATCAAGCGCCAGCAACAGGCCGATTTGCGACAGGAAGATGATGCCGCCGACCGCGGCGACGTAGCGGCGCGCGATCGCTTCCCGGCAGACGTCGATGGCGACGTGGTGCACGTTCATGCGCCACCTCGTCCGACCGCATCGGCCATGACCGCTTCGAGATCTTTGACCAATGGGCGCACCTCGAGGAGCTGCAAACCGTCGCCCAGGGCATCGTGCAGCGCGCTGGATAACGCGTCGGGACCCTCGCCGGCGAAGATCCAACGGTCCTTACCTTCATCAGCTTCGAAGCCGTGGCGGGCGGCGATCTCGTTCGTCTCCGGGCCGCTCGCGAAACGCACGTGAAAACGGTCGTCGGCGCGCAGGATGTCCAGCGGGCCGGACAAGACGACGCGGCCCTTGCTGAGCACAGCGGCGTGATCGGCGATCTTCTCGGTCTCCGCGAGAAGGTGGCTGTTGAGGAAGACGGTTGCGCCCCGATCGCGGGCCGCGCGGATGACCTCTCGGAGCTCGGCGCGTCCGAGGGGGTCGATGCCGTCGGTAGGTTCATCGAGGACGAGCAAGGCGGGGCGACCGATGAGCGCCGCTGCGAGCCCGGTGCGCTGCCTCATACCCTTGGAGAACGCGGATGTGCGCTTGTCCCACCACTTCTCTTCGAGGCCAACCTGGCGGAGACGGCGCGGGATCTGGTCGTCCATGTCAGCGCGCGACAGGCCCTTGAGGCGTCCGGCGGATCGGAGAAAGCCGACGGGAGTCAGTGCGGGCGGCAGCTGCAGGTTCTCCGGCAGGTAGCCGATGCGTCTGCGCGCTGCGATGGATCCCGGCGGGTCGCCCAGCACCGAAACCTCGCCCTCGTTGGCCCGCACGACGCCGAGCAAGACCTTGATGAACGTCGTCTTTCCGGCGCCGTTTTCACCCAGCAGGCCAAAGATCGCGCCCTCCGGGACCACCAGATCGAGGCCGGCGAGCGCATCGATCGCGCCGTAGCGCTTGGTGACTCCGGCGGCGGCGATGGCGGGTTCGGTCATGTATGCGGCCCCAAACAAGGATGTGGCAGAGAAAGAGGCTGTGGCAGCAAAGCAGGGCGTAGCTGAGCAGCTAACGCGGTTTTCATATCGCTTCTTCCGCCAATTCACGCGGCGTGTACAGCGGTTCCGCGTCGCGCCGGCATCGTCGGGTCCAACCGGCGCACCACCGCGCCCGAGAGGTTCATCATGAGTCGCCGCAACGTCAACCGAGCGCCCCTGCCGTTTCCCCCAAGAGCGCGACAACCCGACCCGCTCGCGATCGCCGGCATCGCGCTTGCCTTGTTCGCAGTTGGCTCCTTGTCAGCGGTGGAGACCAGCGCGGCGCTGAGCCGAACCAGGCCGTCGAGCCACGGCCGCGTCGTGTCGCAAAAAGGCCGACGAGTCCAGGTCGTCGCAAACGCGGGCGCCGCATTTGCCCCTGGAATGCCCGTTTGGATATCGGAGCGAGGCAAGCGCGACCGTGGTGGGCTGCCAGTTTGCGAAGGGCGCGTGCTGCTCACCATTGCCACCGTTGGCACCCAGCGCGTACCCTGACGACGCTCCTTCCGATGGCCATTGGGCCGATTTTGCTGGGTTCGCCGTGTCGCGTCGCGTATCCGACCTTCTTGTTTGCTTGCTAACGATCGGCGCGCTGGCGTTGAGCGGCTGCGGTGACGACACCACGCCCGTAGATTCAAGCGCGACCGCAGACGCCGGGGCAGGCCCGGACGACACCGGCTCGACGTCGTCGGACACGGGCACATCCACAGACACCGCGGGACCCGCAGACACCGGCCCGGACGACGTCGGCGCCCTCGATGTCGCGGCGGAAGACACGGGCGCAACCAATGACTGCCCCGGCGGACCGGGCTGTGCGTGCACGGGCAATAGCGAATGCGACCAGGGCCTGTGCATCGATGTCGGCCTCGCCAAGCAGTGCGCGAAGAAGTGCACCGACACCTGCGAGACCGGCTTCACGTGCGCCATCGTGAACACCGGCGGTTCGGATACCGCGACGTTCTGCGTGCCCCAGTGGGACCGGCTGTGCGCCCCGTGCAAGGCGACCGCGGACTGCAAGACCCTCGGGTTTGACGACAACGTCTGCGTCGACCGTGGCTCGTCCGGCGCGTTCTGCGGCGTGGTCTGCAGCGACGACAAGGGGTGTCCGAAAGACTACGCGTGCAAGGCCGCGAAGAGCGTCGACGGCGCTGCGACCAAACAATGCGTGCCCGTTGACGACAAGGGCGCTGACGCCATGTGCACGTGCAACGAGTGGGCGACGGCCAAGAAGGCGTCGACGGCGTGCGCCATCGAACACAAGAACGACAAAGGCGAAATCATCGCTTCATGCCCCGGAACGCGCGCCTGTGACCAGGCTGGCTTGTCCGCGTGTGTCGGTGGTTCTCCCGCCGGCGAAACGTGCAACGGCGCCGATGACGACTGCGACGGCAAAACCGACGAGGGCACCTGCGACGACAACAACGCGTGCACAGCAGACGGGTGTGACCCCAAGGCCGACGGCGGCAAAGGCGCGTGCGTGCACAACAAGATCGATGGTCCATGCGACGCCGACGGGTCGGTGTGCACAGAGGCCGATAAGTGCATCGCCGGCGTCTGCACACCGGGCAAGTCCAAGACGTGTGACGACGGCAATGCGTGCACCAAGGACGCCTGCGATGCCGCGAAGGGCTGTACGGCGACCGACGCTGACGGCGACAACTGCGATGACGACAACCCGTGTTCGATCGGGGACACCTGCAAGGCGGGCTCCTGCGTGTCGGGCAAAGCCAAGGCCTGCACGAGCACGGATGCCTGCTTGACCGCCAAGTGCGACCTGAAGAACGGCAAGTGCAAGTACACCGATAAGCCATCGGGGAGCGCCTGCGATGACGGCAGCTCGTGCACGACCGGCGACGCGTGTAAGGCCGGGACATGTATCGGTAAAGCGAAGTCATGCGATGACGGCAACGCGTGCACCGACGATGCGTGCGAGGCGGCAAAGGGGTGCGCGTACACCAATAACAATGGCCCGTGCGAGGACGGCAGCAAGTGCACCGGTGGCGATCTCTGCAAGGCCGGAAAGTGCGTCGCAGGCGCCCCGAAATCCTGCGAGGACGGCAACCCGTGCACCAAGCGCAGCTGCGATCCAGACACGGGCACATGCCAGACGAAGAAACTCGCGGTGGCCTGCGATGACGGCAGCAAATGCACGGTCAAGGACGTCTGTGACGGCGGATTCTGCACCGGCAAAGCGGTCGACTGCGACGACAAGAACCCGTGCACAACCGATTCGTGCAAAGCCGCGACCGGCTGCACCCACGCCGCCAACAAGCTGCCTTGCAACGACAACAGCAAATGCACGACGTCCGATACCTGCAGCAACGGCACATGCGTTGGTCTCGCCGTCCAGCTGACCGTCACGTGTAACGACGGCAACCCATGCACGACGCCCGGCTGCGATCCCGCTAAGGGCTGCCTGCAAAAGGCCAACACAGCGGTGTGCACAGATGGCAACGTCTGCACGGTTGGCGACCGCTGCAAGGACAAGGCCTGCGTCGCCGGAGCCAACACCTGCGCCTGCCAGAAGACCGCAGACTGCGCGTCCAAGGAGGACGGCGACCTGTGCAACGGCACGCTGTTCTGTGACACGTCCAAGGCGCCATTCACGTGCAAGTTGAACCCGAACACAGTTGTTAAATGCGCGCCGCACGCCAACGTGTGCCGGCGCAACATCTGTGTGGCCACGACGGGAAAATGCCTGGTGAAGGCGCGGCCCGACGGGACGGGATGCGACGCGGACGGGTCGGTGTGCACATCCAAGGACGCATGCAAATCGGGCAGCTGCACGGCCGGCAAGAAGCTCGCCTGCAACGACGGCAAAGTCTGCACCGACGATTCGTGTCACGCGACAAAGGGCTGTGTCTTCGCGAACAACAAGGTGCCGTGCGACGCCGATGGCTCGGTCTGTACGGTCGCCGACTCATGCAAGAGCGGCCTGTGTCTGACAGGGCCCAAGCGCGACTGCGACGACAAGAACGGCTGCACGGACGACAGCTGCGACCCGAAGAAGGGGTGTCTGCACGCCGCGAACGTCGCGTCTTGCGATGACGGCAATCCGTGCACCGACAAGGACAAATGCGCGGCGAAGGCGTGCAAAGGGATCGGCCTGGATTGCAACGATGGCAACGCGTGCACCGCCGACTCGTGCTCCAAGACATCCGGCTGTGCCCACAAGGCTGTCAACAAGTCGTGCGACGACGGCAACGCGTGCACAACGTCGGATGTCTGCGCTGGCCTGCCCGGCGGCAAGTGGGGATGCAAGGGCGGCAAGCCGAAGGTCTGCGATGACGGCAACGTGTGCACGCTCGACTCCTGTGACAAGACGAAGGGCTGTGTGGCGAAGGTTGAGACCACCAAGAAGCACGTCTGCTACAGCGGCGCGAAGGGCACCGACGGCAAGGGCACATGCCGCAAGGGTACGAGAATCTGCAAACCGGACGGCACGTTCGCGGCCTGCATCGGCGAGGTGGTGCCCGCCAAGAAGGAAGCCTGCGACGGCAAAGACGATGACTGCGACGGCGCGACCGATGAGGGCTGCGCGGCGGCATCCGCAAGTGTCGGATTCGGCAACAGCAAGATGAACGCATCGGGCGGCAAATACGCCGTGCGCGCGTGGACCGGTGGCAGCGCTGCCGTCAACGCTTCGGCGGGGTCCAAACATACGGCGCGCTGGGGTTGGTACCGGTGGCTGCGGGCGCGGCTGCAGTAGCGGTCGACCGCGATGAAGAGCGAGGTTTATATGGATCGCATGATCTCCACGACGGCCCTCCGGAATCGGATCCGGCGCGGCTCTATCGCACTTGTGCTGTTCGCTGCGGCGCTGATGACCCTTCCGGCGTTCGCCGCCGCGCCCAATACCGTGACGACCGAAGGATTGCTCCACGCCAAGGGTGGCGGACCCGTGTCCGATGGCACGTACGGATTCACGTTCTCGCTCTACACAGTCGCGAGCGGCGGTAAGGCTGTCTGGACCGAGACAACAAAGCTCAAAGTCGCGAAAGGCGAGTTCTCCTACGTCCTCGGCGCGACCAAGCCCCTCAACGTCGCCACCCTCGGTGCTGCGAAACAGGTTTGGCTCGGTCTGCGCATTGAAAACGACCCCGAGCTGTCGCGCACGCGCCTTCATTCCGTCGTGTTTTCGCTCGTTTCCGCGTGGGCCAAGGATGCCGACACCGCCAAATCCGCGAAGACGGCGCTCGGGATCGCGTGCACCGGCTGCGTCTCGGTCAAGGCGCTGAAATTCGACGCCGACGTCGACCTCGGCGGACGTTCCATCAAGGCGTCCAAGGTCACTGCAACGTCGGTCGTGGCGAACACTGTGGCGGCGAGTTCGTTCGTCGGTGACGGTAGCAAGCTGACGGGCATCCAGTCGATTACCGGCACGTGCACCGGCAAAGGCGAGGTGGTCAAGGGCATCGACAAGGCGGGCAAGCTGATCTGTGTCAAGGCGATGGACGCCAACAACCTCCCCAACGATGGCCTCGACGAGATCAGCAATGGTCAGCTCAGCGCCGAATTTACGGACGTCGACAAGTCGGCAAAGGCCGTGGACATCAAGGACAACAACCCGGCCGGCTCGTCGAGCACCATCACCGTGCCGGACCGCGGTCTCGTCAAGACCATCGCGGTTTCGATCGAAGTGACGAACAGCAACTTCAAGAACATGGTACTGACGCTCACCGATCCAAAGGGCGGCGTGTTCAACCTCTTCGTCCCGTCCGCCATCAAGTCTGGCGTGCTCAAGGCGACGTTCCCGCCTACCAAGCCGGTGAAGGGCGACCTCGCGAGCTGGCACGGCAAGAACGCAAAGGGCGTTTGGACGCTCAAGGTCATCGACGCCAACTTCAAGAACAACAAGACCGACGGCCAGATCAAGTCCTGGCAAATCGCTATCACGACGCTGTCCAACAAGAAGGTCCAGGCGCCCGGCGATATGTATGTCGGCGGCAAGCTTCACGGCTTCGTGCACGTGAAGTCGGCCCTCAAGGCTCCCGTGAAATGCGACGCCAGCACCGCCGGATTCATGTACTTCGAGCCGGGCAAGTCGGTCCTGTACATCTGCAATGGCAAGCTGTTCTACCCGCTGTCGCTCACGGCATTGGGCAGCCAGGGCAACCCCGGTAAATCCTGCGCGGACATCAAGCAGCTCGTCGGCGCCGACGCCAAGGACGGCAAGTACTGGATCGACCCGGATGGTCCCGGCGGGGCGAGCGCCTACGAGGCGTACTGCGACATGACCACCGATGGCGGCGGCTGGACCCTCGTGCTGCGCGTTTCCAATCACGATGGCAGCGTTGACTGGAGGCAAAACGGCAGCGGTTGGAGCAAGACGTCGCACAAGACGCTCAGCCAGTTGAGCTTGACG
>Ga0114933_10002058_pt1 | contig 21498 bp, 19 predicted proteins | sample 4SBtaG_FD_89691 | JGI IMG/M metagenome (GOLD analysis project Ga0114933, IMG submission 89691) | Deep subsurface microbial communities from Kolumbo volcano to uncover new lineages of life (NeLLi) - 4SBTROV12_W25 metaG | ecosystem: Environmental > Aquatic > Marine > Volcanic | place: Kolumbo... | reverse complement strand
GTCTGCTGCGCCACGAGCTGAATCTCGCCGATCGGCTTGCCCAGGAAACGCTCGATCGCGTTGTTGATCAGGCGCTCGTCGCCGTGGATCTTCACGTTGGCGATCGCGTGAATCATGAGCGGGATGTTGCCGCGCGAGTACGCGTTCTGGACCACGACGTCGACCGGGATCAGCGTCATGTCGACGCGATCGATGCGCTCGATGATCGGGATCTTGAAGGCCCGGTGACCTTGACGCACGACCTTGTAGCCGAGCGTCTGCCCGTCGGCGGTGGTGTAGCTCTTGCCGCTGAAGATCAGCGCCTCGTTGGGGCGCGCGATGTGCAGCAGCTGGCGGGTCACCGTGATCAACACGAGGACTCCCCCGGCGACGCCTAACGCGCCCAGCACTACGAGCCAGACAGTGGGTGGCATGTTCGTCTTCTCTCCTTCTCCCGCGTTGGGAGCCCCCCGACGGCGCGCGGGCACCGTCTTCGTTCACATCTCTCTAGAGCAAGTGGCCTACTGCGAGGCCTTCTTCGCATCGAGCCGCGCGACGCGTGCTCGATTTCCGTCCATCTCCACGATCAGGACCTCGTCCTTGCCGGAGTGACCGACGTCCTCGAGGCTGGTCGCAAGCAAATCGACATTACGGCCGCCGATGTCGACCCGCACCTTGCCGAGGCTCTCGCCTTCGAAGGGTACGAGCACACGGGCGGTCTTGCCGACGTAGTCCTTCGACGTGATCACACGTCCGGACTTGTCTCCGCTGAGCATCTTGATGAGGCTCATCGCTCCAGTGCCGACACCAAAACCCATGCCGACCGCGAGGGCCAGCGTGAGCAGGGGTGACGTGACCAGACCCAGCCCATCGAGCGTCAGCCCGGTGAGCCCGAAGAACGCCAGGAAGAAGATCCAGAAGCGGAGCGAGAGGAAGAGGAAGAGGAAGCCGGAGATGTCTCCGTGCCCTCCGATCTCCTTGTCGAACCCACCGTCCGCATCGACGTCAGCGTCGGCGTCCAGGTCCAGGTCCGCTTCGACGTCAGCGTCGAGGTCGAGGTCGGCGTCCGCGTCCGCATCGGCGTCGATGTCCTTTCCTCCGAGGAGGATGGACGCGGAGAGCAGAATGCCTCCGACAATCACCGAAAACAGATACAGATACGTGAGCACTCGTCCTTGACCCCCTCCGCCAGGCCTCTCGGTCTGGCAAACCCGAGCCGAGCATAGGGCATTCCGGAGATCGACGCTCGCCGCGTCTCGCGTGTCGATTCGCTTGACGATTTGAGGCCCGAGACATACTCCCTGTCGAATGGGGGAAGCGATCGACCTGCTCAAGACGACGAGGCTCGCGGCCATCGTGCAGTCTCCGGACCGAGAGGACCTGATCGCGCGCGCGCTCGCCGCGGCGAAGGGCGGGATTCGACTGCTCGCCCTGCCGATCTCCGTTCCGTTCGTGGCGGAGATTGCCGCCGAGATATCCGACGCCGCCGATGTGGTCGTTGGGCTCAGCGACATCGTCCTGGCCGATCAGCTCAACGTCGCCCTGGCCGCTGGTGCGGAATTCGTGATCTCGCCGGTCTTTGACCCCGAGCTGATCAAGACCGGCCACGCGCGAGGTCTCGATGTGCTGCCCTCGGTCACCACCGCGAACGAGCTCCGGAGCGCGCGGCGCGACTACGACGGCATGATCGCCATCGCGCCGGCTCAGGCGGTCGGGGGACCCGCGTACGTCGGCTGGCTCGCCAAGTCCGTTGGCGATACGAGCCTCGTCGCTTTCGGAGGTATCGGGTCCGACACCGCGCCTCAGTACCTCGAGGACGGGGCCGTCGCAGTCGTGGTCGACAAGGGGCTCTTCCCCGATGAGCCGGATCCCGAGGCGAACGCCGTGATCGGGATGCGCGCCGAGGCGCTGGTGGAGCTCTGCGCGAGCGCCGTTGCCGGCGAACGGCAGAGCGTCTCCTGAACGCTCGGGCGCTCGCCGTGATCGTACTCCTGGCGCTGGGCACGCCCGCGGCGGCTCAGGCCGAGTGTGGGCGAAGTCAGCGACCGCGCTGGATGAGTCACCACGCGCTCGTTTTTCTGCTGAACCCGACGGGCGCCGAGTACAACGGGCGCCTCGGGCTCTGTGCCTCCCTCTACGACTCGGACGACGACGCCTTCTCGGCCAACCACTTCGAGGCTGGGATCTCGGCGTATCTCTCTCCTATCTACGCGGTGCCCGGCGTCTACGCTCAGATCGCCCCGGCGTCCTTCTTCTACCTGCGCGCCGAGATCGCGGCGGTTGGCATCTGGCCTCTCCCGCTCGCGGGCGCGGGCTACTACGAGCGGCCCGGCTACGACGCCGATTGGCAGTCCGATGATCTGCCCGCGTCGGACGGGGGAGCGGCCCACGGTTGGAGCGCCCGGATACGCGCGACGTTCCGGGGGCAGTTCGACCTCACCGACGAATGGGAATTCGTGTTCTCCGCCAACCCTTGGGTAGAGGTGCACCAGCTGGATCGCCCGGGCTACTGGGTGGACGTGCGTGACGACCTCATCACCCGGCGCGGCGACTGGGTCTTTGCGCACGAGGGCGTCGCGCTCTTCGGCTTCGTGCTGCCCGGAGGGCCGAGCCTGCGGTTCGGAGCGTTCTCGTCCCTGAGGAACGTGCCGGCATCCGGATACGTCGGCCATCGCTTCGGGCCCCTAGCGATGGTGAGTGTCCCGTGGGCCGACGCGGCCGTGGAGGCGGTCGACGTCTTCATCCGGCTCGGCGTCTACACCCACCACCGCTTTCGGGCCGGGCAGGTTTCGACGATGGCCGGCATCGGCGTCGATCTCGACATGGGAGGCGTCGCCGGTGACTAGCGCTCGCTTCCATTCGTGGGCTCTCTCCGGCGCCACCAGGGGACGCTAGCGGGTGCAGATCGAGCTCACCCGCTGTCGGTAGTAGGGCAGCTCATCTCGCCAATACTCACCATCGAAAGGCCAGACCTGGTGCTCCTCGTCGACCTCGATCTCGAGGCCTCCGGCTGCGCGGATGCGTTCACGTTCGGCTCGCTGGGCCTCGGTGAGCCCCTCACGCCTGACCCGGTAGATCTCCAGCTCGACGGTGTCCATCTGGTTCATCAGCTCGTCCAAGTCGAGCACGAGGCGCTCGAACCGCGCCTCGACGAGCTCGCCCGCGCCGTCGATCGCGAAAGACCGCGTCACCGTGAGGTCCGCGCGGATGCGATCTCCGAGCGGTGAGTCGCGAAACACCGCGGGGCGCGCCTCGAGCAGCTCGGCCTCCAGGTCGAGCAGCCGGATGTACTCCAGATGCCGAAGCAGGGTTCGGTCCGAGAGGGTCGAGGACACGACGCCGCGAATGCGCGGCGAGAGCGCTGCCTCGCCCGACCGGACCGCCAGAAGAAATCTGTAGAGAGCCTCGTGGTCCGCAAAGCCCGCCATCACGGTGGCCAGTTCCTCCCGGACGGGGTCGTAGCGTTCGTGGAACTCGCGGACCTTGGCCTCGGCGTTCTCGGTCTGGCATGCGCCGAAGAAGACGACGGCCTCGAGGATCAGGGCTTCAGGGTAATAGGCGCCTTCGAAGTACGGAGAGGCGAGCGTGAAGAGGTTGCCCATCGCGCGGCTCTCCTGGTGAGACAGGTAGAGTCCCCAGGCTTGCTCGAAGAGCGCCTCGAGCCAGTGCTCGCTCGACGGCTCCACGCGGTCCCACGCGTCGATCGCGGCTTCGAGGAGCGCGGGGTCCACCGTGTGAGCGCCGGTCTCGTCGCGCCGATGCGCCGCGGTGTAGTAGACACGGGCCAGCGAGAGCCAGGCGAGGTTGCGGAGGTGGGCGTCGTGCTCGCGCCCCCGGTCCGCGACCTCCAGGACAGAGCGAAACGCGTCGATGGCTGGCCGCGCGCGCCGTCGACGCACGTGCGTGACCCCCGCGAAGAAGCGCGCCGCGGCGTAGTGCTCGGAATCGGGGTCGACCGCATCGAAGAGGCGCGAGGCTCGCTCGAGCGCTCCGTGAGCGTAGGCGTAGCGCGCCGAGAGATAGCGCAAGTGCTGATGCACCATAGAGGTCTCCGTTGCGTCGAGCGTGGCCAGCGTCTCCGCCGGGTAGCGTCCGACCAACTCGACGACGCCGGCCGGTTCGGGCAGCTGAGTGGCGAGTTGGGCAAGCCACGGAAGGGACTGCACGAAGTAGGGGTGGTCGCTCCCGCGCTCGGTGATCTCCTCGAAGATCGAGAGCGCCGCTCGATGGTGCCCGAGATGAAAGAGCGACTTGCTCAAGAAGAACTGCGCCTTGGCCACGTTGGCGACGCTGTCCTCGGTCGATCCAGAGACGATCCGAGAGAACTGAACCGCGGCCTCCTGGAATCGCCCTCGTTGATAGAGACGAAGTCCGTTGGCGAGCGCCTCCGATGGCGGCGCGTCCACGAGCGCAGCTGGAGGCCGACCTGTCTCCTCGAGCGTGAACGCCATGTCTTGGGCGGCTGCGCTCTGCGCGGCCAATGAGCTACAGAGGCAGAAGGCGCATGACCAGAACAGCGCGCGCGGGCACATGCGCAAGGAGGCGATCGCGACGAGCTGATTCATGCACGTACGTGTCCGAGCGCCTCCTCTCTTATGAGCGAAAGTGCGCCTGATTCTGAAAGGTATCGTGAGCGCCAGTGTTGACTCGGCATGCGCATTGTCATCGCCGTGGCCATCCTCGTCAGTTTCGTCTGGCCCATCGCCATCTGGTTCGTCTACCGCAGTCGGGTCGAGGCACAGACCCGAGTCGTGGAGCGGCAAGTCGTCGTCGCGCGGTGCGCCTTCTGCTCGGAGCTCGGTGCCATCGACCGCACTCACTGCGACAACTGCGGAGCAAGGATTCGGTAGGCCCCATGTCCGATAGATGGAAGCGAATGGGTTGCTCCCGAGTTTGAGTATCAACCCCGCAGCGAATGCCGAGCCTCCGCTCGGACCCCATCGCCGGACAGAAAGGCTCGTGTGAAGAAAAGCCGTTTTTGGCTAGTGCTCGCTCTGCTCGTTCCCCTCGGAACGACGTTCCTCGGCATCACGATCGACCAGCTCGGTGGGACGAACCCCTACACCCCTCCGGGCCATGAGGGCTACGTCTCTCATCAGCCCTTGATGATGGGTCACCGCGGATTCGTCGGCACCCAAACAGGGCCTGCCTCGACCGGCTGGCAGTGGCGTCAGTTCGTCACGAACATCGACATGCGACCCCAGAACTACTCGGAGTCGATGCAGATCTTCAGCCGAGACAACCTCGAAGTGAGCTTCGAAGCACACGCGCGGATTCAGCTCGTCGATGGCTCGGTGCAGGATGTCATCGAGCGATACAGCGGTGACACTTGGTATACGAACAACGTACAGCGTCCCTACCGCACGGCCGTCCGCGAGATCGTTCGGCAGCACGACGCGTTTGAGATCAAGAACCGAAGCGAAGACCTCGGCCGAGAGATTCAAGAGCGCCTGACCGGTGAGTATGAAGGCACCCCCTTCGAGTTCATCAGCGTCTCGATCGGCAACATCAACTACCCCCAGCGGGTGGAGGCGCAGGTCGTCGCCAACCTCGCCGCCGAGCAGCGTCGTCAGCGCATGGGTGTCCAGAGGGAGATCGCCGAGGCCCAGGCTCGGATCCGAGAGATCCGCGCGGGCGGTGAGGCGGAAGCGCAGCACATCGAGCAGGCAACGTTGACGCCGCTCTACGTCCAGCACGAGGCGGCCGAGCTCTACTCGGCTCTCGCGGATGAAACGAATGATGACGATGGAACGGCGAATGCCGACGTGATCGTTGTCGTACCCACCCATGCAGGTCGCGCCGGCGTGCCCCGCATTTACACAGGCCGATAGGAGATGTTGTTGAATCGTTTGTTCCGGACTCTTGCCATTGCGGCGGTCGCCATCACGGCGGCGTTCTCTCTTGGGTGCACCAACGAGACGACGCCCGAGGGATACGACGGCTACATCGTCCATCAGCCGCTCGCGATCGGCGAAGCGCACTTCGTGGACTCGCAGACAGGACCGACTTCGACCGGGCTCGTGTGGCGGCAATACGTCATCAACGTGGACATGCGCCCCAAGAACTACAGCGAGGAGTTCCACATCCTCAGTCGTGACAACTTGAACATCGGGTTTGAAGCGCACGCAAGGATCGGGCTTCGGTCCGGGAGCGTACGGGAGGTCGTCGATGGGTTTGGAGTCCAGGGAGATGGGGGCCCGGACGCAGCGCCCGAGTGGTACGAGCGCAACGTTCAGCAGCCCTACCGGACAGCGGTTCGCGATGTCGTGCACGGCTATGACGCCTATGACGTACAACGCGACACCCAGGAGATCGGCAGAGAGATCCTCGACCGTCTTCAGGAGCGTTACGCCGGCACGCCGGTGGTCTTCGAGAGCATCAGCATCGGCGACCTCAGCTACCCCGAGGCGATCAACCAGGAGATTCAGCGCAAGCTCGCCGCCGAGCAGGATCTCGAGCGCATGGGCCGTGAGCAGCAGATCGCCGAGGAGGAGGCGGCCATCATGGTCACCAACGCTCGGGGACGCGCGGCCGCGCAGCGGGTGATCAACGAGACGCTCACGCCGCTCTACGTTCAGCACGAGATGCTCTCGTCCTTCGAGCTCCTCTCCCGGACCGACCGCGCGACGATCATCGTCGCGCCGGTCAGTGACTCCGGCACCTCACCGGTGTTGGTGCAAGCGCACTGATCGTCGAGGTCGGGCCTGCCTCAGGGCGGTGGTGGCGCGGCTTCGTTCGCCGCGCCGATCATCCCGGCCAGTCGCATGACGTTCTGAACCCTGGAGCTGAAGCCCGGCAGGGCCCGAAGCAGGGCCTCTTCATCTTCGCCGACATAGTGCGTGGCCAAGGAGACGTAGGGCCGAAAGAGCTGGTCGGCGAAGGTCGGAGGACAGGCGAAGCGATCGTCCTCAGCTTCGTAGGCGCAGGTCAGGCTCTCCTCTTCTTCGTCGTTGCAGACCGTCCGGAAGATGAGCCCGCCATCGCCGGCGCGGTGGGTCACCGTGCAAGCGTCATTGCTCGGGTCTGCCTCTGGATCGCCGTACACGACCAACCACATGGAGGTCCAGCGCGCCTGCACGTTGAGTCGCTCGTCGAGCACATACGTGACGGCGCCGCGCTCCTCGTCTCGGTCTTCGAGCAAGAGGTCGTCTCGGAGGGCGTGCACGGGCATCTCGACCACGAGCTCCAGGCGTGGGTCGCTGTCGAGGTTCCTCACCTCGAGGCTTGGCTCCGCGAGTCGAGAGTCGTCTTGCCCGTGGAGGCTGAGGGCGACGAGGGAGCGTCGGGCGATCACGGCGCCGTCCTGGACGACCGCGACGCTCCAGCTCGAGCCGTTGTCCCCTGTGGTCGCGGCGAGCGTGCCGAGGTTGGGGGAGATCTCGCCGGCGCAGCGGATCGGGTGGTCCGACCTGATGCAAGCGGCGAGCAGGCCGTCGAAGGCGGCGCTGAAGGCCTCCGAGTGTGGCGAGGGGGCGATTTCGGCCCAGCCGGCGCGGATGAGATCTCGCTCGAGGAGCGCGAAGGTGCGATCGCCACGATCCTGTCGAGCGCGCACCACGCTGAACCCGGTGGGGTCGATCAGCTGGGCGAGCGACTCTGGGTCGGGTTGGGTCTCGTCGGAGTCCGCATCGTCCGAACCCTGGGAGCCACGCGCGGGCCCCGTGGTCTCGTCCGAAGACCCACAGCCGACGCCGAGCATCAGAAGCACGCTGAGCGAGAGCCCGACGCGTCGGCCGAGCATCACTCGCCCAGCGGGAGGGCGACGCTGCCAGAAGGCGTGACACCGCCGGACGGTGCGACGCCGACGCCCGTCAGTCGCCGGAGCACCTTGCGCGCCGACTCGAGGCTGACCGAACCGGCTTGGTGGATCGCGTGAGCGACCTTCTCGACATGGTCGCCACGAGCCCCGGCGCCGATCGCGACGCTGCGGGCGTGCAGGGCCATGTGTCCGCGCTGAATCCCGTCCGTCGTCAGCGCTCGCAGTGCCGCGAAGTTGCTGGCCATGCCCACACACGCTGCGAGCATGGAGAGCTCCCGCGCCGAGTCTACGCCGGCGATCTTGAGCCCGAACCGCGCGCCGTCATGCACGCGCAGCGTGCCGCCGACGGTGCCGAGCGCGAGGGGGATTTCCATGAACCCCACCAGCGCTCCGTCGTCCCCGAGACGCCAAGTGCAGAGCGGCTGGTAGGTCCCGTTGCGGGCTGCGAACGCGTGCGCTCCGGCCTCGACGGCGCGCCAGTCGTTGCCGGTGGCGATCACGACCGGATCGACGCCGTTCATGGTGCCCTTGTTGTGGGTCGCGGCGCGGTAGGGGTCGCGCTCGGCGAAGGTGCTCGCCCGCACGATGCGGTCACGCACGACCTCGCCGGAGTAGTGCTCGAAGGCAAGCTCCGAGACCGGGATCGAGCAGCGAACACGCACGTTCCGCCGGTCGCTCAGGTTGCTGAGGATGCGCAGCCCGACCCGGCCTCCGGCGAGCTCGCCGATGCGGTCCGAGAGTGACTCCGCCACCGTGTTGACCAGGTTGGCGCCCATGGCGTCTCGGCAGTCCACGAGCAGATGCACGACCAGCCAACCGTCGCCGAGATCTCTCACCTCGACCCCTCGGGCCCCACCCCCACGCGCCACCAGGTTCGGGACGCAAGCGTCCGCCATGGCGAGCAGGGTGTCAGCCTCGGCCAGGATGGCGGCCCGGGCCGCCTTCGGATCGGAGACGTCGTCGAGCTGGATCTGAGCGATCATCAGCGGTGGGTCGCTCTCCGCCTCGAAGCCACCGCCTCCCCGGATGATCTTCGAGGCGTTGGACGCAGCGGCGACCACGCTGGGCTCTTCGACGACCATCGGGGCGAGGTAGTCGCGGCCGTTGATCTGCACGTTGAGGCCCAGAGAGAACGGCATGGCGTAGGTGCCGACCACGTTCTCGATCGTCTTGTCCGCGCGCTCTGCGTCCATGCCGCCGTCGCCGATGGCGGCCTCGAGCTCCCGCACGTCGACCCCGAGCGCCTCCGCGGCGATTCGGCGTCGTTCTTCGAGGGTGAGCTTGTAGAAGCCGGGGAGTCGTGACGTGACCATGTTTTCTCAGGTCTCCTCTGAGCGGACGCCTTCGGCGCCGAGCTCCACTGACAGTAGGGTCAAGTCCGCTTTCACGCACGCTGCGCGAAACCGCCTCGAGTCATCGGGATTGGAGAAGAAGGCGAGCGCGACGTCACCTCCACCGGCGCCCGACGGCTTCGCGCCGCCGTTGTTCTCACGCGCCAGCGCGGCGACCCGCGCGAGCTCCTCGGTCACGATCGGAGCGCCAGAGGCCTCTCCAAGCGCGCCCATCGCCAGGCCGTGGCGGTCCGCCGCGCCGACGGCGGCCATGGCCTGCCCTTCGGTGATCGCGCCGAGCAAATCCTCGCTAGCGTCTCGAAGTTGATGCATGGCGTCGCGGTAGCGTTCCGGAGCGTCGACCTCGAGGGCTCGCACCTTCGCGACCAGGTCGCTCGTTCGAGCGGGAATTCCGGTCCAGACCACCTGCACATCGAGGGTATGGGGCCATTGCACCGGCTGGGCATGCTCGGCGCGCTCTCGAACGAAGCGAACGACTCCGCCGAGGGTGGCTGCGGCGACGTCAGCGCCCGACCCCTGGGGGGCGACGGCGTGGTGCCCGGCGAGCGCCCACCCGAGGACTTCACGCCGGTGATCTGCCGGATCTCTTCCGTGCCAGCGCAAGACCGCGGCGGCCGCCGCTGCTGCGGCAGCCGACGACGAGCCGAGGCCGAGCTTGCGGTCCCCTCGTCGTAGTGCGCTCGCGTCCAACGTCAGCTCCATCGAAACCGCGCCGAGCGTCGCCTCGGCGTACTTACGGGCTAACAGAGCCTCGGGCGGCAGGGTTCCGCTCTCGGACGAACGGGCGATCGAGGCCCCTGAACCGTCGGTGAGCCGCTCCGACCCGACGGCCTCGAGGCGCCGATCGACGGCTGCGACGAGCGCTTCGGCGCCCTCGAGCACCACATACTCCCCCGAGATCATCATCTTTCCGGGCGCGCTCGTGCGGATCTGGCGGCCTCCGGCGCTCACGGGGAGACCTCCAGACCCGGCCCGATCTGGGCTTCCAAGGTGTCGAGCACCCCTGGGGTGTCGGCCAGAGCGGCCCGGACCTGGCCGGCGTGGGCCGCGGTACAGATCGCTTTGACGTGGGGGCCGGCGTCCATCGTCGCGCAGACCTCGAGGCCGTCCGTGCGCAAGGCCTGCACCGCGCGGATCGCCGCCACGCTGCCGGGCTGCCAGTAGAGCACGGAGGGCACGCCGGCCATGCCCACGGCGTGCATGGCGAAGAAGCTCTGCTCGACCAATGGGGCGAGCCGCTCGAAGTCGCGGTCCATCAGGGCAGCGGTGATCTGAGGCGCGGAGGCCTTCGCGTGGTCGACCCAGCCGGCGTAGTACGGGGAGCTGCGGCGGCTCTCACCCATCGCGGCCCGTGAGCCGATCGGCTTTCGCCCGGTAGCCGTGATGGCGACGATCACCCGCAGGTCCCAGTGATCGGCGCCCGCGACGGGGCGGGCGCAGAGCGCGTCGTCTCCGGGCTCTCCGGCGGGCAGCTCGACGATACCGCCATAGATCGAGCGCGCGGCCGACGCGCTGGCGCGCCGTGCTCGGGCGCTGATGGTGTCTTTCGATTCATCGAGCCCGGCGGCGCGCGAGGCGGCCCCGGCGAGCGCGGCGAACCCCGACGCGCTCGAGGCGAGGCCGGCGGCGGTGGGGAATCGGTTGACGCTGGCGACGTGCGCGTGGGCCTCGACGCCGGCGGCCGCCCGCACTTCGTCGAGCAGCGCGCTGACCCGACCGAGCTCCGAGGGCCGTGCGCGCTCCCCATCGAGTTCGAAGACGTCGCTTTCGAGCGATGGGTCGAACTCGACGGTGGTCTCTGTGATCAGTGGGTCCAGCGTCAGCGACACGCTCGGCACCGCCGGCAGGTTCAGCGCGTCGTCGCTCTTGCCCCAGTACTTGGCGAGCGCGATGTTCGCCCGCGCGATGGCCTTCGCTTTCATCCCGCCTCCGCTTCGAACGCCGAGAATCCGAGCGCCTCGAGGGCCGCGATCACCGCGGCCGAAGTCTCGTCGCTCTCCACCAGCGCGATCATGCAGCCGCCCCCGCCCGCGCCGGTGAGCTTGGCGCCGGCTGCGCCCGCGTCCCGAGCCGCTCGACACATGTCTTCGAGGGCGGTCGTCGAGAGGAACCAGGCGCTGAGCAGCGCCTGGTTCAAGTCCATGAGCTGGCCCAGGGCGCGCGTGTCCCCCGCCTCGAGCGCGAGACGCGCGTTCTTTACCAACGTCGCGATGGCGTCGAGGTTCTTGGCGAAGCGCTCGGGATCTCGCTCCCGTTGCCGCGCGACCGACTCGACCATGGTTCGCGTCGAGGAGGATTCGTCACTGTTCCCGATGACCAGGCGCAGCGGGCGCCGCACGTCCAACGCCTCGAGCGGCTCGCCGCGCACATAGGACGCGACGCCGCCGTGGGCCGCCATGGTGTTGTCGAGGCCGGAGGCGTTGCCGTGGAAGACCTGCTCCCACGCGAGCGCTCGCTCGGCGACCTCGGCGTCTGACGCCACGTGCGCCACCGCTGCGTCCAGCGCGCGGATCACCGCGACGCCCAGCGCGGCTGAGCAGCCGAGCCCGGCTCCCGCCGGTAGCGCCACGTCAGCGCTCACGCGGAGGGGCGGCAGGGGCGCGCTCGGGTGAGCCGCAACGACCGCGCTCAGCGCTCGGCCCAGGTCCTCGTCGGACGCGAGTCCGTGTCGGGTGCCCCACGGGCTGCACTCGAGGGTGGTTTCGTTCGCCGGGCTCGCGCTCGCGCTCACGCCGCGCCCGAGGCCAGCGGCGATCGCCGGCACCCCGTAGACCACCGCGTGCTCGCCGAGCAGGATGACCTTTCCTCGACCCATGCTGCTCATCGGTCTCGTTTCCCGAGGCGCTCGGCCAGCTCCTGCAAGAGCGCGACGCCCTGCGGACGAAGCTCGCTTCGATCGAGCGCGCTGACGGAAGCGTCGACCAGCGCGGCGAGGCGGGCTTCGACGGCGGCCTTGGCGCCCGTCTCGACCAGCGCATTACGGGCCTCGGCGAGCGCCTCATCGCTCGCCGTCGGCACGCCGAGGACGCGCCGCAGGGGGGCGAGCTGAGCTTCGCTGCCGAGCCGCTCCGCAGCGCGCACGATCGCCGTGCGCTTGCCTTGGCGCAGGTCACCGCCGGTGGGTTTGCCCGTGGCGCTCCGGTCACCGAACGTGCCGAGCAAATCATCACGCATCTGAAACGCTTCGCCGAGGGGGCGGCCGTACTCGAGCAGGGCGCTTTCCTGGGCTGGCGTCGCGTCGGCGAGTGCGGCCCCGAGAGAGAGCGGACCTCGAACGGTGTAGCTGCCCGTCTTGAGCTGCTGCATCAGGGACACGTTGGGCGTCTCGACCAAGTCGAGTTGCTGTCCGTAGACGACCTCTTGGTGCATGCGCAAGAACACCTCGATGACACGCCGGCTCGCCGGCGCGGTGACCTCCGTTGCGTCATGGCCCGTGATGAGCTCCCACGCAAAAACGGAAGCCAAGTTGCCCGCGAGGATCGCCAGCGAATTGCCCAGATGAACGTCGCCCTCGTGGGCGTCCCGCAGGGCGGCGTGCACCGCGGGACCGCCGCGCCGCTCTTCATCATGGTCCATCCAGTCATCGTGGATGAGCAGATAGCTCTGCATGAACTCGACGGCGGCGCAGGTGTCGAGCACCTCGGGCGGCAGCGCATCGGGGCCTTCCGCGACCGCCCGGTACGCCGCGAAGATCAGGGCTGGACGCAGCCGTTTGCCGCCGCGCAGGGTCAGCTCACCCACGCTGTCGACGAGCTCGACCGACTCGGGCGTCAGGCGGCGCGCCTGATCACGCTTGGCCTCAAGATAGGCCCTGAGCCGATCGTTGACAGCAGACCGAAGCTCACCCAACCCATGCATCGAGGGCGGACCTTGCGGCCCGCCCCGGTGCAAGTCAAATGCGGTCGCGATCAGTCGTGGAAGCAGGACATCGGAGCCACGGGTGCCACCGGCGTGATGTCGGAGCACTGTGAGCGCACGTTCGAGGACAGCTGCGTGAGCAGGGCCCAATCAGCGTCCACGTCGGGGTCGTCGTATTCGGCCTGCCAGCCCTCGTAGGTCGGGAGCATGGCCGGGGGGATGCCGAGCGCCTGCGCGCAGTCGCCCCCGTGGAAGAGCTCCACGGTGGTGCGGAGCGAGAGGTACATGTTGAGCATCATGAACGCCTTGCCGCGCAGCGGATCGGCGAAGTGCGGGAACATGCCGCCAGGGTTGGCGCCCGGGGCGAGCGCGTTGTTAATCGAGATCTGCTGGATCACCGGCTCGCCGCTCTCGGCGTCGGTCCACTCGGCCCGGGCGGTGAATGCCAGGGCATCGGGGCCGATGTCGGCCGCGATCTCGGGGTCGACGATCAGCTCGACAAAGAGGCCTCCGCCGCCACCGCGACGCCCCTCGTCGACGTCCTCAGCCCCGGTTCGGTTGCCGACCATCAAGACCGGCGAAGTGAGATACGCCGCCGCCTGCTCACTCCACGCACGGCGCGCCCCATAGACGCGGCCGACGCGGTAGCCAGGAGCGGGTTCGATCACGAGACCGAAGTTCGTCGCCAGCGGGAACAGTGAGGTGCGTCCCTCGAGCGTGAAGATCTCTTCGAGGTCCGACGCATCCTCGGCGAAGTAGTACGAGCCGCCGCCGCCCTCGCTGATCTGCATGGCGAGCTCAGGACGGTAGTCCTGGCCAGCGCCGATCACGCTCACGCCCACGCCCGCGGCGGCCAGCGCGTCTCCGAGCTGAACGACGCGCATCTGGTCGGTCACGCCCGCGTCCGCTCGGCCGCTGGTGAGCAGGACCACCCGGTGGGCGCCCTCGAAAGTGCTCATGTCCTCGATGAGCGCGGACGCTCGGGCCAGGCCGTCATAGAGCGCGGCCCGTGAGTCGAGTCCGGTGAAGCTACGCGACGCGGTCGCGAGCGCGGGGTCCGTCGGGCGGACCGCGCTGGCCAAGACCTCGGCACGCTCGCCCACCCGGATCACGCTGATGCGGTCGGCGGGCAGGAGCTCGTTGGCGAACGCCCGAAAGGCTTGTTCGGCGTACTCGCGGACCCGGGCCGTGCGCACCGTGTCTTCGATGGCGAGCACGATGTGGGTGTCCGGTCGGTCCAGCTCACGCGGGTCGACGGGCGTGTTGAGCGCGACGAAGGCCATCGTCCAGTTGCTCTCGCGGTCGATGCCCGGCGCCACCGCGAGGTTGGCGTGCATGCAGACGCGCTCACCGCAGTCCGCCTCGGGGAGATCGATCGCGTGTTCGGCGAAGAAGCCGACCGGCTCGATCGTCGAGGGCCGCGGCACCGCGCCAGACTCCACGATGGACCGGAAGTGCCCGATGTCCTGCGCCCCGCCTTGCGTCACGCTGCGCGATCCCATCGGACCGCCGGTCGCTTCCAAGCCAGCCGCCGAGTCGCTGCAGGCTCCGCAGAGCCCCGCCGCAAGTACCAGTACCAAGAGCCTCTTCATCGTCGCGCCTCCCCATAAACGACCAACGCTTCGAGGCGTGGCCCAAGTCGATCTCGTCCCGCGCCGCAAGCGGCGTGCGTCGTCCACATCGTTTCGGCGCGGCCCACCCGGAGCCGGGCTCGCCGTCCGTCCGCCGCGTCTCGCTCGACGATGTCCCCGGGGTGCACGAAGCGGGTGGTTCCGCCCATCGTGAGACCCCCGGTGGCGGGCACTCGAAAGCCGCCGCAGCCCATGCGGACGCCGCCGCAGTCCGCGTCCACCTCGGTCAGCGAGAGCGCAAACGGTCCTTCGCTGAACGCCGCCTCTCCCCTGGAGACGACCAGCTCACCGGTCCGCCAGGTCCCGCCGTCGTCGAGCTCGAGGTCGCGGTAAATGCGCAGCCGGTCCGGTTGGTTCCAGATCCGCACTTCGCTGTTCGCGAGGAAGGGAAAGTCCTCCGGCGGCACGCAGATGAACACGCTCCATGGCCCGCTATCGGTGGCGAAGGTCGACACCGTTTCGATGTGCACGTTGACGCAATCGTCGATCGTCGGCCGCACGTCCGTGAGACGCACGGTCTGGCCCTCCCAGGCGGGCATCTCGGACCAGTCGAAGCCGGTGATCGACCCGTAGTCGCGGCAGCTCGCGCCACCGTCGTAGACCTCGATCGGCGCGTCGCTGAAGTAGCCCACGCCGTTGTCGAGGGTGAGCGTTCCGCTCTCGCCGCTGCCCAACCGCAAGCCGTCGCGGACCGCGAGCCGGTCCTCGTCGTCCTCGACCACGTCCGGGATGATGTGCGCGGAGAGGTTGGACCAGTAGACGAGCGTCTCGGGCAGTCCGTCGGCGCTGAGCATGATCACGTCGCAGTTGCCCTCGTGGGGAGTCGAGGTCGCCATCACGTCCCACGGCGTGCCGCCGCCCATCTCGGCGATGCCGCGATCGAGCGGGAGCGTGGTCTGGGGCTCCATGCGGAAGACCGTGCCGGGCCCGAAGGTGTCTCGGGGCAGCGCGTCCGCGTAGTTGGCCCGGACGGCCTCGCAGTCGACGCTGGACTCGACCCAGCGGACGCGAAGGTCCACCGCCGTCTCGGTGTCGTTGACGATGAACGCGTCGGTGTTCCAGGACGGCTCGGGCGGCGGAGAGGCGACGCAGGCGGCGACGCCGAGCCCGAGGGCCAGACGCTCGCCGATTCGGGCGCCGGAGAGCCGGGCTGTCGGCTGTCGGACGATCTGCCAGGTCAACGGCAGGACCGCGAGGGCGACGAGGTCGGTCGAGTCCACCCAGAACGTCCAGGAGAGACCGAAGGACGAGGCAAGTGCGGTCGTGGCCTCTGCCACCGGCGCGAAGAGGTTCGCCCCTACGAACCAGCCACCGACGAGCAGGAACGCCAGTGCATGTCCGCGGCGGGTGCGAGCGCGCAGCAGGGCGGCGACGACGATCGGCGCGACGATCAGGCCGGCGAAGTCGCTCAGCTTGCCAGTGAGCCAGCCGGGCAGGAGATCGCCTCCTTTGAAGACGTGGTCGTTGAGCACGAGCACGATCAGCGCCACCCAAAAGAGCGGGTGTCTCAATGCCGCGAGCGCCGTGTGTTTCTCCCCGTCCCTCATTCGTCCTCCCGATACCACGCAGGGAACCTGAGCAAGCACCGTGCCGCGCCAAGCTGTGCCACGTCCCAGGAAGGGGTTATGGTGCCGCGACGTGACGATCTTGAGCGACCGCTGGAAGGGGTTTCGACGCATCCCGCATGTGCCGATCGCGCAATTGCCGACCGAGCTGACACCGCTCACGTCGCTCTCCGAGCGCGCGGGCGCCGATCTCTGGGTCAAGCGAGACGACCGCACGTGGCCGCGTTACGGCGGCAACAAGATCCGAAAGCTGGAGTACCTGCTCGGCGAAGTCCTCCGTGATGACGCCGACACCATCATCACGACCGGGGCAGCCGGATCACACCACGCGCTCGCCACCGCGTTGTGTGCCGCAGATCTGCGGCTGAGGGTCGAGATCATCGCTTTCCCGCAGCCCCACAGCGCGCACGCGGAAGCGCAGCTGAGGGCGCTGCTGCACGCCGGCGCGCAGGTCCATCCGATCCGGACGGGTGCGCTGGCCATCCCTTCGATGCACGCGCTCGCGGCTCGACTTCGGTTGCGCCGCCGCCGACCGTTCGTGATCCCGCCGGGGGGATCGAGCGTCGCGGGCGTCTTCGGCTACGTCGAGGCGGGCCTCGAGCTCGCGCGACAGATCGAGTCTCGGGTGATGCCCGAGCCCGACGCGATCTTCGTGGCCCTCGGTACGGGCGGCACGGTGGCGGGTCTCGCGATCGGGCTGGCGGCGGCTGGCATCACGTCCGAGGTCGTCGGGGTGCGGGTCGTCCCGCGCGTCGTCGCCAACCTCGCGGTGGTCGGCTCACTGGTGAAACGCGCCGTCGAAGAGCTTCGCGCCATGGACTCTCGCTTCCCCGACGTGGCCAAGACCGCCCGCTCGCACATCTCGATCGAGACGCGCGAGTTGGGCTCCGGTTATGGGCACATCACGACCGTCAGCCGAAACGCGATGCGCTTGGCGCGTGAGCACGCCGGCATGGAGCTCGACCCCACCTACACCGCCAAGGCGCTCTCCGGCATGCTCCGACACGCCGCCGGCGAGCGAAGAGGGCAATGCCTGCTCTTTCTCAACACACTGAGCGAGAAGCTGCCCGAATCCGAACCCGGGCCGCGGCTGCCCGAAAGCCTGCGGCGACTGCTGAAGCGCTGAGCTACGGTGGCCCGCATGCTCCGAATGCTCGCCATCGCCCTCTGCGTCTTCTCGATCGGCTGCGGTGAGGCCGAGCCCGCCGCGCAGGCCGGCGCCGGCCACGAAACGAACGGCGAAGCGGGACCGCCCGAGATCGAGCGCCCGTACGATGAGGGAGCCGACGCGCAAGCTCAGATCGACGCCGCGGTCGCTTCGTCTGGCGAGGACGGAAAGCGCGTCCTGCTGGTCTTCGGCGCCAACTGGTGCCCCTGGTGCCGTCGCCTCGACTGGGTCTTTCAGAACCAGAGCGATGTCAGCACTGCGCTGGAGGCGGGCTACCACGTCGTTCACGTCGACGTCGGCCCGCGCGAGTCGAGCACCAACCGCACGCTCGCCGCGCGATACGGTGACCCTCTTTCGAACGGACTGCCCTGCCTCGTCGTGCTCGATGACGAGGGCGAGGTCGCCCACGTGCAGGAGACCGGCTCACTCGAGGAGGGTGACCATCACGACCCGGCGCTCGTGACGGCGTTTCTGAGTCGCTGGCGGGACGGCGAAGAAGCGACTCCCTGAGCTTCGTTCGGCCCATTCCGGGAGCTCAGTGCGCGGACTCGCGCCCCTGCCAGACCACGGTGTAAGGCCGCGCCTGCACCAGCACGAAGTGACGTGGCTCTGAGGTCAGCAGCATCTCCACGTCCACGGCGTTGGAGCCGTTCTGACTCATGCGCGGCTCCCAGGCGGCGTGGATCACCTCCAGCTGTCGCGTGAACTCGAGCACTTCCTCACGTCGCAGAATCGGCGCGTCGGGGCTCATGCTGGAGCGCGCGATCAGCTCGGGCTCCCGAGCCGGCAGGTAGGTGAAGACCAGCCACTGCTCGGGGATCTGGTCGCCATGGGCGCCGGTGACGCTGGCGCCGTCCGCTTGAATGTTGATCAAGACGCCCGGCCGAACCGGGTCGTACGGGTTGGCGGTGATCGCGACGCCGTTGCCGATCGCGCCGTCGATCGAGAACTGAATCAAGACGGCCATCGCAACGCGCGCGTGGTCGATACGGTAGTGCTCTCGCTCCTGAAACGCGCCGAGGTTCCAGACGCTCGCCCAGATGTAGCGGAGGCCGTCCGCGATCTCGGCGTCACTCGCGTTTGCGTCGAGCGCGCGCGAGGAATAGAGGCCGGCACCGTTGAAGCCAGGAAGGTCCTCGGCGTTCGTGCTCGAGCGCAGGCGCACTCGCCCGTTCGGGGCGATCGCCCGGATCCGCTCCCGCACATCGGTGAGCAGCCGCGGATCGACGGGCGCCGCGGCGATCGCCCGGCGGAGGTCGTCGAGCGCCGATGTTGGGTCGTTTTGCCGGGCGTCGCTCGCGAGGAAGGCCTCGATCTGACGGTCGATCCCGCCCCGCTCGAGGTGTGACATGTACCGGGCAAAAGGAACGACGAAACCTCTCGGCACGGAGATGCCTCGATCTTCGAGGTCGCAGAGCACGCCCATGTTGGACGCCTTCGCGCCCGCCACCGGCATGTCGTCAAAGCTGAGCGAGCACTGCTCGATCAGCTCGGTTCGGCTCAGGTCGAGAGGCGGCGTGAAGGTGGGACGCTCGGCCACCGCGGTCCAGGCCGCCTCGGCCTCTTGCTGGGTCGTCGCCTCGAGCCGGTAGTCCTGCGCGCCCACTTCGAGTCGAACGAGCTGGCCCTCGAGCGCGCGCAGCCGCTGCATCTCGTGGGCGCCGCGCAACGCCATGTCCGGGGTCCCGCGGTTCCCGGAGAGCAGCGCGACGTGGGCCAGCGGTGCTTGGAAACGGCTGGTGATCAGCGCCGAGACGAGCGGCAGGTCGTCGGGGACCTCGTCGGTGATCAGCACGTCGTGGGCGTCGAGCTGCCCCCGCTGCACCGGCCCGGTCACGAAGCGCAGGGTGCCGAACGCCACGCCGAGCTGGACCGGCTGGTACTGCATGCCTCCGTAGAGCTCGTCGTCGTTGGCGACCGGCAACTCCGGTTGCACCGACGCCACGTGTTCGAGGTGCACGTCGGAGGTCGGCCGAAAGTGAAGTTCGCTGCCGAAGAACGTGTGGTCGCGGAGCGCGCGCCAAGTCCAGAGGATGCGCTCTCCGCTCAGGGTGTCGCCGCTGATCAGCTCGAACGTCCAGGCGCTGGCGTCCTCGTAGCGGACGATCGAGCCGACGATGTAGGGGCGGTCCTCGACCCGATAGACCTGTCGGTAGAAGTCCATGCCGTCCGAGTAGACACCGGGCGCGATCATCTCTTCGACGAACGCGTAGTGGCTCTCGTACCGGCCGCTCTCGAGAAAATGGAACGCCGGCGTGTCCGAGCGCATGTCGATCACGAACTTCACGACCGACGTGTGAGCGACGTGGTGGTTTCGTGGGCGCGACGCGAGCTGTGTCCAGGTGGCCTCGTCGTCGACCCGAGGCACCGAGTGTTCGGTACCTCCGGCGGGCGGCTCGACGGGCTGAGGCGGTGGGGCTCCACCGCAGGAAATCCAACTGGTCGCAAACAGAATTGCGAACGCCCTCGCGCGAGTCTTCACCGTTGGGAGAATAACCCACGCGCCCGCCTCGCCGGACGAGCGGACCGAGCCGGAACGTGTAAGCTGCGCTCCATGTCCGATGAGCCCGGAGCCCATGGAGGCGGGAGCGCCGCCGATCCTCTGAGCAATGACGCGCGAGAGGCGCTGATGCGGGAGCCGCGCCCCAAGCGTGGGCTGCCCATCGCGCCCACCGCGTTGCCGGCGAAGCGGCGCCTGCCGCTCCTCGAGCCGCGCGAGAAGGACAAGCGCTACCGACCGATCTATGCGGTTTGGGAGATCACCCTCGCCTGCGATCTCGCCTGCCGCCACTGTGGGTCTCGCGCCGGCCATGGCCGTCCCGATGAGCTCAGTCCCGAGAAGTGCCTCGACCTCGTCGATCAGATGGCGGAGCTCGGCGTGCGCGAGGTCAGCCTGATCGGTGGGGAGGCTTACCTGCGGGACGACTGGACCGACATCCTCGAGCGCATTCGCTCTCACAACATGATGGCGCTGCTCACCACGGGGGGTCGGGGCCTCACCAAGGAGCGCTGCGAAGAGGCCGCCGCCGCTGGCCTCCAGAGCACGAGCGTTTCCATCGACGGCGTGCGCGAGACCCACGACCGTTTGCGGGGGGTGGAGGGCAGCTTCGACTCGGCGATGCAGGCCTTCGACAACCTCCGTGCGGCTGGCATCAAGGTCAGCGCCAACACCCAGATCAACCGACTCTCGATGCCGCAGCTGCCGGAGATCCTCGAGAGCATCATCGAAGCCGGCGTTCACTCCTGGCAGATCCAGTTGACCGTCGCGATGGGTCGGGCGGCCGACGAGCCCGATGTGCTTCTTCAGCCCTACGACTTGCTGGAGCTCTTCCCGATCCTGGGCAAGCTCAAAGCTCGCTGCGATGAGGCCGGCGTCCGGCTCTGGCCGGGCAACAACATCGGCTACTTCGGGCCTTATGAGGGCGTGCTCCGAGGCACGATGCCGCGGGGCCACATGGCGTCGTGCGGCGCCGGGCGGGCGACCCTCGGTATCGAGGCGGACGGCAGCATCAAGGGCTGTCCCTCGCTGCCCACAGACCAATGGGTCGGCGGCAACATCCAGGATCGCTCGTTGCGTGAGATCTGGGAGCAGTCGGAGCCGCTTCGCTACACCCGCGATCGGACCGTCGAAGACCTCTGGGGCTACTGCAGGGACTGCTACTACAACGACGTCTGCCGGGCGGGCTGCACCTGGACCTCGTTTGTCCTCTTCGGCAAGGCTGGCAACAATCCTTACTGCCACCATCGCGCGCTCGAGCGAGAGCGGGAGGGCAAGCGTGAGCGAGTCGTGAAGGTGAGCGAGGCTCCCGGGCTGCCGTTTGACTACGGACACTTCGAGCTGATCCTCGAAGATCTGCCGACCGACTTGTCGACCGAAGGGACCGGGCACTAGGCTGCTCGTGACAAGTTCGCTTGGGAGGACTCCTTGAATCACTTGGTTCCATGCGTCGCGTGCTCGCGGCACGTCCGCGCGCTCGACCCGATCTGCCCGTTCTGCGGTGGCGTCCTGCCCGCGTCTCTGCGCTCGCATGCCCCACGCTTGCCTACGGAGCGCCTCGGGCGGGCTGCAACGATCGCCTTCGGTGCAGCCCTCGCCGCGTCCACCGCGGTGGGCTGTGGCAGCGAGACGCACTCCGACGCCGGCCCGGACACCACCGCGGACGCCGGTCCGATGGGGAGCGACGCC
>Ga0114933_10002055_pt1 | contig 21515 bp, 24 predicted proteins | sample 4SBtaG_FD_89691 | JGI IMG/M metagenome (GOLD analysis project Ga0114933, IMG submission 89691) | Deep subsurface microbial communities from Kolumbo volcano to uncover new lineages of life (NeLLi) - 4SBTROV12_W25 metaG | ecosystem: Environmental > Aquatic > Marine > Volcanic | place: Kolumbo... | reverse complement strand
TTGAAGTTTGTATCTGCCTCAATTTGAAACAGCCCGTGTGGCTGCTTGAGGTCTTGCAGTTGCTGGTAAATAAAGTCATCGTTGAAGTCAATATCGTCAACTGTTATTCCTATAGTTTTACAAGCTCTATCAACTACAGAAACGCTTCTTAGACCCAATATATCAAGCTTTACGCTGAGGTCTGAAACCCAATTCATGTCGTAAGAACTAACCGTGCTTTCTTTGTCTGAAGCTAACTCAGTCGGGCAGGACTTGTTCATCAAGTCGTATGATATAGATACTGCTGATGGGTGTACGCCTTTGTTTTTAACTAAGTTCCTTAATTTTAAGGCTACATTAAATGAAGCCTTGTTTTCGTCACACCATTCTTTGAGTTCTTCTGATTCGTCATAGCTTTCTTGGAGGTCTTTTACTGAGCCAAAGACTTTTGGGCTCATTGCGGAGACGCTGTTCATCTCGTTCTCTTTTTTGCCTCCTACAATTTTTCCGCATTCTTTGATTAGTAATTTAGTACTGAGAGTGTTTAAGGTAAGAATTTTACTGGTTCTGCCTTTGAATTTATCTTCAAGATACTGGAGTACTTTTTGTCGATTATAGTAGCAGATGTCTAGGTCTACATCGCACATTAAGGAGCCGTCAAGGTATGTGATTCCTTTAACTTCTTTTTTCTTTGCTCTAATTTTAGATACAAACCTCTCGAAGTACAGTTCGTGCTTTACTGAATCAATTTTTGTGACACCTATCAAGAAGAGCACGATACTGCCAGCCGCAGAACCGCGCCCTAGCCCAGTAGGTATGTCGTTTTTCTTGCAGTAATTAATTACATCCCAAACCAGTAGCACATAATCAGTAAATCCCAGTTCGTCTAAGGTTTCTAGTTCGTATTTTATTCTGTCTACATACTTTTGGTATTCTTCGCTACCTTTTTCGAGGTTTAGTTTTTTAAAGCCATCCAGACACAACGCTCTTAGGAAGTCGAAGTTACTGATATCTTCGCTGACTTTGATTTTATGCTTTTCGGTTTTTTCTATAGTAAACTTTGGTAGCCTTACTCCGTGTAGGCCCAAGTCGTAGTTCCCGAAAGATGAGCAAAATTGCTCTGCTGTTAGATTTGTACTTGCCATTTTAATTTATTCCAAACTTTTAGATTGAGTTTAAGGTCAACGATAGCGTTGTGTAGGTTATCGTAATCGTGATCTATGTTGAATTCTTTACCTAGCCAAGTGAGGTTGCTTTTAATTTTTCTAAATCTAGTGTGGTAGATTTTGTATTGGTAGGTAGTAAAGTCCATTTCGCCATCATAAGGCACTTCACCCTTAATGCCTCTGGCTATGCAGTTCGTATCTATGATTTTGGAGACAAGGTGCTTGTAGTCTTTGCCCATGTGTTTGTAAAAGTCTCTGATTAGGTAAAGATCGAACCCAAGGATGTTGTGGCCGACTACGTAGTCTGCGTTATCTAGCCAGTCCATGACGGTAGGCAAAATGCCTTCTGGAGCAACGCCTTTTTTATCCATGTCTTTTGGGTTGTACTTAGTGATTCTCGCCGCGTCTTCGCTAATCTCTAGGTCAGTGTCCCATTTGACATAAAAGTCTCTTTCATCTACGGACTTGTCGCCCTTAACTTTGAGCATTGAAATCTGCCAAGGCAGATTGTGGCACGAGTGTAAACAAAGATTAAATGTTTCACAGTCAATGAAGACTAGCTCTTTACTCTTGTCAAATCTTAGTAGGTGTTCGTCCATTATCTTTTAATTCGGTGACTGTCGCTGTCCTTGTGGTATGTGCTTATTTCTATGAACTCAACATCTCCGTCATAAGCTATTAGCTGATGAGGTAAGCCTCTGGGCATCTCTAATACTTCACCTTCATGAATTACCCTTTTCACTTCTGTTCCTTCCATCGTGTCAATGGTATTTACCTGTAGCGAGCCTTTGGTTATGTAGAACGTTTCATGCTTCTCCATGTGAAAGTGCATCGATGAATTGTAGCCTTGATTAATTTGGAGTATCTTGCCACAGTAATTTTCTTCTGGGTTGTTTGCCATCCAGATTTCCCTACCCCAATCCTTTTCTACTATTTTGGGTAGTTCGGTTTTTCGGGATTTCTCTTGTCCTTCTTTCCAGATTTCGCCGCCAGTTTTTTTCATTCATTTTCCTTCCAGCTTTCGAGAGAGAACTCGTCGCTACACATGTGTTCTATTTCTGGTTTATCTAGTGAACTTCTATTATTAATGCACCTAAAGGTTAGATAAGCCTTGAAGTCTTCTTTCTTTTTGTAATAAATGCTTTTAGATTTCATGACCTCGTTTGAGTTTCTCTCTGCGTATTCTAAAACTCTGTTTTCGAGCATGTCGTCAAAGGGTAGCCCGTTTGACTCAACCATTAGTAGCGGCTTGGTAAAGTCGAATTCTGGAACGCATGTGGAACATGCTAGCAGATTTTTGTATATGAAGGAATCATAAAATGGTATACAAAGCGATAAATCTTTATCGTCCCATATTTCTGCGATACTTTTATAGTCTATTCTCGGCGTGTAGTAGAATCCTTCAAGCGAGGCTTTTGTGCTAAGTTTGATCAGCTTTGCGTACCCTTTTTTATTTTTAACAAAAATAATTGCCTTGTGGGTTTTTTGTAATTGGGATTCATTTTTCTCAGAAAGGTCTGAGCAGACCGACATCCTCAGACCAAAGGCAAGTTTAATTTTAGCCTCCTTGCAATTTCTGTATGCTTGTAAATAACCAGTCATCGCGTCATCTACCAGCGGTAAGGTTTTAATGTCGTTGTCGTGACATATATCTATGATAGAGTCTGGCCCGTCTCCTTGGGAGGAGCCTTGAGGCTCTAGGGTTAAAATACTTCTCCCCAACGAGTAGTGGGATTTAAATGTAGGTAGGACTCTCATTTTATTCTTGATAATGCGCTGGGCAACCGTTGTATTTCATTTTGACCATTTTAGTCTTAGCCGTCATCGACTCTATGAGTTCTTCTTTTTCAAAAGCGGTTTTAACTATGTTTCCGTCCTCATTTTTTATTGCGTAATACTCGAACGGGTCTAGGTAGGGGCATCTCCATGTTTTGCCAGCTTTACAGAGCCATCGAGTCTTGGGGCTACCTGCGGCAAATTTTGATGTAGCTTTTTCTTCCGTGAAATTGTTAATTTGCTCGTATACAAAAGCCATGTAATGCTCGAAGCCTTCTAATTGGTCTTTCGATGCTTCTACTTGTTGCACGGGTTGCTTGGGAAATCTTAGAAATTGAAACTCAGCGACGACATTTTCAATGTCGGGCCAGATTTTTTTTGCGGCAATCGTGTAGGCCATAGCTTGGAAGTTGGCGGTTAGCTCTTCTCCTCTGAATTTGTATTTACTTGATTTGTAGTCTACGATTTTGACTAAATTTTTGTTTTTATATACCGCAGATTTATCGATAAACCCTCTGCATTTGTATTTTGGTTTTTCGCTTTCTATGAGGAACTCTCTCTCAGCCTCTAGGTCTTCGCTGCCGTTCATCCAGAAGTCTGTGTTGAGACCAACTACGATCATATCGTTACAAAGGTCATAGTTCTCATCATTAAACCTTCCAGCTTTTTTAAGGTGACTGATTACGAGTCTTTTAACTGACGGGACTCCGTCTAAGCCTTTATCGATTAGTAATTTTAAGTGACCATCCCTCTCCTTTCCTAGGATTAGCTCAAAGACAAGGTGGCATATTGTCCCGCGCATTGCTCCATCGTTTTGCTTCTGAGGAAGCATTAGGTGATAGTTGCACCAGTAGCGCCAAGTGCAGTCTTCCAGTGTTTTCATTCTGGACGGAGAAAGTATTCTTTCTTTTTTACTCATGCCAAGATTTTATTTCTTCTTTTGTCATTTCTCCAAAATCACACTTGGAGGGAAGTTTAATGTTGATTTGGTTTGGATCAAAGAACTTTTTTAACTTTTTTTCAGCTTTTTCTGCTGCTAGATTTCCTGCGTTGTTATTCTTCGAATCGTCGTTAAAAGATACGTATATCTTATCTGGGTCAGCTTTAATTATAGAATTAAGAACCTCGGTGCTTACGTCTAGGCCAAAAGTAACTATTGAATTTTTAATTCCGCAGTCCCACAGAGCTAGCATGTCTCCAATGCTTTCTACAAGGATAACTTCTTTTTTTTGTCTGATTATTTTAAAGTTATTTTTTAAGGGGTACTTCCAGCTAGCTTTGCCTCCGTAGTGCTTCCACTTGGGTCGCTTGTCGTTGCCGCTCGTTAGGTCTCTTCCTGCAAGTCCGGTAAGTTCGCCGTTGTAGTTGAAAATCGGAAATACATACCTTTTAGCCATTATTCCAGCCTCAACCACTCCTCCTTTGAATTCTTCGAGCGTTTCTTGAGACACGCCTCTGTTGATCCAGTATTTGTGATCTGGGATAATCTTTAGGAGATATTCTGGCTTGAGAACCTTTGGCGCTTTCTCTGTTTTATCGTTTTGGATTTTACTCTTTTCGTTAAGGCTCCTCTCGGTGATTTGCACTTTTCCGCCAAGCCATTGTTTAGCCTCTTCTGCGGATTTTAAATTTAAAGAAAGCTTCACTAGCTCTTGGAACGAGCCGCTAATATTAGCGCTAAAGTCTATAAAATATCCATTATTTTTTCTTACGCTAAGGACTGTATTGCTGGATGAGTCCCTGTAAATAGGTTTCATCCTCAACTCTTTACCGTTATCGCTTATGTTTGAGTAACCGATTTCGAGTAGTATGTCTTTAATCTCTTGCATTAAAATAATTCGCCGTCATTTGGGCTTTCGTCTTCGGCTGCGAAGTTTTCGTTTTCTGTGTTAACTATGTCTCTAAGGCTTCCTCTCTCTTCTATGTCGAAGTTTTCTACTTGGAAGTTGAGAAAGTTGTTCATGAACCTTTCTGAGCCGTCTTGGAGTGTTCTCCTAATTATGTCGTGATGACCAGCAGCGTCTTTGCCTTGGAAGCGAGTTTTAAGGGGTATTAGTTTGTGTGTGCCAAACCTGTCGCCATCTTCAGCCATTTCTTCTAGGCTTTTACGTCTGAATATTGCAACAAAGCTTGCGAACCATTGCAGCCTATCTGAGAGAGAAATTGCCGAGGAGTCGTCTACGAGAGCTCCTTGGGCTCCTCTTTCGCCACTTCGGTTCATTTGCATGGCAGTAATTATTGGGGCGTTAATTTCTTCTGAGAGTTTTTTTAGTTTATCAATTTTATCGCCAATCGCTTGGTGCTCGGCCCAGTTCGCTGCGACTCTCTCGCCCGTAAGCTTGACGTAATCATACGCTAAGATGCATTTGTTCCCTCTGCCTACTTTAGAAAAGTACCAACGCCTTACCATTGAACAAATTTGGTCTATGTTTTTATTTCCCACAAAGTAGTGGTCGCATTTCATATTTTTAATTTGTTTAATTTTTGACCTAAAAGCCTTGACGTAATCTTCCCTTTTTCTCCAGTTGCCAGTTTCGAGGAACCACATGGGTATTCCCGTTAGTGATGACGCAACTCTGAATTGAATGTCAACCGTGCTCATTTCTGTGTCAAGAATTAAGGCTGGTACATTGTTTATAGCAGCCGACTTTATGAGCATGTTGCTTATGAAGGTAGTTTTGCCTTGCGCTGGCCTTGATACGATTGCGTAAATGTTTCCTTCTCTGAGTCCACCGTACATTCTGTTAAATTCTGCGTAGGGCGTCTGGAGCCCGCTCTCAGTTTCTGGCGAGTTTCCTCTTTCTTCCACTAGCTCTTCAACGTCTTTGAAAAGATTCACTGGCTCGTCTTCTATTTCGTATTCTTGCATTTTATCGCCATATATTTTATCGCAATTTGAAACTATGTCTGACAAGGATTCTGTACCGCATCCTTTCGAGTAGTCTTGAATTTTTTTACCTACGCCATGAATCTCTCTCCGAACCCTAAGTTTTAGTAGTTCTTTTGCTGACTCTAGTGTCGCCTCTTCTGTGATTTGGGTAAAGGATATGTTGTCTATGTATCTGTAAATGTCTATCTCTTCGTTGAATGAAATTCCTAAGTTTTTAATTTTCTCTGATAAAATTACTTTATCTAAATTCCCTCCATTGTTGAGTATGTTCGAGATGACTGAGAAGATTGTCGAGTGTACCTCGTTGACAAAGTCTTTCTCGGTAATGAACCTCTGGACCTCTGGGAATAGATTTGAGTATTTTAATAACCCACCTAATACGTGCTTTTCTACTTTTAATGAATATATTTCCATGACAAACCGTGAGTAGACGCTAACTTGTTTTTTAAGTTAGGTCAAGGAAAATAAAATTGAGAGGGGACTTAGAACAAATCTTCTTCGTCGTCTTCGTCTTCTTCGATGATTTCGCAATCCTCCGCGAGGAACGAATCTACTAAGTCTTCAACTTCCACTTCTTCCGTAGCTTTTGTCCAGCTACTAATGAAACTATGTAATCCTAACATAGTAATTTCGCTGTCTAGGTCTCCGACTATTTCTGGCTTGCCGTCTTTATTAACAAAAAAGACAATATAGCCGCCCGTTGTCCACTCGTTCAGATTGTGAAGGACTGAGGGGGGGATCGAACTTTTATGGCGTTTTTTGTCGTCCATCCTTTAGTTATTACACTAATTTAAAGAATCAATCCGAATTTTTCTTTAAAGAATGTCTTGGACATTTCTCCTATTTCATTTTCTTCTATTTCTATTAATTTAAATTTATTTTTATCAAGCCATTCGGCTTTCTTAAAGTCTCTTTTTATTGAGTCCAGATACTTTATTCTGGAGTTACTGTGGAAAAATTTATTAAATTCCGAGTGCTGTTTTCCGTTAACTTCTATAGCAACTTTAAATGTAGCGTTAAGTAGGTCAACTTTCATTTTGGTTCCGTAGACAGGGAACTCTTCATATACAACGTGACCTAGCCAGAAATCTTTAAAAAACTGCTTTACTTTAAATTGTATTTTTGATCTAGATTTAGAATCCCAGTTAATAAGGTATTTAGAGACATTCTTGTTCTGGAGTTTGCCGTAAATGTTGTATAGTCTCATAAAATTGGTGGAGGCGAGGGGAGTCGAACCCCTGTCTTCAAAACCATCTGCTCAGATATGCTACAAGCTTAGTTAGTGTTAATTTTCGTGCTTCGTCACTAACAACTACACACGAGGTTGGAGGCACTTTATTTATACTAGACTCCTCCCTCTTCCTAGTTTTTTTTGCTCGCTATCGACGCCCTAGCTCCTTAACGAGCATCCAGAGTAGGACGGGTAGCTTACGCAGCTACAGCAGCCTCTTCAGCCCAGCCGTGCTTAGCGAGAATCGCGTCAGCTTCGGCAACCGAAGGAGCCATATCAACATTATTGGCAGTTGAATTGCCTTGATAGATGTTTTAAGAGGCCCACTATCATCCTCTGCTTGCAATCTTGCGTAAGGCTCTAAATCGAAACCAGTACGCCCCCGTTAAAGTTTACACTTTTTAAATTTATTTTTTTAAAACTTCTCTAAACTTATTAAACAGATACTTACCTATCTCCTCATTATCTTCAAAGAATTTTTTAAAGTTGTCAATGCCTTGATGCTGTTTCGGCATCTCTAGGCTGAGTTCATTTTTAATTTCCTCAATTAAATCATCGGATACTGAGACCCATGCGCCGCTCTTCTTAGCCATGTCGAATGCCAGTAACACTTCAACGACTTCGTACTCAGCCCATATACTTTTGCCTCCTGTTCTTCCGTACCTAATTGGATACTTTACAACAGAGCCAGTTTTTTCGTTTGGTGTTTTTTTAAAAACAACCTTACACCAATGTCCAACCGCTTCTTCTTTGTCTCCGGTTCCTTTTGAGATTAAGTCTTTTTTAAATCTTTCTTGGAACTCTAGAATCCAATCACTATAATGGAGAAGCGCGTTACCTCCAGACGCATTGGTTATTTTGGGGTCTGTTTTTTCGTAAGGGTTTAGCGATACTTTCGCTCTTACTTGGGAAACCATGAAACAGATATGCCCCCTTGTTGTTAATGCTAGTGCCATTTTTCTTAAAAAGTCTGAGCTTAGCAGGGCTCCAGCGGCTACTTTATTCGCGTCCTCTGGTCCTTTCTGTAGGTCAGCTTTAGGTACTAAAGAGTCCATCGAATCAATAATAAACATATATTTAACTTTATGTTTATTGTCTTTAATCAATGCTCTTATAAGGTTAATAACCGATTCGTAGGTATTGCTTTTATATTCCAGCCACTTTCTTTCATCTTCATCGATTCCTGCTCTTTGAACCATTTCCTTGGATAGTCTTCCTTCTGACTTAACGTAGACTACCATGCTGTTCTCTAGTTTTTGAAAATTTCTAGCAAAGGCTAAGGCGCATGAAGTTTTACCCCCCTCTGTGACCCCGCTAGCCCTAATTATACCCGGTCTGATTCCGCCGCTCATTTCTATGTCTAAAACTAAGCTACCGCTAGAGACAACATAATCTGTCTGTTCCTCGAAATTGTAATGATCATCTTTGTTGTTTTGTAGATACGCTTTTATCTGATCTACGTGACTTACTTCCGCTGTTTGTTCTTTGGCTTTTCTAGGCATCATCTAACCAATCTTTTATGGTTTTCGGTTTTTTTTCTTCTGCTTTAAAGTCTTCTCCAAATTTTTCCCCGCCAATCTCGTTTACTGCACGCTCTGGCAGTTTAACGTTTTTGGTAAGTTTAATGTTTTTAATTATTGACTTACCTTCTTCTGTAAAAAACCAGCTTAAGTCCTTGCAGTTTTCATGAACAGGAAAGTCTTCCCAGAACTTTTCGTCTGGTATCATTTCTAGCATTTTCTTTGCTAGAAACATATTTGTTTTAATTTGCTTGGGGCTGGCCCAAGCGCTCGCTTTATCTTTGAAGAATCTCCCAATAATTTTTTGATATTTATTGGGTTTTCTTTTACTCATGAAGATCAAACTCTACCATTCTTTTGATAAGCATGTCAAAGGAAATCTTTCTTTCCCAGCCTAATTTTTCTTCAGCTTCGCTTGGGTCTCCCAGTAGCAGGTCAACTTCTGCTGGTCTGTAAAACTTAGGGTTTATTTTAATTAAAATCTCTCCTTCTGGGGAGTTGTTGTAAAGTTTTGTTTTAGTGGGCTCATCCTCTATTTCTGTCCAGCTTCCAGAAATGCCAGCGTATTTAAAAGCTTTGCTGGCAAACTCTTTAATGGTGTGGGTTTCTCCACTGGCTAGGACATAATCTTCTGGCTTTTCTTGATTTAACATTAGCCATACGCCTTTTACGAAGTCCTCACTGTCGCTCCAGTCTCTTTGGGAGTAGATATTACCGAGTTCTATTGGTTCAAATTTTTCTTTTCTGTCTATGGATTTTTTAATTCTAGCGACACCTTTGGTGATTTTTCTGGTCACAAACTCTTCGCCCCTTTTGGTTCCTTCATGGTTAAACAGTATTCCGTGTACCGCGTACATGTCGTATGACTCTCTGTAGACTTTAATGAGATGCCTCGCTGAGCATTTGGAGGCTCCGTATGGGCTCCTAGGTCTCAATGGATGCTTTATGTCTTGTGGGGCGTACTCTACATCGCCAAATTCTTCGCTGCTGCCCGCGCTGTAGAATCTGCAATTTGGTTGAAAGTGCCGTATTGCTTCTAGGCATCTAGTTACGCCGTTAGCGTTTACATCGAAAACGTGGAGAGGCATGTCCCAGCTAATTCCAACAAAAGAGTTCGCAGCGAAGTTAATAAAGTAATCTGGCTGGATTTCTCTTACTAGTTTTTGTATACTTATTTCGTCCGTTAAGTCGCCATATACTAGCTGGAAGTTGGGATGGTTGAGGAATTTTTTACAGTTATTGAAATTTGGATTGGCGACCCGCCTAATCATTCCAAATACCTTTAGGTCGCTGCATTGCCCTAATAGGTACTCACACATGTTGGCTCCATCTTGGCCAAGCACACCCGTAACTAAAACTTTTTTCATACGCTTCTTAAATTAAGTTCATTTTTCTGAAACCAATCATAAGTGGATTTTAGTCCTTCTTCTAAGCTGGTTTTGTGATGCCACCCAAGTTTATGTAGCCTCGAACAGTCTAGCACCCTTTTTAGAGTACCATCTGGTTTTGATAGATCAAATTTTATTTCTCCTTGGTAGCCTACTACTTCGGCAATTAGGTGAGCTAGATTTTTAATCGAGATTTCTTCTCCAGTTCCTATGTTTATTTGAGATACTCCTTGGTCATATATGTCTTTAAAGTTACAATTCTCAAGGATATACACACATGCATCAGCTAAGTCTTTAACGTGCATGAATTCTCTCATCGCTTCGCCAGTACCCCAGACTTCTACTTCTTTTAGCTCTTTTTCTTTAGCTTCGTGAAACCTCCTCATTAAGGCAGGTAATACGTGTGAGTTTTTAGGGTGGAAGTTGTCGTTTTCTCCGTAGAGATTTGCTGGCATTACCGATAGGAACTCATCTGAGTGTTGCCTGTAGTAGCTTTCGCACATTTTAATTCCAGCTATTTTAGCTATGGCATATGGCTCATTTGTGGGTTCTAGCGGAGACCTTAATAAGTACTCTTCTTTGATCGGCTGATCTGTGAACTTGGGGTAGATGCAAACGCTACCCAAAAATAAAAGCTTGTCTATTTGGTATTCGTGCGAGTAATGAATTAAGTTGCTTTGTATTTGTAGGTTATCGTAGATAAACTCAGCACGATATACGTTATTTGAATGTATTCCTCCCACTTTAGCGGCGCAATCTATTACGACACTGGGCCAATATTGCTTAAAGAAACCTTCGGTCTCCGACTGGTTTGTAAGGTCTAACTCTTGCCGTGTTTTGGTTATCAAGTTCTCGTAGCCCTTAGATTTTAGGTTTTCTAGCACAGCAGAGCCAACCATGCCCCTATGTCCAGCAACGAAAATTTTAGTGTCTTTTTTCATTTTATTCTTTTTCGTAAACGGCAATTATATCGTCTCCTCTGCCTTTTGCGTCTCTTATATCATGGACGGTGAATCTTTCGTCTTTTTGGTATAACTCAAGGTACTCTGGGTAGACATCTTCGATTATGTAAACAGCCCCAGAGTTTAGCTTAGGTTCTAGCAGTTCGAATGTAGCTATGGAGAGGTGGTGGACATGCGATGCGTCTTCTATGACTAAGTCTAGTCCAGACTCTGGGAATAAAGGGTCTTCTAGGATTTTGACGCTAGTTTGGTCGCTTTCAGAAAGAAGTATAAGATTGTCGGTCTCGGCTTGGTTAATTTTGAGTCTGTGGTAGCTATGGTCTAGCCCGTATACTTTCGCTTTCTCAAAAGCTCTACAAAGGAAATGGAGTCCCCCTCCCCTTTCTGTTCCGACTTCAAGTATGTTTACTTCTTTTCCGTAGAACTTTTCTAAGAGTTGCGGGTAAATCTCTTCGTATGCGTGATAGTCGGCCTTGTCTGTTAGATTTAGCTCGCTGGCCGCGATCATGCATTTTTTTATTTTTTCTTGAGCTTCACTCATTTTCTTTTATAACTCCTTCGATAGTTTTTACGTATTGTTCTGCTAACTTTTTCCATTCAAAGTTTTCTTTTGCGTATTTAACGATTTCTCTTCTGTTTTCAACCGAGACTTTTCTGTTTTTTTCTATAATGTCCCTCAGTCGATTCGTGTCATTCATTTCCTCTTCGCTTACTACGTCGATAAAGGGGAGTGAAAGGTCTAGGTTTGCGGTTGCTTGTTCGGATATCACTAAGCCTAGACCAGCCATGAGACCTTCTAAACAGGAAAGAGAGTGAGCTTCTCCATCGCTTAGTAAGACCATGTTGGCGTAGTCGGTTAGGCTCTCGTAAACTTTACCTTTTTCCCACTCTCCTAGATAGTCTGAACTGCCGTAATCGAACTCTGTGTCTTGTTCGTTTCCTGCAAAGTCAATGTTGAGGTTTTTGCCTTGAAGGAAAGACTGTTTCTTTCTTGGGTCTATTTTCGCCAGACAAATTGATCTATCTGGTTTCTGGCATTTAGAATCGAAAAGAAACATATTAGAATTAGCGCCATTTGGTGTTATTTTAATTTTTTCTTCTGGTATTGAGAGCTCTCGAATGTATGTCTCCTTGATTCCTTGTGACAATGCAAATATGTAGTAATCTATATTTTTGTAAGCGTTAAAAATTTGATTGTAGGCTCCATGCTTTTCTGGTTGCTCTAAGTATGCATAGTGACTTGTGACCGCTTTGTTTTTGCAGTTAATGAACCTCATCATCGGTACATAATCGTCGTACTGCAAGTGCACAAAGTCTAAGTCTCTTGAGTTTACGCTTTCTATGACTCCTTGGAAGTCTCTTGAGTTGTATATGTAGACTTCGTGCCCAAGATCAATCAAGGCTTCTGAATAATCCCAAATCAATGATTCTATAGCGCCCCAGCCCTTTGGAGGAATAGGCATAAAACCCGGTCCAATGATTCCTATTTTCATTTTTTAATTTTATTTATATTATCTACGTAAGTATCAACTAGACCATCCCAAGAAAAATTTTCTAAAGCATATTTTCTTATGTCATTTCTTATGGGTATGCATCTTTCTCTATTCTGTTTAATGATCGAGTTTATGTAGTCTAGATCGTCTATCTTTGACTCTGGTATTAAGTCGATAAATGGTAGGTCAAGATTTAATTCAGAACAAGCATATTCTGAAAAAACTATACCTAATCCGCAAGCCAGAGCTTCTTTGATTACTAAGGGCGTGCCATTTTCTCCAGTGCTTAGCAAAACCATATTCGCGTAGTTCGTAAGCATTGAGAAAAGTTTTTCCCTAGGTTTGATTTCTCCAAGGTAATTTGAGTTGGAGGTATCAAAATTAGTGTTGTGGAATTTGCCGATGAAATCCACGCCTTCTAGGGATTGAAATTTATACTGTCTTTTTCTTTCTTCTATTTTCGCTAAATAAACAGATTTGTTTGGCAGTTCGCAGTGGGAGTTAAAGGACCAGTTATCGAAGTTGACGCCGTTCTCTAAGATTGAACATGAGCCCTCCTTCGCCCCGCATTCGGTGAAGGCATCTCTGTCCTTTTTAGATATACAAAAATTATGGAAACCTTCATTCCTAGTTAAAAAGTAAAAAATATGCCCGTAGTTATCGGATTCGTGTTTTTCAAGTTGATCGACATATGGGTAGTGACTGCTTATCCCCTTGTTCTCACATTGGATGTGAGGTATTAGGTCGTAGAATTGGTCGTAGTGGACGTGAACAAAGTCCCAGTTTTCAGCGTTGCACTCGTTCAGTATTTCGTTTCTGTCTGGGGTGTTAATGATTTTTACTTCGTGCCCCTTCTTCTCTAAAGTGCAGTAATAGTCCCACATCAAGGATTCAACTGCGCCCCATCCATCTGGTGGTATCGGTAATATACCCGGTCCTATTAAGCAGATTTTCATAATCTAAACAATTCTTTTATTTTGGTTTTCGTTGGTTCTTCGTAGTGCTTGCTTGGGTCTCTCCTGTGGGGGTCTGCGTGAAGAAATATTACGTCCTTCATTTCCTCTTCGAACGGATTCTTGCCTTTCAGTGTTCCGTTAGTTATTTCTAATTCCATGTGCTTTGGCCCCATCGAGCAATGATTGAGTCTACCTCCTAGGTCGATTATTTCTTTTTCGGCAATTGCGCTTAAGAAGACTTCGTCTGTAACACCTTGGATATATTCTTTGTAGTTGCCGTCTGAATCTTTGTAGACGGAATCGTAAGACTCAAGGACTTTCGAGATTAACTCTCTGTTTTTGTCTGAGTTTTTGTATAGGAATACTCCCCCAGCGTAAAAGTTGCTGTTTATGTCTGCTTCGAAAGTTAAGAATAATTCGTGGAAAAACTTTTTATTTTCAGAGGGCACGGCTTTCTCGAAAAAGTCTCTCAACGTCGGAACGTAAAAATGTTTCGCCGCTCCTACTCCTTCTCCGATTTCTGAAAATAACTCATCAAATCTATCGTTAGCTAGCGCGGTGTCTGTGTCTACGTATACTACATATTCTGTCTGAGCTTCCAGTACGGCTACGTACTTCTGTCTCCAGAACTGGAACCCGACTTTCTTTTGTGATAGGTCTAGGTTGTCTGTTGACTCTAGGATTTTAACGTTGGGATAATCAGATGGGAACTTATTGTTTAGGTCTAAAACTAAAAAATTAGTTTCACGTAGAAGTTCTGTTATGCTGTCTATGCTTGTCTTGAGGTTTGAGTAATGCTCGTCACCTCCCCCAACTATGTATACAAAGGTAATTTTTTTAGAATCCATTACAAGACCTTTAATATTGATTCAATTCTGTTTAAGTATGTATGGTTATCTTTAACGTATCTCATACAGTCTTCAATAAAAGTGTAGTTTTCTCTTTGGGCCATGGCGTCATGAAAAAGCTGTGCTGGGTCTTCCTGTAGTACGCAATGCCCCTCCAACTCACTGTGAATCTCCTTGGAGTTTGTCATTGGAAGGTGACCCCAGCTAGCTGACTTGAATACCCTACACGGAACGTAGCCGTTTCTCAAGTGCTCTGGACCTCTTACGTCTGCCGCTAGGATTGAACGCTTGGTTCTTTCTTGAACTTCATCCTCTGGTAGCGGGTGTCTGAACGGGTCGTTATGATGAAAAGGTATACCTGCTTTTTTACATTCCATTATGAACTGAGAAAATGTACTAAAGTTTTCACATCTACCGTCTGGACTTAAATTCCCGCAAAAATGTATAACTCTTTCTCTTTCTTTTTTAATTTCTTGAAAATTAAATTCATGAGGCAATAAGCTAGCTCCCCAAGTTATGTAGAATTTGTCGTAATCTGCAATTTCGTACTCGTGGTAGTCGTTTTTATATTTTATTGACCTGTTTGACTTCGGTTCAAAGTAGCAAGAGCTTCCAACCTTTTGTACTTTAGACTTGTCTAGGGTGAAATCATATATATGATCTTTGTGCCAAACATGATTGTATCTGAAGTCTATAAATCTTTTTACTCCAGCATTGATGTACTTGGCTGGGTCTGGAGGGCCGTGTACTAGGTAGGTGCTTGATTTGACTAGCGGAATTTTTGAATCAGCAAATCCTTCTGTCCAGAATATACAGTTTTCCCAGTCAAAGTCTTCGGGGTAGTCTAGGTCATGAAACCAAAACACTTCGTAACCTAAGTATGAGAATGCTTTGTAAAAAGCTTCTTGTATATAGGACATCGTGTGCGAATGCAGTGGGTGTCCCCAAATAATTATTTTCTGCTTATGCATCTAGAATCTGGGTAGCGCTAGGGGCCAGTTGTGTCCTTGTATTTTAACATCAAAAAAATCTAAAGTTTTCCTAATCAGTAATTCATTACAATAAGCGCCCGTGTCTTTAACGCATTCTTGTAATGCGAATTCGAACGTGTTAAAAACGCTGCCATAGGCATCCATATTTTTGCTAGAGCTTAGGTTTAACCAATCTGAAATCATGCCGTCTGGCTGGTTCATGTCCTTGTAGTGAACAAGGTCGGGGTCGTAGTCTGCCGCATTAATCTTAATGTATGATATTACGTCTGTTCTTATTTTGATTACATAATCATATTTAAAATCATTTTCTAACTCATGTGTTTTTTTGAGAATACTGCTCTTGAGTAGGCTGTACTTGGCGCTATAGTTGTCTCTTATGGTTCTGAATCTGAAGTTTGGTTCTTCTGGGTTCTCTATGGCTCCCTCGAAATACCTTTGCAATGATTCATCGAAGTTGATAGTGGAATTTAAGAAAGTTTTGGGTTCTTCTACTTTTAGTGATATTGGTTTGTATAGCTCTTTGAATTTTTCTATGGAGTCGTTTTTGATTCTTTGGTTCTTCCATCCCCCAGCGCCTCCGTGTTTGTAGGGCTCCGTACATAACTCTTCGCTGAACCAGAGGTGGGCAAATACGTCTGCGTTGTTGGGGTCTATTACGTTCTCCTTCATCAATGGAAAACATTCTTCGATAAACCTAGGCTGACCGCAAACTATTATGGCTGTTTTCATCTAAAATTTATTGTCTCCCTTAAACCCTTTTCTAGTTTTATTGGACCTTCTCTCTTCTGGCTTCCTCGGAAACTTAAAGTTTTTTTTACCAATAGGGAATTCGTACTTTGGCCAAGTAGAATTCAAGTCCTTAAATAAGTAATATGGTAGTGCTGTCACCTTCTTTACTTCGCATTTTATCTTGTTGTTTATTGATAGGTGTTTTTCGAGTTGTAGATGTATTGGCAGTTCTATATAATCGTATATCGAATCAAAAAACTCCGTATATGAAGACATATTTTTTAAATTTCCGCAAGCAAATAAATCAGAAAAAGGGTAATCTGATCCCAAAAACCCTCCTGTACCGCCAAAAACTATGCCATTTGAGCAATAAAGAGTCTCTTTTTCGAGTTCGTCGTACTCTATTCTGTCTTTCGTTATCAAGTCTGTCCTTGTTAGGACATAGAGGTCGTATTTTTCTTTTGATTCGACAGCTAGTTTTAGGCTATTCTTTTTCGATTTCCACTGGCTGTACTCACTGAAGAAGACTCTGTTTGGTCTGTATTTGCCACCTAGATACTTGACTGCCTCTAGGGAGGTTCCGAATATGCCAAATTCTGGAAGTGGGTTTGGGGACTCGCTCTTCTTTGCTTTTTCGTAGAGGGAAAAATCAAAGTCTTCTAGGTTCATTGGTTTTTCTATTTGTATACTTTTAGGTAAGTAAATGTCTTTAAAAATTTGATCTTCGTTTTCTTTGTAAGTTTTATTTATTAGCTCTTTCTTAACGTGGTAGCTTTTCTTGTGGTGTAGCTCTCCACTTAGGCTGTCGTCCCACCATAAATGAGCGTAGATGTCTACTTGTTCGTGACCTCTTATTATGTGGTTAAATAAATTTAAATAGCAGATTTCTACTTCTCTTGGGAAACCGAAAAAACAAACTGCTATTTTCATTTTTTATCAAAAAATATTCTCCTAGGCATTCCGTCTAAGTTGACGAACTCGTCTTTTTTTGGCATGAAGTAGTATATTTCTGGCCCTATTGCGTAGGTATCGCATCTAGCGTCTTCTAGGTGAAATCTAAATAGGTCATGCATGTGCGGAAGCCCTCTTTTCACGTAACTATCAAACTTTTCGTAAATTTGACAATACTTCTGCATGTTCGATTTGGAGCCACAAGCAAACCAGTCTGAAAAAAATCTGTCCCAGCCAGCGGTCCTGCCGTCACCAATATATAGAATATCAGAGTCTAGCTCTTCATATTTGAACTTCTTGGGAAAAAGTAGATCGGTGCGGCATCTTACATAGAAGTCATAGCTTTCATTCGAGGATAGCGCTAGCTCAAAACTCCTTGCCGTCGAGTAGTATGCGCTCTTCATGTTGAAGTAGCATCTTTCTAGGTCTGAGAGCGTCGGGCAAACTCCTAGGTTGTCGGAACTGCAAGATGAGGTGTCGAATTTTATTTGATTTTCAAATACGCTTTTTTTAGGTTTATAAAGCTTCGCAAACTCTTCGTCTGCTTTCTCTAGAAACTTTATTGAGTTTGGCTTGTACTCTGCGCCAGCCATGTCCTCGCTCCACCAAGCATGGGCATATACATCCACATCGTAGCCATCAATCAAATTTCTATTGATGTTTTCGTAGCATTCCTTTAGGTCTCTGGGTTGACCCGAAAAGCAGAGAGCTATTTTCATAGTAAGTCCTCCAAGTTTGAGTCGTTTCTTTTAATATTAATGGCTTCGCAGCTAGGGTATGGGTTGCTTTTGGCGTAATCGTTAATTATATATCTTTTACAGTGAAAGAGATCAAAAATAATTTTGTGGTACTTTAATCCGATTCTTTCTAGCTGGGATTTAGTTTCTTTTTTGTATCCTGTTTTTCTGGATGTTGTGATTACAACTTGAGCTTTTCCCGAATCGTATAGTTCATTGATTTTTTTGACGTTAGCAGGAATAGCATCCGTTTCTCCCCAGTATGGAGGGAAGTGTTGTGCGCTGTTTTCTACAAGAGTTCCATCTAGATCAATAAAGACGCACTTGTATTTAGATTTAAAATGATTCCAGTCGTCTATGGTTCCCCAGTCAATAAAGTTGCTGGTGTTAAGAGTGGAGAAGCTTTCTCCTTCAATTATCATTTTGTAGATAACATGAGAGACATAGAGGTCGTCGTAGTGCTTGATCTTATTGTAGTACTTTCTGAAGTCTCTTGCGTTTTTAAATCCGTAGCATCCTGTGCAGAAGTCGCTACTGATCACCTGTTTTTCAACTATGTTATTAATGTTCTTATTTTCGTCGCAAGAAACATAGCTTTTGTTACATGGGTTAAGTAGCGTGTGGTTATTTAGGTTGGATGTAGATACAAAATTAGAGGGTGTGATTTTAATTTCGAAAAAATTGTCACAATCCTTAGAACAGAAAAAGCCTTCGATTTTTTCTTTTTTTATTGCCTCAAATATCGTCTCTGGTTGGCTTAGGGTGGGCTTACTTAAATAAGTAATCTTGAAATTTTTAATTTTAAGTTTAGAGAATTCTTTTTTGATTCCTTCACTGAATTTATATTTACGCTCGTGCTCTTTAAGGCAAACTAAGTACACGCAATCAAAGAAGTCCAAGTTCAGACCTTTGATCGATTCGGTTATCATTAGGCTTCCGCTTGGATGGGTGGAGAGCCATTTGGGTTTTACGTCGGGGTATCTGCTCGATTTGCCCGCTACCGGAAGAATTAAGCTTCTCATGTTTCTCATTTTATGTTCTCTAGTACGTAGTTGTATACCCTGCTGACCCCTTCCTCAATGTTGAACTTCGGCTCCCAGTTTAGCTCTTTTTTACACTTTGACATATCTGCTATAGAGTTTTTGTGTACTTCCTGTTGTATTCTGCGGGTAGAAAGTTGATTGGTGTAGTTGAATAAGGATTCGTATTTATCCCAGTAGTTTTCGGGGTTTTTGAATTTAGCTTCGATATCTTTACCGGAAACTTCTAGAAATATCTGGTATAGCTTTGGCACTGAAAACCCTACCCCTGTTCCTATGTTATAAATTCCTATTTGATCGCTTCTGGTGGCAATCTCTGTGACGAGAGATATTAAGTCTTCTACAAAAATATAATCTCTCTCTGCTGGAGATTGATTGTATAGCGTGGGGACTTCGTTTTTTGCTAGGCATTTTGCTACATATCCAGTGAATGGCGGTTGCTTTCTTAGGAAATCTTGGTGAGCTCCATAAACATTAAAGAATCTAAGTATAGCTATACTCATTCCGTAGTTATTAATGTAAGATAGGCATAGGTTTTCCCCTGCCCTTTTAGTCATTGCGTAGGTAAGGTCTGGGTTTACTGGGTCGTGTTCAGCGTACCCTGCACTGTACCCTCTTCTCTGTGTTGGCTTGGTGTTTTCGTAAACCGCTGAAGTTGACGCGAAGAGGATTCGCGGTACGTTATTTTTTCTGCAAGCTTCTAGCACGCTCGCTAACCCGCCTACATTTACGCTATAAGCTCTCTGGGGGTCTGTTTGGCAGTCGGGTAGGGGTGCGATTCCAGCTAGATGAATAACTAACTCGCAGTCAGAAAGAATATTTTCTAGCTCTGGCTGGTTTCTTGCGTCGCATTCGTGTAGTGTTCCGAAAGTTTTACCATCTATCGTGAGGTTATCTTTTTGCCCGTAGCTAAAGTCGTCCAAGAGATGAACGTCGTGACCTAAAATGTGGTAGTAAAACCCTAGCTGGGAGCCTATAAATCCTGCGCCTCCTGTGATAACCACCTTCATAACTTGCTAACTATATCAGAGAGAACGCCTCTTAGGTAGTTAATTTTTTTAAGTTTTCTGGTGTACGGAAGAATTCTTGCGAAGTTTAAGAATTGGAACAAAAGGTAGTATTTCTTATAGCTTTTGATGCTTAAAAAACTGTCATGTAGTCTGGCATCCAAGTAGTCTAGACTTATATTTATTTTATTTTTATCGAAGCTTTTTTGATATAGGTCTAGTGACCACTTATAATGAGTATCCTGTCTTAGTTTGGCTACATCTATTAGCGGCGTCTCAATGAATCCATCTAGGAAGTCAATTAGTATTAGCTTGTTTTTTTGGAATATTATATTGCTTAGGGTTAGGTCTCCGTGGCATGTGCCTATTGGAATCTCTAGTTTGTCCGGTAAAAGGTCTATAAACTTTAACAAGCAGAGTATTTTTTTCTTTTTGTATATTTGTAGTATTTTATTCTTGATTATTTTAGAGTCGATCTCTTGGGTCTCAGAAAAAGAGATGCTCTCTTGTACGTAAGAGAATATATCCTCTGAAAATTTGTCTATTTCTTTTTTACCTGCTTCGGAAAGAAATGATACAAAGTCCTTACCTGCTGCGTACTCCATAGAAAAAGAGTTTTCGGTACTGCTTAGCACTTTAGGGGTGCTTAGGTATTTAAGGTCGCTTTTGAATTTGCTCTGCTTGAGTCTTTGCTTTTCGAGTCTGTCGTTGTACTGGAAGCTTGGCGAGGTTTTAATTACCTTGCCATTTCTGAGTCTTACTTCGCATCCAGAAAAACCCTTGAGGTTCATTTTACTCCTTTAAACCTAGGGTAATCCTTCATGTTTTTATCTTTGTGTATGAGTAGTTTCGGGAAAACCATCTCCCAGTTCTCTGGGTATGCAAACCCGCTATGGAAAACCGTGACCTTGTCCTTGAAGTCTATGAATCCTTTGTTTAAGTGAGATTCGTCGTGCCACCTTGCTACAACGTTGACCGATAGGTCATCGTCAATTCTTTGCTTCATTAAGTTAATGAATTCCAGAATGTCTGGGTTCTTGCCTCCCCAAAAGCAGCCCTGCTTGTAGGCTGTGTTCTCATTCGTTGTGCCAGAGGGTACGCAAGCGAGTGACTCTTCATTTGTTTCGAAGTCGGCTAATCCATATATGGCTTGACCGGGATGCTGGACCCCGAATAAGCTGTGGTACATAGAGAGCCAGTCTTCTGATATTTCATCAACGGCCTCCATGTCTGAGTCAATAAAAATTATATCCGAGTATTCTTTAAGCTTCTCTTCTTGCTTTAGTATATAGTGAAACCTTTTAAGCGTTACATACGGCCATTCTTCGTGCTCTATTTCAGTTATGATTAAGTTGTCTGCCTTTAGGGACTTGTGCTCCGGTTGGTCCGTGAATACGAAAAAATCTTTATGAGTTTTAGGTAAGAAAAATTTATTGATAGAACTGTAATAAGATTCAAAAAAATCTATATACTTTTTAGTTCCAATAAAGATTATAGCTATACGAGGTTCCATGATGTTGGTATTAGGTCTTTTATGTAGTCGTACCCGTTGTCTAGGTTGTATATTTTAGGGGCATGTTCGTTTGTGAACCAGTTTTTAGGCGCACATACCCTTTTATTCGTATTATTATTTAAGTGCGCCGCCCACCAGCTAAAGCTAGAGTTACATATAATCGAGTCTTTAAATTTACTCATAAGAGCAAACTCGATCAAGTCTTCCTTGAGGAATAGCTGTGACTCATTTTCGGAGTCTTGGGTAGTGGGGCTTTTCGAGTGCTCTCTTTCTGATATGAACTCACAATTATAAGAAGAGAAATTCTCTTTACACCAGTCTATGTCGTCGGAGAATA
>Ga0114933_10002048_pt1 | contig 21542 bp, 10 predicted proteins | sample 4SBtaG_FD_89691 | JGI IMG/M metagenome (GOLD analysis project Ga0114933, IMG submission 89691) | Deep subsurface microbial communities from Kolumbo volcano to uncover new lineages of life (NeLLi) - 4SBTROV12_W25 metaG | ecosystem: Environmental > Aquatic > Marine > Volcanic | place: Kolumbo... | reverse complement strand
TAATCCCAGTGGTTTCATAACTGGCTTAGATACGGGTAATTTCATTACAGGTATTGAAACTGGTCACCTTGTTGGTAAAGGTGAGAGCGGACAGTTTTATGCAAACAGTAATCCCAGTGGTTTTATTAGCGGTTTAATTGTTAAAGACGAATCCACAAAGTTAACAGATTCCGCTTTAATTATAGATTTTAAAGGTGCCGGAGTTTCAGCAACAAGTCCTTCAGATGGAGTTGTTGAGGTTAATGTTCCCCAAAATCCCGTTTATTTAGCTGAAGGTGGTGGTACGGGTGCAGGATTTAGTGCTTATCTAAGTTCTGATATTCAAGTACCAGACGGTACTTATACTTCAATTGGTGCAGACAATGTATCTTTTGATATAAGAAATGATTACAACGAATCGACTTTTAAATTTCACCCAACCGTTAGTGGTAGATATTACATAAATGCTCAGTCAACTTTATATAATCTTGGTACAACGCAGTGGAACGAAATTTTCATTTCTGGTTCTCATAGTGAGTGGACGGGTATAGTTGCAAGAAATTATGCGAGAAGCACGGCGGATGAATACACCACTTCAAACGTTTCTAGAATTATAGAAACGCCCGCAACGGGAGAATACTACGAAGCTTTCGTTAAGCATACTCATGGTAGTGATAGGACTTTACTCGCTAATTCCACCTTTTTTGAGTCTCATATACTTGCTGAACCAGCACCCATAAGTGGAGTTATAAATAGAGGATTGGGAACTGGGATCAGTAGTGGAATTTCTGGCGGACTAATTCAGTTAAGAACGATTCAGGGCGCAGGAAATATCTCAATCACTGGCAAGGTTAATGATCACACAATTTACATAAGTGGTGACACGAGCGACTTCATCACTGAAACGGGTCACCTTGTAGGAAAAGGTGAGAGTGGTCAATTTTACCCTAATAGTAATCCAAGCGGGTTTATAACTGGATTAGATACGGGAGACTTCATTACGGGTGTTGAAACAGGTCACCTTGTTGGTAAAGGGGAAAGCGGTCAATTTTATGCCAACAGTAATCCAAGCGGGTTTATAACTGGTGTTGATAGCGGTCACCTAATTACTGGTGCTTCTAATTTAGGAATTGGTTCTGGTTTATATAGTGGAACAATAGCTAATGATTTAAAATTTAAAACGCTAATAGCTGGACCAAATATAGTTTTATCTGGTGACAGTGAGCATATCATGATAAGTGGTTTTGGTGGAACTACGCAAACGGCAGCTAACATAGGTTTTGGCTCTGGAATTTATAGTGGTACAGTATCAGACGAATTTAAATTAAGAAGCATTTCTGGAGCGGGTTCAGTTACAGTAACTGGACATGAAGACAATACAATTATAGTAAGTGGTTCAGAAGTAGCTGGGGGTGCCGTAAGCTGGACACTTCCACCACCGGGTTGTCCAACAGGAATAGGCACAACAGGCCAAATATCTTTTGATGATGTTTATTATTATATATGCATTAGAGAAAACACATGGAGACGAGTAGCAATATCAGAATGGAGTTGTTAATATGTTAAATAGTTTTTTTATACAACAAAGTGGACTTAGCGGCTGGAAACAAATAGGAACAGGTGTGCAGCCTGCCCCACTAACGGGAGAACGTTTCTTTTTGGCTGAAAGTGGTTCTTACTTAGGTTTAAAAACCAATAAGCCACAAAGCGTTTTTCATATCGTAGAAGAAGATAAAGCTGCTGTACTAACACTTCAGTCGAGTGGGACAAATGTTAATGATCAGAATTCTAAAGATATCAACAGTTATGTAAATTTTCAAGATTCATCGGGAGACGTTGGCCATGTCGGTTTTGATGTAAGTGGATTTAATCATTTGAGATTTACTAATAAAATAGAACAAAAAAATGACCCCTATATAATTTTTACAAATTCAGGATCAGAAGATCAGGTTTCAATAACAAAAGGGGGAAATTTTGGAATAAACAAACTAGATCCCACAGGTAAAATTCACGTAGTTCAAAACGGTTCTGGTATAGGAAGCAATCATCCAAATAATAATATTGCAATTTTTCAAATGACAGGTTCAGATGAAAACCCAGAATTTACATTAAAAAGCGACGGCAAGTTAGGAATAAATAATTATACTCCAAGATATACCGTAGACATTTCTGGACACGCATATGCAGATTCGGGCGTAAGCACTCTGAAGGCTGATTCTTATATATATGGTTATGAAGAAAATTATTTAAGTGGTCAAGAAATGGGCACAGACACTGCTCCTAGTATAGTTATAGATTTTAATGGAAGATCATTTAGAAATTTAACTTTAACCGGTTCAGGAAGTCACTTTTTTACAACTAGAGGGGGAACAGATTTAGGGGAAAATGAAATGAAATCAGTATCAGTTAGACTCTACGCTTCGGGTGAACCGGCTTCTTTTATTTTCCATAATGATATTGATTTTCTTGGTTATGTACCAACTGGATTAGCTGCAAATGGAGTAGGGGTTATTAGTTTTAATTCTTTTGGTCCCTCTGTTGGCGATACAATAGCTGTATTTAGACAACCCGGAGACATATTGCAGGGACCAGCAGGTTCTAATGGTCTTGGCTTACAGGGTGAACCCGGAGAAGAATTCAGAAACAAAATAATTGGAGGAGAGTTTGGAGCTAATCCTTGGCAAAGATTGTTACCAAATCAAACTGGCTTTTATAATGTTCAAAGTGGGCAATATACGGCAGATAGGTTTGTTTATTGCTCTACGGGTGACGCGGTATTTGATATCTTCAAAGATAGAGACGCTCCAGACTATGAAAATTGGTTTTTTGGTGTTGGACAATCTCCAAATTATGTTACAACTGGATCTTTAAAAATTGTATGTACGGGCGTTGATTCTGGAATGCATACTGGAAACACTTATGCCGATGGAAAATATAACGAAAAGTTTAACATGTTAGAGCATAGAATAGAAGGGCATAACATTAAAGATATATTAACAGACAATTGTACTTTAAACTTTTGGGCAAAATCAGATAATTTTACAGGGCTAATGCCTATATCTTTAAGGAATCATGATAATACAATAAGTTATGTTGATGCTTACGATTTATGTAATACAGGACTTTGGAAAAAATATAGTATATTTATTCCACCAATAACTGGAACCTCTGGAACTCCAATACTTGAATCTTCTTTTAATTTAGATACTGGAGTTGGGCTTAGAATAGGCTGGACATTTGCTGCTAGTTCTGGATTAAATTGTCCGACGGGAACATTTAATGGTTCCTCTACAACAAAAAATATATACGGACAAGACGTTACTGGAACTTCAGGACAATGGATAAGTGGTTTTTATGTTGGATTATCCGGCGCTGGTGGAGCAGCGTCTATGGCGGAACATTCTGGAGCGCATATTAAAATTGCAGGACCAGAATTTAAACAGGGGTGGATAGCGGGTCCAGAAGAATGCAATTTAAGATCTCAACAGCAAGAACTAGAACTTTGCAAAAGATATTACGAAAGATTAGATTTTAATGATGGAGATTCTATTGGAATAGGTCAATGTGTTGCAACGGGTCAATCAGCTATTCATGGAGGAACTTTAAATATACACGATCTATTAAGAACAGGTAACAGTTTTGCTGGCACACCTTTAAATTATCAAGATAAAATAAAAACCCCATCTATTTCTGGAAGTGGATCGCTTGCTACCACAGATTATACTTGGGAACAAACATTATTAGACAGTACGGGTTATCATAGCGAAACAAAAACTCAGTCTTTTATTTCTGGAACAGTAACGGGTAATCCTTTAATTGGGGGACATTCAACAACTCTAAAAGCATCTGGAGACTATTACTTCTTTATAGATGCAGAAATTTAATATGAAAAACGACTTTAAAAAACACTTTAAACTTTTTGATAGTTTAAATTCATATTTTTGGATAGGTGGTGCGTGCATATATGATTTTTTTAATGGACAAAAACCTAATGATATAGATGTTTTTTTTAAAAGAGAAAAAGATGTTAATCGAGCCATATCAATTTTAAAAAAGAAGGGATTTAAATTAATTTTAAAAAGAAATATTGGTGCCCAATTTGAATCTAAAGATGGAATAAAATATGATTTATTATGTTTAACAAAAAGCCCAGAGCACTTATTTCACAATTTTAATGATTTTTCTGTGTGTTGTGCTGCGATAGATTCTAATGGATTTTTTTGGCATCACGAAGATTATTTTAAACATTGCGAAAATAAAGAGATTCATTACATAGAACAAAGAACGACTAATGATATAAATAAACAAAAAAGATTAAAAAAATTTCTTAAGAAAGGATTTTCTATAAATAATGAAAATTTGTTAAAATGGATAGAAAAATTAGATTCAGATAGAAAAACTATAAGAGGAGGGCGAAAAATTAATGTAAAACAATCATTTTTTGCCAAATTAGAAAATTTAAAATTTAATATTATAAAAACAAAAATAAAAGATTAAAGTGTAATTTGTATTGTATATGAAAGTTGTAGATATAGCAGATGACGTTTATAGAGAATTGGGGAGTCCTAGCTCGCTTTCAATTCCAGCGATAGCCTTCTATCTTAGAGGGTCTGTAGGAGCTTTGAATAGTCACATAAATACAGAATATGTGTTAAATGACGATTTAGAAATAGAAGAAACCATTACTGATAATGCGGGTTCAACAACCACAACAGAATTAGGAATTGCAGAGGCGGCTATTCTTAAAAGAATGTACATGGTACATTTTTACGATGCTAAAATAAGAACCAACTTGACGGCGCTAGATTCTGACACGATTGTAGAAGTAACAGACCAAGGATCAAGTGTCAGAAAAGTAAATAAAAATGAAATTTCTAAAACTTTATTATCAATCAGAAATCAAGAATACGAAGGTTTACAAAAATTAATTTCTCAATATAAAATAAGTAAAAGTACTCCAAATCAAGTTGCCGGAGACGATACCGTTCTTGGTTATTACAAAAAAGGAGACTCTTTTAATAGGAGCGTAATGTAATTATATGGCCAGTTTAATATCAGATGCAGAAAAAGAAAATCTTACAGGTATTTTTGGAGATATATTTGATACCTTTAAGAGAACTATTAAAGTGCATAAAGAACCAACAAAGGTTGTTTCTGACGTAAATATTAATCAAATTTTTGGATACGGAGGAGATTCCCAAAAAAGTAATGTTTCATATCTTCATAATTCTCAATCTTTTGAAGCTACAATAAATTATAAAATAAGCTCGGCAGAATTAAGCGATTACATTACAGAAGTTGGAGCTTATACTCACGGCAATATAGTAAAAATAAAAGTAAAAGAAGACGCTAGAGACTATATTATGAATGGGAAAACGGAAAAAATTGAATTTGATAATAGATATTTTAACGTAGTTTCTAGAGATATAGTTAGTATGTTTTTGGATGTTAAGTATTACGTATTTTATTTGAAGGTAGCAACATAATGGCAAATTTAAAATCCATAGCAAGTAAAATTAAAAACTCTCCTAAAACATCAAGAGAGATTAAAAGAATTGTTACGCAAAAATTCGAAAAGGAAAAAGATATTTTATTGCAGAATTTTGAATTTCATCCAGTTACTCAGGAAATGATGGGTGGACCAGACGCAGATAACTTAAGTGGAACTTTAATTGGTTATGGTAATTTATTTAGTTTTATTGGATTTGATAGTTCAACAGATCCAGTATCTCCTGTTAAAAAAATGTTAAGAGACATGATTAAAATAAAAAATATAAGAAAATCTACAGGAAATAAACTATCATTTAATGCTAGTGTAAAAATACTGGATTTAGAAGATTTTAGAAGTGTTGCCCCGATGCCTTGGGAGGGAGGAAGAAGTTGGGTTGAAGGAATAGAAAGAGGAATATCTGGATTTGGATATTATTTACACGCAGCCAGATCATCTTCTAGATCCGGTAAAGGTATACAAGCAAATAGAATTAGAGTAATGACATTTAAAAATGTAAAATATATGTCTGAACTCATAAGAAACTTTACAAAAAGGGTAAGAAAACTTAGATGAAAGTTCAATTTGAAAATTTAGCTATGACGAGCTTGATGCTCTTTCTTGACAACGAAGTTCAAAAAAAGGGAGAAGCTTGGGCTAATCATACTGGAGTGTTTTATCCGACAGATAATTTATATTATGGATATTACGCCTACTCTTCCCCTTATAAACAATTTGTTATGGATGCCGGAATATCGGGTGGAGCACCAACAAACAACAAGCCTCATGTAGTTACTGGAGTGTATGTAAACGAAGACTTTGTTGAAGTAGGCACAAGTGGTTTACAATATATAGACCATATGCAAGGGGCTGTTTATTTTAACTCTGATATGAGCGACCACACAATAAGTGGCGATTTTGCAGTTAAAGACTTTAATTTCTTTATTACTAGCGAATCAGAAGAAGAGTTATTATTTGAAACAAAATTTGACGTTAGACCAAAAATCAATGAATCCGTAACCGGATTAAGCCCAAACAAGCAAACGTACCCAGCCGCTTTTATTAAAAATAATGGAGGCAAAAATGAACCTTTTGCTTTGGGTGGTACAGATACAACAAAAATAAACGCTAGAGCAATCGTATTATCAGATTCTGCTTTTTCGTTAGACGCCGCTTGTGCAATCATGAAAGAAACCACAAGAAAACATGTGCCTGTTGTAAAAGCTGACAATTTACCATTTAATGCATTGGGCGTAGCTAAAAATGGAAGTGTTAATTATGATGAACATATAACGCCGGGAATTATTGATGCCGGAAGCGGCATGTATATAACCGATGTTACAGTATCAAAAATAATAGCAAATCGTGGGGATTTTAAAAATCTTAACCCAGATATATTTTCTGCGTTTGTAGATTTCGATCTAGAATTACCACGTAATTTTAGATAATTTTTTTAAAAAACATATAAAAAAACATTTCCCTAAAGGAAAAAGATAATGTAATATACAGCAAGAGGATTTTATAATCATGGCTAGAAAAAGAGTAATCTATCAATCTGAGGCACTTTTTGTGACCTCCACCGGCTTAAAAGATTCGAATGGTACAAATTACGATATGCATCATACGAATGAGGTATTGAATACCCCCGAAACCGGAACTCAACTCATACGTGTTCAAGAAGCTAATTATAGTTTTGACATGAACCGTACTGATGTAAATCAATTTGGTAACTTGGCAGCTATTGACCGAGTTATTATCGAGCAACCTACTGTAAGCTTAGACTTTTCGTATTATGTTTCCAGTGGAGAAAATGAAGGCAATTTAGGATTTAACCTTAATGGTAGAACAACCGCCATTAATAACTTCTTAAATGCTACCGAAGATGTAAAAAATTATTATATTTATATTCAAAATGAAGGTAGTGATGCCAGTGATGGCGCAACAGGAAACGCTAAAGCTATCGGGCTCGGCAACGGAACCTTAACTAACTATACGCTAGATGCTGCTGTTGGCGACATGCCCACGGCAAGCTTAACGGCGGAATGTTTTAATATGAGGTTCTATGATGCTGTAACCGGACAGAAACCTTCTGTTAGAATTACAGATGGTGCAATGCAAGGAGGAGACTTTAGGTTAACTCAACCCACGAGTGGCGACGGTTATTCTTGCTTGCGTCACGGTGACATTGCTTGTTGGTTATCTGGTACACAAGGTCTAGTAACCGGAGATTTGAAACTTCAAAACTTCAGTTTGGGTCTTGGAATTGACAGAGAACCCATTCAAAGACTTGGAACTAAGTTTAACTTCTCTAGAGAAATTGTGTTCCCTGTTACTCCAACCTTGTCGTTTGACGCGGTGATGGGTGACATCGAGGCAGCTAACTTAGCTGATCTTGTCAACACTTCTGACCCAGAGTACGACTTAATGATCAGAATGAACAAACCGGGCGGAACTGCATCAGCAATTGAGGACTCATACGCAAACAACGCATTATCAATTCTCTTCAAGGGAGCTAAGATTGATAATCAGTCATTCACCTCAAACATTGGTGACAATAAGACTGTTTCAATGAGTTGGAGCACTCAAATTGGTGGAGCAACCGACACGGTACATAACGTGTTTATGTATACCGGTAACGGCGCTGAAAATGCCTTCGGTGGCGACCCAGACGTACATCAATAAAACTGATTATAACTAAAAAACTCTTTTTTATCCCCCTCGTTTTTGAGGGGGATTTTTTTTATACTTTTATATAAAAGTGTGTAATATATAAGTGGAACAAGGTTGTTACTGGTAAATGGATAATTCAGACAAAGTTAAAGAGGTCTTACTCTTTCAAGTAAATAGATCTATAGTTAATTTTTATAAAAATCATTTAACTATGATTGAAGATCTAAAAAGAGAACATCAAGGAATGCTTAAAAAGGTGGAAAAAAAGACATCTAAAGAATTCTCCGAAAGTATTGATACTTTTGATAATGATAAATATAATTATATTAGAAAAAAGACTTTGGATCACGGTAATGATATAATAAGAGAGCTAGAACAAAATCTAGACAAATTAGAAATAAGGATTAAATAATATGAGTAAAAAAGGTAAATGGCTGCACGAATTTGTAATCAACAAGCAAGATAAAACAATGGAATCCCATACGGAAACCAACGACAAAGGCGAAAAGATTACTACAGAAAAAGAAGTTGTAAAAGATATTCCAAGATATTTTGCTATTAAAAAACCAACCAGAAAGCTTTTTGACGAAGCTGATTTGTTTTATTCTGTAAAATTATCAGAAGGAATAAAGGCGGGACTTTTAACTAGAACCCTTCTTGAAAAAAGATTTGAAAACGATGGTGGAATTTTTTCCGAAGGAGATAAAGACAGATATTTTGAATTGTATAGATTGGTTTTTGAAAAAGAAAACGAATTACAACAAGTTGCTTTAAATTTAAAAAATCTAAACGAAGAAGAAAAAAATGCAAAACTTGCAGAAGTTTATACCGAAATGACTCTTCTTAAAAGAGATCTTCAAGAGTATGAAACTTTGTACTCTTCTCTATTTGAACAAACCGCAGAGAATAGAGCAAAAAATTCAACTGTAATGTGGTGGGTTTTGTTTTTGGGACACTATAAAAATTCTGAAGACGAACAGTATCAATCTGTATTTGATGGAAAAACTTATGACGAAAAAATAACAAGTTATGACACTTATGAAGAAGCTGATGACGAATTTTGGATTGAAGCAATTAAGAAAACTATTTATTTTGTAAGTTTTTGGTATTCTGGAAATGCAAAAACGGAAGAAGAGTTCAAAGAAGCTGAACAGTTTTATGTAAACGAAGATGACGAAACCGAAGAGGGCGAAACCGAAGAGGGCGAAACCGAAGAGGGGGAACCTGAACAAGAAGTAAAAAAAGAAACTAAGCCTGAAACAAAGAAAAGAAAACCAAGAAAAAAAGCAGAACCGAAACAAGAAGATTCCCAAAAAGATGATTCATGAACAAGGATGAGACTTTCTCTAAATGTAGAAAATTGTACAAAGATATCCTTAATGGTTATTCTTATGTTAAGTATCACAAAATCTACATAAAACATTTTAAAGAAACTGACATAGGTGAAATATCCGAAATAAAAGAAAATTTATTTCATCAATCAAAAGAAAAGGGGCTTCTCTCAGAAAAAGAAAAAATTGAATTGTTAATTGACAATGACCTTTGGAGCACAGAAAAAGAACAAGAAATACAATCTTTATCTGAACAAATAGCAAACCATAAACAAGCAAAAACAAAACTTTTTCTTAAAGCTCAATTAGCTTCAGTCCAAAGACAAATTGATTCTAAATCAGAAAAATTACAGATTATTCTTGATGAAAAAAATTCGATAGTTGGATTAACTTCAGAAAAATTTTCCGAAAAGAATTCCTCAGAACAAGTAATAAGATTAGCTTTATTTAAAGACAAAGAACTAAAAGAACCTTTATATTCTGAAGAAGAATACGATGAACTAGAACCAGAAGAAAGCGAAAAATATATTTCTATATATTCTGAAGTTATAGGAGAATTTACAGATAAAGCTATAAAAATGATATCTGCGGCTAGTTTTTTTATGAATTCTTTAATGCTTTGCAAAGCCAATCCTTTTGTTTTTTTTGGTAGACCTGTCTGTGAATTAACAAACTTTCAAGCGGAAATTTTTTCTAATGGATTATCATACAAATCCGTTTTAGAAAAAGGTAGTTCGCCAGATATGGAATATCATATGGACTTAGAAAAAATGGTAGAATGGTACGAATCTTCAGGAAATGTACAAAAAGTTCAAGAAAAAGCTAAAGATAGACAAGGTAGCACCATGATGGGAGCCACAAAACAAGAGCTTAGAATGATGTCTAAAGGAGAAGCTGCTGTAGATTTAGAAAAAATAGCAAAAGATAAAGGGGGGACTTTAGATATGGAAGATTTCATTCGCATACATTCAGAAGATTAAGTGTAATAATACTTGAATTCCATAAGGAAAAAGGATTTAAGGTAAATGGCTAGAGATATTTTACTTACCGCTGAGTTAGATCTCAAGCGGATTAACGCTCAAATTAGGAAGCTAGAAAACAAAAAAATAGATTTGTTTTCGGGTGACGCTAAAAAACTGCAAAAATTCCAACAACCCCTAGGTAGAATTGTTGGAACACTAGGGGAATTTGAAAAATCCCTAGAAGCTTCTAATGCTCGTGTTATAGCGTTTGGCGCTTCTGCTGGTGCTATATACGCTATGCAAAGGGCTGTTACTGCAGCATTTCAATCATTTGTAAATGTCGAAAAAACACTAAAAGAAATCAATGTAATTTTAGGTGCTACCTCGGGAAATCTCAAAAAATTCGGAACAGAGTTATTTGAAATTAGCAAAAAGACAGGCACGGGATTTAAAGATGTTGCCGAAGCCGCAACAGAATTGTCAAGGCAGGGTCTTGGAGTCGCAGAAACTCTAAAAAGAACCACTAATGCTCTTACGCTAGCTAAACTTTCCGGTATGGACGCCAAGTCTTCGGTAGAAGCTTTAACGGCAGCCATGAACAGTTTTAATAAAGCTGCTTTAACTTCCACAGAAATTACAAACAAGCTGGCAAATGTTGACGCAAAGTTTGCTGTAAGTTCACAAGATTTAGCAGAAGCTATTAAACGTGTTGCTAGTAGCGCTCAAAGTGCTGGTGTTAGTTTTGATGAATTGGTTGCTGCAGTTACATCAGCGCAACAAATGACTGCTCGTGGCGGTAACGTAATTGGTAACTCCCTTAAAACAATTTTTACAAGAGTTCAAAGACCTAGAGTTATAAAAGATTTAGAGCAACTCGGCGTAGTGGTAAAAGATACAAATAATAGAATGTTACCAACTATGAAAATATTAGCCAATATGGCTAGAGAGTTTGATAATCTAGGTAGATCACAAAAAGCACAAGCGGCGGAAATGGTTGGTGGCGTATTCCAAGTTAACATTTTAAAAGCCGTACTTTCAGATTTAAGTCAAGAATTTTCGATCTATAACCAAGCTTTGAAAGCTTCAACTGGAGCAACTAACGAGGCTGAAAAAAGAATAGAAGATTTAACAAAAACTTTTGCAGGACTACTTAATCAAACAAAAGCTAATGTAACACAATTGGGCGCATCTGTCGCTGGTTTAACATTAGAACCCGTTGCAAGAAAAGTTTTAGAAAGCTTTAACAAGGCGTTTGAAAAAGGTCAAAAGTCTGAATCTATTGGAACAGACATAGGCAAAGGAATGCTAAAAGGTCTTGGTACATTTTTGTCTGGACCGGGATTAGCTATAGGCGCGGTTGCGTTTATTAAACTGTTTACTAAATTAACTTCGTTTGCTAAGGATGCATTTCAAAGCATCATGGGATTAAATAAAGCCCAACAACAACAAGCTCAAACTCAAAGACAAATATATGATATAATGAGTAAAAATCCAGACTTGTTGAAACAAATAATGAACAATGAATTAAGTATAGCAAAAGCTCATGACGCTATCTTAGCAAAAATACAAAAAGAAAATCAAGAATTACTTGCACAACAAAGAATAGTAGATGCCCTTGGCAAATCTCCAACCATTGGATTGGCTGTAAGAGGAGGACAAAGAGCTAGCGCCAGACTAGATAAAAGCGTAGGAGAAACTAGTAGCCATGGTTTTGGGGCAGGACATTTTAAAGAGTATATGGGAATGGTTAGTGGTGGATATAATAAATCTGCATTATCCGACCCCGGAATAAGAAAAACAAATTTAAGAGACGGAAAGAAAAGTCAAGGTGTTTATATAAACAAACACGAGGATAAAGTTTCGTTTAAAAATTCCCAAGGTAAACCAGTTGATATGGTGATTCCACAAAAAGGAAGTAAAGCTTATGATCAATTTATTAAAAATATAAATAGTTCATCTGGGGGATTTGTTCCTAACTTTGCTCCAAGAAGGGGTAGGTATTATGATTTTGATGAAACTTTGGGAACTTATGGTCCAAACGTTAGATCAAAAGATTTATTTGATCCAAGATCAGCGGGGTTAGCTAATCCAACCCCTTTAGCTAAACAACTAGGCGGAAAAGCCATAAAAGTTTTAACAGCTAGAGATGTAAAAGCAACTGAACCTATCGCAGCAAAACTTAAAAGCTGGGGCATAGAAGTTGAAAAAATTCTTACCACGGCAAACATGTTTAGAGATTTAAAAATATCAGCAGATGGTTCAGGAAAGATTATTAGAAATCCATCTAGAACAGGAAGAATGAAGGGGTACAGAAATTTACAGCCAGCAGAAAAGAAAGCTCTTCTTCTTCAAAGGATGCAAAAGAAATTTGGAGGACAGTTTAGTTTAACTGACGACGCAGCAGCAAACATAGAAGCAATCAAAGCGTTAAAGAATCCAAATATAACTGGAGAACTTTATAAATTCGCTGGTCAACACTCTGGTAGAGGTAGTGGTAACTCCGGAGGGTTTATTCCGCATTTTGCAAGTAAAGTAAGATGGAGTCAAGCGTTAGGTAAAAAAGGGGCCAAAGTAGACCAAGCAAAACTTACAGAATTAATAAATTTAGCCAATCCATCAGACATAGCAGTATTAAAAAAGTCATTACTTAGCAAAAAAAATCAAGGTAAAACCGTAAGTGCCAGCAATAAACAATTAATGGATGATAAAGAAGCTGGAAAAATTGCTAGCGGATCAAATGTTTTAGTTGGCTTCGGTCAAACTACAGGATTAAAAGGATTCAATAAAGGACACGGTGCTGTTATGCTGGTTCCTAATGAAGCTAAAACTACCGGAAAAGAAAGATCTTCAATAAACCTAGACGATGGAAGACAGCTTGGAGTTCAAATCCCTGTTGCAAGATTAAATTCTCCAGTTGCTAGAAAGGGTACAGACAAACAGTTTATTAATCACGTTCATGACCAAGTAAAAGATCACGCAATGTTTATTGCGAGACAAATTAGAACAAACGAAGGAATAAACCGCGGTGGAGATTTTACTACAATTAATGACACTTTATATAATACAGAATTTAAGCGTGAAGCAAAAGGAGCAAAGGGGGCAGTTAATGCTGCCGCTGGTGCAGCATTTGAAATAGCTTCAAGAATGGCCTTTGGGTTTAGAAGCGATAAAGGTTTTGACACTTCAAGAGGAGACTTTGATGTAAGATCGGGGAACATGGACAGAATACAAGAAAGATTTACGCCACCTGAAATAGTTGGCGCTGCTGAAGTTGGAGAATTTAAAATCCAACCCGGAGTAGAAAATAACGCGTCGTTTAGAGATAAAGTTTTTACGAAAATGTTTGGTTTTTCTGGTAAAGGAAAATTGGGAAAAATGAAAGGCGCAGCCGGAGGTTTTGGTTCAAAAGAAGTAAGAAGAGCTATGCTTGCCGAGGCTATGGCTGGCTCAGATCCAGAATATAGAACTTCTCCATTCCCACATGTTGCAGACAAGAAAACCCAAAAAACTTTTAAGGATGTTTTAAAAGACCATCCCAACATGGAAAAAGCCATAAAAGATTCAAAAAGAATGCAAGGAGCAGCCTCTGGATTTGTTCCTAATTTTACAACTAAGGGAGGACCAACAGATCCTAATTTGCCGGTAGGCTTGCTTCCTGACTTTTCAGATTTAGGAATGCAGCTTTCAGACTATACAGACAAAATTTCTATGCTTGGTAAAGGTTCCGAAAAGCTAGAAGCAGAACAACAACAATTAGCATCGCAGCTTGAAAAAGCAGAAAAAGCCAACGATACAAAAGAAGTAGAAAAATTAAGAAAAAAACAAGACAAACTCGCAAACAAATTAGATAAAAGAAGAGCGGCAGAAGAGCGCAGAACCAAACAAGATGAAGAAATGAGTGGTTTTTACTCGCGTTATGAATCAGCTTCTACCAAAATGTTAACAGCATCTTTTGTTTTGCCTCAAGCGGCTGGAATTCTATCTGAAACTTTATTTAAAGGAAGCCCAAGAATGCAACAGGGTATGGATGCAGCTGCTGGAGCATTTTCTACTGGCGCGGCAGTAATGGGAATGATTCCGGGGCCAATAGGAAGGGTTGCTGGCGCAGCCATTGCGGTTGGAGGAGCAATAAGAGGAGTAGTTAAAGCTAGTACTGATTTAGGGGATAGATTCGCTGAATTAGCAGAACAAGCAAAAGAAGATCTTACTCAATTTTCTGATTCTGGAGCAAAATATGTTTCTGCATTAGAAAAAGCAGTTAATGCTTATGAAGCTGATCCCCAAGGCAGACTAAAAGGTGAAGACGAAATAGCAAAAATTTATAACAAGTTGTCAGAAGCAACAATGGATTTGCCAGCCAAATATAGAGAAGAATTTGCCGCAATTACAAACCTAAACGAAGCTAGGGAATTTTTAGCCAAGACAACAACAGAACTAGCAAACAAAGAAGCCGAATTATCTGGTTTAGAAGCTATTAGAAAAAAATATGACGACGCTGGAGCCGGAAGCAGAAGGAAAGCCGAAGATGTATTTAAAAGTCCAGAAGAAATGAAAAGACTTCTTGTAAGTACAATTGGCAAAGATAACTTGAGAGAATTTTATGGAGGGCTAGGACAACAAGATAGAGACCGAATTTTCAATAGAGGAAAAGTTGTTAGCGATATAGGACACGGAGATACGGTAACTAGCCATCTTGGTAATGCAGCTTATGAAAGGTTTATTCAACAATTAGAAATTGATGAAAAAATAACCACAGAACAAGTTGAAGTTTTAGAAAAAATTTACAAAGGAGGAGAGCTCTACAATAAAGACAACAAAAACTCTTTACAAATTTTAGGAAAAGAGTTAGTGGAAGAAGAAGCGACAGGTAAAAGAACAGAAATATTAAATAAAATTAGACAATCCGGACAAGAAACAATTGGAAAAATGAATAGGCAATTAGCGCTTGCCAAAAAGGATGTAGACTTTACAAGACAACAGCTTGTCGCAACCCAACAACTAACAAGAACTTTAAAAGCTTCTATTAAAGCTGACGCGTTAGATTTATCAATTAAAAGAGCTAGGGGAGCAGTTGATGTAGGTTCAGACTTTTTAACAGAAAATGCAAAAATAAATTATGACTTTTTAATAAAACAAAGTGACATAAATAGAAAAGCTTCAACCGAATCTTTTACGGCTCAATCCAAATTAAGCACAGATTTAAGAGACGGCATAATCAAGAGTCTTCAAACGGCACAAAAAGCAAGAATCGGAAGAGGCGCTGAAGAAACTACAGACACCGCGATAGGAAGAATTATTGGGGGATATATTGATAGCATATTTAAAATTACTAGTATAGGTTTTGATAATCTTAATCAAGACTTTAATGCGTTTGATAAATCTATAGAATCAGTGTCAGAAAGTTTTAGCGATTTAGAAGACACCACTAAACAATCAATACAACAGGCTATATTAGATAATCAAACAAAAAGAAAAAATGCATTAGCAGAAACAGAAAGAGTAAGAAAACGAGAGCATGCTGAAAATGAATTAAATAAACAATTATCTCAGCAAAAAATGGCTCTTTCAGAACTTAAAAATTCATTTGGAGGAATAACAAAATTTATAGCAGGACAAGAAGGAGATGCCACTACTAAATTCCGTGAATCAATGCAAAGAGCTTCTGCTGGATTTTTAAGAAACGATCAGCCAGAGTATGCAAGAGGATTGCTTTCAAGTGTTGAATCGATAATGAAATCTTTCCCCGGAACATATGGAGAAAACGTTGAAGAGACAGATAGAATAAAAAATGCGGTTGTTCCTATTTTAACTAGAGTTTATAAACAACAACTAGAAGATCAAAAAAATGCAATAAGATACTCTGGAATTTCTGGTGGACCAGCCGGAGATTTATTAAGAATTTTAGATCAAATTGATCCTGCAACAGTTGCAAGAACTCAAACTGAAATGTTTATGAAGAGTTCTACGCTACCTGAATCTTTACAGGCCATGGTTACAAAAATGGAAAATTTGAATGCAAATTTAAGTTTTGAAAACATGAAAAACGCATTCAAAGAAGGTTTAGACGCTTCAGAAACAATGCAAAAACTTTCCAACAGTTATGATGCGTTTATAGGTGGAATGATAAATTTACAAAACGTAAACGAAAATCAAGAAAAGAGAATCAAAGGAATTTTAGATAACGCGCAGCAACAATTAAAAGATGGTGTAGATTCAAAAACTGTTTTACAACGCTCGCTCAAAAAATTAGAAAAATTAGAAACCCAAGGAAAAGGAGCGCAACAAACAGGCCTGCAATTAAAAGAACTTTCAAGTCAATCATACACATCTATTCATAAATTTTCCGAAGCAGCCACCCAAAAAGGATCTATATACTCTCACGATATAAGTGTGGAAAATGCCATCGTTAAGCTTCACAATATAATAGAAAACTTAGATCCAAAAGAAGCGGGAATGAAATCTATTAATCCGCAAAACTATTCTCAAGTTCTGCAATCCTTGGGAGTACCAGCCTCTTCTAGTTATGGTTCACTCCCAGCAACACAAGCAACAGTTAATTTAGGTAATCAAAGCGTTTCGGCTTTGGCTGGAATTATGTTACGTGCTGTTTCCGGTGGTGCCATTATTGATCCCGATGTAATAACAAGATCAGTAGCGGCGTCACAAGCGGCAAGTAGATCGGCGGGACTTCGAACAGCAGCACAAGCGACAGCAACGCCAGCCGCAGCATTCGGCGGAACAACAGCTTTAGAAAATATTAGGGATATCTATAACCAAGGTCGTCCAGAATTCCTACAACAAAGAGAAAAATTAAATGCTCAAAGAAGAGCGGAAAGAATTCGGACATTTATGCTTTATTCAGAGCAAGGCGTAAATCCGCAGATGATCAGCGGCGGCGGTGGAGGCACATTGAGTGTAAGAAAACCGGACCACCCAGACTTTAGCAAGAATCCAGATCCGGAATTGCAACTTCAAAAACGTCAAGCTGTAATTGACGAAATGAAACAAATATTAAATGACGCCAGATACGACGAACTTGAAGGATACAAGAATCTCAGAGACGAAATAAAAAAATGGTTTGAACAGTCGAAAAAAAGTCAAGTTCGCGGTTACGAAACTTTTAAAGGTATTAATTTAGAACCAATACCAATGAGTGAAAGCTTGCCAAAAGGAATTCCAAAAGTAACTGTTCCAAGAATTCGTATTCCCGGTAGAGCAAAAGGTGGCCCCGTTAGTTCTGGTGATCCATATATAGTAGGAGAAAAAGGACCAGAGTTATTTGTTCCGAAAAAATCTGGAAAAATTATTCCAAGCTTTGCAGAGTCATTACCCACTGGAGGACTCAACTCGGTTATGTTTAAAGGTTTGAGTCAAAAAATGATACCAACAAATGCAATTACAGGAGATCCTTTACAAAGATTTATGCAGAATACAGGTAATGTTTATCCAGATAGAGCTACTCAATTTCATAATAAAATCATAAACATGAAATTAATGGAATTAATGCAATCTCCCCAAGCTATGGAGTGGGTTAGGGGAATGAGTGAATCTACTGTAGGAGCGCATCACCAGAAATCTGGTAGAACATTTATGAGCGTTGATTATCTAAAAGGAGCTCTTGATAGAACACAATATGTCGATGACTTATCGAGTTCTAGAGCTCAGATAGTTGGAAGACAATTTGGTCATGTTCCAGTACATGAAATGCTTCATAGACAATTTTCGAAAAGAGGTCCAGTTGGTCGTCCATCTCCCAAGGGGGCGGAAGCCATGCGTTACCGTGCTGCGCTTGAAAACCCACCTTTCGCTAAATCAACGGGTGTTGCTCCCTTGAGTTTTTTGAATCTTGAAACGATGCTTTCCGAAATTTCGAAATCCTATGACTATAGCGATATACAAGCTGGTACGCCCAAAAAGAACGCCATAATGAGCGAAATAAGAAGCCAGTACTTTAGTCATAGATATAGGTTTGGACAGCAATTCAGTGATCCAACAGCGGGCGGAAAACTTCAAGAAAAATTCGCAAAAGAAATAGGAGTAAAAGAGAAGTTGGGTCAGGCGATTAAAGGCCAAGCTTTTACGAATCTTTGGAATGATTTTTATTTTCAAAATGCAAAAGATAAATTTACTCAAATGGGTGGAACCCAATTGAACAGCCTTATGGAACGCCTAAAGTTTATGGATGGTTCTAGGTTCATGAGACACTTGGAATGGGCAGGGGTAAATTCATCAATAGTGAAAAATTTTAGTTCTAAATATGGCTTACCAAGCGACATCGGGTTTTTTAATCAAAATCTTCACGAAAACTTTGGAAAAGTGGTCGGCGGCACAACTGCAGAAGGATCTTTCCGACCGGGAACTATAGTAAAACATATAGAGGCGTTTGGCACCGGCGATTTTCCGATGTATGACAAAACATCTTCCAGTGGCATATCTAGCTATATACAGAAAGTTGCAAAACGTATTCGTATTCCCGGTTTTGCAAAAACTTACAACCCCTTCAGCATAGATGGTTCTTTAAACAAATTAAAACATGGGGCAATATCTGGTAGAGAGAAACCGGAACCAAGTGGTATTCCGAGCATTGCCGAACAAAAACCCGGTTTTGCTAGCAGTTTGAAAAGCTTGCATGGAACTTCAAGCAATCCAAATCAAAGAGCATATAAACGAATTTCAGGCCTCGAAGGATCTAGGTTAAATTTTAAAGAAACCCCAAATTCTTTAAAAGTAATGTTTGCCAAGAGCTTACTAAAAGGCGAGGGACACAATAATTTTTCAAAACTACTAGAATATTCAAAATATACTGGCAAACCAATAATATCACCAAGCTTATCGGGGCAAAATGCCAGACAAAATCCTGAGTTTGCAAAAAGCTTGGGTAATTTAAGTTCTTTGCGTCCATCTCAGCAACTTTTCAGAGTACTGTTTCCGCAACTAAGACACAGAATAGCAGAAGGATTTAAAACTTCTGGAACGCTTGAAATGCATGGATTGGCAGGAATAAATAAAGATTTTCATTTTTCTAATCTTAATGAGTTGGCAAAATTTACTGATTTAAATTTTACAAAATCAAGAATGGCTAACATAATAAAACGAATGGGATTACATTCTACTGGAGATTTGCCGGGAAAACCATTCCGTGGATTTATGGCACAACATATAACAACATCACCAGTTAAAGGTTTGGGAGATTCAATAGTAGGAAAAAGAATACGTATTCCCCGTTTTGCAAAAGATCCAAATAGAATAAGAGAAGCTCATCAAGCTGGATTACCTTATGATCAAACTTATATTTCAAATGTAAATACCGGAAGATACAAAGGCCCAGTAGTAGGAAATTTGAGAGACGAACCTAGTTATGCATCATTACGCAACGCTGTAATGACACACCCAAATCCTTCAACGGCTGGATTTACTCCGGGGTTTGCTCCTGCGCCTACTCAATATGGAGGAATGGATCCAAATGAAAGGAGAGCTTATAGAAAGTTACTTATAGAGCTATTTAAAGAACAAAGCGAAAAAGAAATAAGAAGAACAGAAAAGAAAACTCAACAAAGACATTTGCTTCGAAACTTTACTTTAGAACAAATTAGAAACAATCCAGAATTAAGAGCAAGCTTTTTAGGTAGAGGCCCAGTGGCAGGACTACCAAGATCCGGAGGGCCCGCGGGCGGGCGAACAGTAGACGTAACTCGAACGGCAGGCGAAGTGAGGGGTAGGGAAGTACACCGGGATGCCCTTCGACGAGCGGAGATCGATAGAGCAAATCAAAAATATATACAAGCCACAGAAAATTTTATACGAGCCGTAAAGATTTTTGGTAGCGACATTGTTAGAATTGAAGGCGACCGAGGCATGTTTGGTTCCAGAGTAAATCAGACCGGAATAGGCCCAGCACAAGAAACTCGTGCTGGACGCTTTGCAAACACAAGCGGTTTAAATTGGTTTAGAAGAAACATTGCTGGAGGTCCAGAAATTGGAAAACTATATCGCCCAGATGCTCAAATGGGTATGCCTGAATGGGCTAATAGAACGCAAGGCTCACGATTAGGAAGAGGCATGGCGCAATTTGCCGGAAGTGCAACCCACTTAGGAGGTTTTATAGGTGCTGACCTTCTTGGAGGATACTTGGGAAGAAAAGCAGGAGGATACGTTTCTGGAATAGCTCAAGATTTTGGATTGGGCGAAACGGGCGGAAGAAGAATAGAAACTCTAGGAGGACTAGGGGGATCATACGCAGCAATAAGCACTCTTATGGGAAGCAGAGCTCTAGCAGGAGGCGCAACAGCAGCGCATGTAGTGGGAGGCTACGCGGGTGCAGGACTAGATAGATATGCAGGCACGGGGCTGGCTGGCTCAGGACCGAGTGGGGAATACATGTTCGGAGATCCCGGTGGCGTTTGTGAACAAACAGGAAGAATAGCCGCTTTGCCAACATTTATGGCAGTAAATCGAGTTTTGGAATCCAGAGGTCTTGGTTACGCAGGCAAAGGAATAATGGGAAAAGCGATTTCAAAATTGCCGAATTTAACAAAAGGAGCGGGCGGTCGCGGAGGTTTGGCGGGGGCTGCAATAGAATTTGGTCCTACACTTCTTAGTGAGGCTATCCTGCGCAACGTTTATGGTGGCGGAAAAGACACTTTACGTAGAGAGCAATCCCAAAATATTACATCAGCTTATCAAGCGGACGCCATGGAACTAGGCGTGCACCAACTCATTTTGAAACGCCTTAAAGGAACCTTGGTGGATGAAAAAACAGGTGTTGCTGGTCCTCCAGAAAGATTAAGTGACATAAAAATGTCCCCCGGTAGATATACGAACACTTCATTACGTAAAAAATGGGGATTAGATGTCGGAGAGTGGTTGGGTGATACTCAAAAAAATATAGAAGAAGCTAGAAACAGAGAAGGTGAGAGATTTGAAAAATTATCAGATGCTCTAGATAAAGCTATTAAATTTGATGATATAAAAGCACAACAATCATTAAAAACTTTAAAACAAGACTCTTTAAAAAATATTAAAGATTTAAATAAAAGTATAGAAGAAATTGCTACTTCAAAAAATTATGGTAACATTGCGCGCGAATTTGAAATAAAATTCAAAGAATCAAAT
>Ga0114933_10002047_pt1 | contig 21545 bp, 24 predicted proteins | sample 4SBtaG_FD_89691 | JGI IMG/M metagenome (GOLD analysis project Ga0114933, IMG submission 89691) | Deep subsurface microbial communities from Kolumbo volcano to uncover new lineages of life (NeLLi) - 4SBTROV12_W25 metaG | ecosystem: Environmental > Aquatic > Marine > Volcanic | place: Kolumbo... | reverse complement strand
TTGATTCACTTGCTGACGACATACAATTAATGCAAAGAGCACTAGAATGCTATCAATCAGATATTGAAAAGGCTGAAACCACGGGACATGAATATTTTCAAAAACTATTGGGTGATATTCCTAAAGCAAAACAGGACTCGACAAACATTACACAAGCAATTGATAAAATAAAACAGGAATTCAGTTTTTGATCAAGGAAGGAATTATTGTTATCGAGTAAAGCTGATAATTGTAATCTATATTGTATCCAATTCTTGAACATCTAGGATAAACTGATTTACACATTCCTGTGTTTGATTAGAATTATGATCAAGCATTTCCTCACCACATGTAGGACAGATTAACTTAGTTCTAGAGGCATATACAACTGGGTTTCTTGCTTCTCTTGTAAAACGCCATAAACACTTCTCTCTCTTTTCTTTGTGATGATTTCTTAGATCCTCATTACAAATTGGACATGTAGTAGTTATCATATCTAATCAGGTTCTTCTTTCCTTGATTCTGCGCTCCATACGAAGTTTACCTTGTTCAAATCTTTTCTTATCTTCTTTTGATTTTACTACAAGTTTTGGAATTTTTATCGGTTTACCTTTTTTGTCAAGTGCTACAAAAGTTACAAAGGCAGTACCAGTTAAAACACGTGTACCTTTTGGAATGTCTTCTGCTTCTACTTGCACTTCTATTTCCATTGAGGATTTTTGTGCATAGTTAATTCGAGCATTTAGAAACAAAACATTTCCAACTAAAACTGGTTTTAAGAAACTTATCTTGTCCATGCTTACAGTTACTGCATTTGTTTGGCTGTGTCTTTGGGCAACTATACCTGCAACCATGTCTATGTGTCGTAGTATAACACCACCAAAAACATTACCTGCTGGATTAGCATCTGATGGAAACATACGAATTATTACTTGAGCTTTTGAATCATCTGGTGTTTTACTAGTCATATTATTTCTCCTGCAAAAACACAATCATAAGTATGCTATTAATATTGATTGTTAATCAAATTGATATGGATGATCCAACTGGTGGAATGTGGATTTACTTAATCTTCTTAGCATTTCCACTTGCAAGAATACTGCCAAGAATTTTAAGAAAATATAGAAAAAATACTGGAAATGAAGAAGAAAAACCAAAGGAAGGAATCAAATGGATGTCCGAATCAAAATCATTTTTTGCAAAAAAGCCAGAAAAAGAATCATTTTTTGCACAAGAACCAGAAAAAAAAGACGGTTGGTTTACAAAAGATGATTTCAAGTAATAAGCAATAATTTTTTTCGGCAGTATACAACCCTTTTATCTAATTAATGTATATCATATGTGCTAATTGGCTGCCAGTTAGTTACAACATATACATACGATCTCCTCAATTGCGATTGAGACTCGCACGCAGCCAATTAGTTTTGTTTCATTTAAATCATAAAAGAAATTAGAAAAAATATGGATGAAGATGCAAAACATGAATTGTCAATGGACATAAAAAGAATAGATAGTGCAATAGAAAAATTCGATAACATATGCAAAAAATTTGATGAGGAACGAATCGACGCTGCAATGACATTACTTAAAATTAAGAGTACATTAGAAAACATACGCCAAGTTCTTCCACACATGCGTACTATTCTAGATGAAGAAGATAACAAAACATCGTAATATCAAAGTTTGTTGAAACATCAATGACACAATCAAAGAAAAAATTCAAACTAGGTTCAGATTTACAAATATGTAGAATTCTAAATGGAATGTGGCAAGTTGCAGGAGGACATGGCCAAATTAATTTAGAATCTGCAGTAGATGAAATGATTCAATATCATAATGATGACTTTACAACATGGGATATGGCAGACATTTATGGTCCTGCTGAAGAATTTTTTGGTGAATTTAGAAAAAAACTTGAAACAGATGAGAGACTTTCAAATAGTCAAGCATTAACAAAGTTCGTTCCAAATCCAGGACCAATGACAAGATCAATTGTAGAGCATTACATTGACAAATCCATTACCAGAATGAATGTAAAATCAATTGATCTCATACAATTTCATTGGTGGGATTATAACGATGTAAACTATCTCGATGCATTAAATAATCTTTCAAAATTACAGGATGATGGAAAAATAAAGCATATTGGAATTACAAATTTTGATACAGAACGAATGGATATTATGATAAAACATGGATTCAATCTTATCTCAAATCAAGTACAATTTTCCATTTTAGATCAAAGAGCAGAAGTTAAAATGATTCCATTTTGCCAAAAACACAACATGAATCTACTGACATATGGAACACTTCTTGGTGGATTTCTTTCTGAAAAATACATTGGAAAACCAGAACCTGGAAAATCAGATCTTGATACTTTGAGCTTACAAAAATATAAGAACATGATAGATGCGTGGGGAGGATGGAATCTTTTCCAAGAATTACTTTTGGTATTAGATGAAATTGGCAAAAAACATAACACAAGTATTGCCAATGTTGGAACAAAATTCATCTTGGACAAACCTAATGTGGCAGGTGTAATTATTGGTACTAGATTAGGAATTTCTCAGCACAGAGATGATAATGCAAAGGTGTTTGAACTTGTACTTGACGCAGATGATAATTCCAAAATAATCTCAGTTACCTCAAAAGCAAGAGATTTGTTTGAAATAATTGGCGATTGTGGCAACGAATATAGATAAATTCAGAAATATTCAAAATCTCCTAGAAGATCATAAAATTAGTTTTTCAAAGATTTGACATAGTCTTCAAGTTTTTGCTTCTTTTGATCAGGAGATAATGGTAAATATTCTTGCCATTGCTTTTTCATGTCTGCCTTCTTTGCATCTTTTTCCTCATCAGACATAGAATCCCATTGCATCTTCATCTGCATGAAATGAATAATCATTGCTGCCCTATCTTGGATGGATAATGACTTCCAAGCATCGCCCATCTCTTTGAACTGTTTCTTCTTTTCTGCGATTTGTTCAGGGGTCATTCCCTTAAAGTAATCATTCATTCTTTTGTCATGTTTTTTGTCTTGGTTGTTGTATTGACCGCGTTTATTTTTGTAAGAGTGTTTTGTAATTGGGTCAGAAACATACAGCTCATCACCAGTTCCAGCGTCAACAAGAACTTTGCTATATGATTTGTCATCACTCATCATAACAACCTTGTAAACTACAAAACCATTAATTTCTGAAAGTTTTCCATAAATGGCCTTACTGTCAGGTACAGCATCTTCTGCTGCAGTCATTGCATCGACAAGTGAAATTTGTGTAAAACTAGATGATTCACCAACTGGAATTGAGCCTTGTATTGCAGGATAATTTGTCTTATCCCAATCTGCAAGTGCAGGTGTTGCACCAACGGATGTAACTAAAACACCAATTAGCATCAATACTGCCAATTTTGACGCGATATCCTTCATAACAAAATTATTTTTCTATTATATAAAAAACGATCTAATAATTCATCACTAGTGCCAATCTATACAAAAAAGAACTAACATTCAGAATACTTTTAAATTATAATTTTATAAAAAATGCTGGAATCGGAGAAAGTTAAATCGAATCTATTTTGGTTGACTTATCTCTCTCTCCACTCTTTATATCTAGTAAAAATTTATTACAATTATGGTATTATGCTCCATTTGCAAAAAATTAGAGGGAAAATTAAAGATCAATGAGGGTAATCCAAAATATAAAGGAAAACCTGTATGTAAAGAATGTCAGGATACCAGAAAATTATTACTGTCAACAAAGTAACAAAGTTTTTGATTTTCTACTAATATTGTGTAAATCAAGTCATAATGACTTTTTGATTACGGTAAGAAGTTCATCTCTATGTTCTTCTATTATTCCTCTTATCTCAAATGTATCAACATAACCACCAGCTGATGCTCTAGTTGATTTTAATAAATAATGTAGTGCAGACTCTTCAATTTTTCCTACATAATATCCATAAAAAAAATCCATAACGTTTTCACACTTCCAAACTTTTTTTGGTTGAAGAAATGTTTCCTTTATCTCAAGTGGTATTTCTTGTATTCTTCGTGTGATATAATCATTAAGTGATTTTAAGATTGATGCATCAGTAATCATGATTTTTATTTATGATATTTCTTCTCCAATAAACTAATGTTTGAATTATGGTTTAATTATTTGCCTACTTGGATTGATATGTAATGCATCTCAGGAACTGAATCCACTATCATAATTGTACCCAGATTAACTGTAGAACCTTCTTCCCACATGAGTATTCTTTGATTTGAACTTATTTCAACATCATTAATGAATTCTGTAATAAGGTTCTCAGTTGCTTCAAAGTCTGTATCTGTGTAATACACAATCTGACCCTCTTCAAATGATAATGGAATTTGCATTGATGTTGGTGTAATCAATACAAAGTTTCTTTCTTCAAATATTGTTAATACTTTTTCAATTCTTTGATCTCTGTCAAGTTGTGCAACACCATCGATTCCAATTGCTGCAGGTGTAACACCAGAGAGTTTTTGTAAGTATGCTTCAAAGGCTTGTTCTTGAGTTTCACCTAATCCAACATAATATTCTCCTGTAAATGCTGCACCAACTGCTGCAATAGTTCCTAATTGAGCAACAGCACCACCTGCTCCTGCAGTATAAACTGGAATAAAGTAAGTATCATGTTCTCCTACTTGATATAGTATATTATCACCAATTCTTGGATTTCGTAAAAGTGTCTTTAGTTGAGCAAAGTCAGGATCTTTGTCTAGTGCTTCACGAACTGAGCTTGGTCCAAGAAGTTTAGTTTCAGAATCCAACGGAACCTCATAGAATGTCATCTGTCCTAGATTTTCAATATCATTCTGAACTACCATGTATCCTGCCAAGTTACGACCTTGTGAACCTCGTAATTCCAGTGATAAGAGACCTATGAATTCTGGATCTTCAAATCCTGGTGGTTTAGCTTCAATATAGTATGTATCCAAACCTCTTGGAATTTCGTAGAATTCATTTGCTTGAATGAATGTTTCTACATCTGTAACGTGGTAGATGTTATACATCTCAGTCTTCCAGTTGAATAGTTCTTCTGGATATCTGATCTGTTCTCCTAACCATTCAGGAGTTTCAATAATGTCATCTTGATATTGTGACATCATCATGTTTGAAAAAAAGTCATCACCATGTTTTATTAATTTAATATCACCATTGTAAGTATCAACCAAACCAAATCCAGCTAATCTTAGATATGGATTTCCTGCTGTATATGGAACATCACTTGTATCAAATCCAACTATAAGAGGAACTAACCAGTAAGTATTCGTACCATCTGTTACAGGATAGGAATCTAACTCTTTACCAAATAGATTATACAAAAAGTATGGATACAATGTTTGCATTCTTTCATTAACATCTTTGTATCTCATTATATGCACAGATTCACCAGGATATGAAAGCAAAAAGTTTGGTTCAAAAATCCAACTTAATGGAGGTGCAACATCAACACCGCCCATACCGTCATACTTTGCATTATTTAGTTCTGCACTTTCTGTACGGTTGACTGGATATCCAGACCACGTTTCATCAAGTAATCCTCCTTCACCATAGTAAATTGCTCTTTGTTCAAATAATTCAGAACTATCTACAATCTGACCACTTGTTGCTTCTAAAGTTAGAAAGCCATCAGGCACATGAGTATAAACAAGATGCTCGTTATACCATTGGTTTTCAAGGCTAACAGAGGATGGTAATATTGGTTTCATAGATGCAGTCCAGTATAGTTTATCATTAAACCTAAGAATATCATTATCTTCAAAATCAACGTACGGTATTAGACCAATTTCTGGCTTTAATTTTGCAAAAGCCGCATTCCAATCCCAAACTCTAATTTTACTTAATACGTCATCATTTTCAGAAACATAGTTTGGAATATTATTTGGATTAACTGAAGGAATGCCTACCTCATGTGTGTTCTCAGTAACATATTGTAATTCTCCAAGATATCTATTAACACCAATTTGTTGTGCAGTATATGGCCCAAGATATTCAATCTTTTTTGCATCTGCTACACTGTTATTAACACTCATGGCAATTCCAATTATTACTGCAATTGCAATAATTGTTATTGCACGAATGTAGACATCTCGTTTGAACATGTGTGTTAGAACTTTGGCACGCATTCTATCAAAAATTGAAAATCCAATTAATGCAAAACCAACAACAAAAGTTCCACCAATAGCATATCTAGTATTATAATCAATTGTATCTGTAAAAAACATGTTAAATGCTGCCCAAACAATACCTATGCCAATTATTGCTTCAATTGTTGAAAGATAGTTCAAGTATCTAGGTTTTCCATCTGTAGAATCATGAATGTAAGATGTTACAACTTTGATTACAGAATGAAATCCTACATACAATATTAGACGCAATCCAATTGCACCTAAAATTGGGGGAACAATTAACAATAATCCAGGAATCATTGGTGTTACATTATCCATTGCAAATGAAGGATCTAATGATGGAGTTACGAATGGTAGAGAAAATATTGTAGTAATACTTTCTAATCCAAGTTCTCCACCTTCAAATAAATAAATTAATCCAAAACCGAACATTAAATTTGCAAAAAATGCACCAAATAACAAAAGTTTTGTAATCTGCCAAATAACAAAATGAACACCTGTTAGTTTGTATTCTTGGAAATTAGGAATTAATTGATTTGATTGTACATTAGGAGTTCTATTTAATAGATTAATTGCAACTTTGATAAAAAACCAAGTTAATGATGATCGTTTAACTATATTTACACGAATTAATGCAATTCCGGCTAGTACAACTCCAGCAAGTAATGAAAAAAGAAGTGGTTTGGTAAAAGTATCAGCAAATTCATTTACATTCATGGAGAAAATTACTGCAGAATTACCTGCTAATGCAAAAATTACAACTCCAACTATGGCAATAATAGCTAATCTGATTAATTTTCCAGCATCTGGTGGTGGTGCGTCACCTTCTTGCTTTTCTGCACTATACATAACTCATCTGAATCTATTTTTCGTCAATTAATACCTTATCAGCATAAAATATGCATTTCTTTTAAAAAAATTATGTAGAAGAGGCAATGCCTTTGCATATCATATAGATCGCAGAAAATTTTGGCACAGATACAGTTTCGTTGTTATATGGACCAAATTTTGTATTTTTTAGAGTAAATGAAATAGGACAATTTGCATGAACATCAACTTTCTCATCATCAATAAAACAAGCATCAGTGTAAGGATCAAATTTGTTAATATTCTCAACAAAAATTTTTACTAGTCCACTCTTACTGTTAATAGAACCAGGTAATCTAAAAATTCTATGAATATCGATTGTTACATTTGGATCAATTTGAATTCCAATTTTATGCCGAAATTCTTCTAATCTTTTTTGGAATAATGTATATCCTCCAGAAATAATTTCTTGTGATACCTTAGAACGATCTGATTTTATTCGATACAATTGTTTTGCAATTCTTCCATTCCAACCACCATCATCGAATTTTGGAAAAATTGATTTATTTAAATCAAATTTTTTAATTCCAAATGTTTCTGGAATAGCCCCACGAAACATTATGTAATCAACAATTTCTGCTCTCTCTTTTGATCCAATGTTTTGATATTCTGATTTTGGTACATAGATATGAAATCCTTCATTTCCTGAAAAAAATATCTTAATACTTTCTGGATTAACTCCTAATTCATCTATTAAAATTTGGTTTAATTTCTTCACTTCATCTTTTGTAGATTGTATGCTTTCAGAACTTGTTAATGTAATTATCGCTAATTTTGTTGATTTACAATTTGGACAAGAATTAGTAAGATTAGATATTTCATTACAGTCAGAGCATTTAATCAAAGTGTTTTCTGGTTGATTTTTCTTTGTCACATCTTTTGCATCAATATCAAAAATTAGATCTGCATTAAGCCAGTTTTTTTCAGACATAGGTAAATTTGGAAATGAATAACAAGCATTTGAGCAATAAACATCAGAAGGTTTGTTTTGCATTAAAAGAAGATGAAGTTCTTTATCAGATTTTAATGAAATATGTCTATTCATTCCACCATTAAATTTTTGAAATCCAAATTCACGTTGTATAGAATTTTCTGGCACATGTAAAAGCTCAAAGTGATCAAAATAAAATTTCTTGAATGTATCTTCTAATAATATAACATCTTTTTCATTCATACTCTCTTTCTCCCAAATTGCAATGGATTGATTATTGTATCACATGCAGAAACTGGGAAGCAAAGATTCTGAGTCTTGACTTTCTCACAAGATGGACATTTGTACTGAGTTGTTCCAGATAATTGTTTTAGCTGATAGAGTGTGACCTTGGGATTATAATCAGGTGCATTTTTGAATAATGGTGCAATTTGTTCTACAGTTTGACCTTTGTTTAGTAAAAATGTTGCAAGAAGAAATCTTCCTGAGTGAGATAGATTTTCGCCTTTTTCTAAAACTTCTATTGCATGTTTAATACAAGGTGGAAATTCTGTGGATTCAACAGTTTTGACTTCGAATTTTTTTGCAAGTGTTCTTAATTTCTGAACATATGGTTCAAAACCTTGAATCATTTCAGGAGATGATGATAGACTTATTTTATTAAATATGTGTCTGTCAAGTTCCTTTCTTACTAGTCTAACAGTTTCATGTGAAGTTAGATGGACTTTACCACTAACAACTCTTCTGTTAATTAATTTCCATTCTCTTTCATGAAAATTAATAGCGTGTTTCAGATAATCTGCAATAGGAATGGTAAAGTGTTCATCATCTTTTTGAACAGTTACAGAAAATAATTCTTGTAAAATCTGTAATGATTGTTTTGATTTCTTAACGTCTTTTTGATTAATCAAATCTTTTTCTAGAAATTTTTCTGCACGTCTTGCTTCTGCTAAAGAGAATCTTCGAATTAGTGTATTCATTCCAGAAAGTTTCAATAGAATGACTGCAATCAAAAATGAGAATATTTCCATAGGAAGTGCTGAATTGTTTGATGCCAGATCTGATTTGAATATACGACCTTCTGATGCTGTAATAATACGCTCAAATGCATTTTCTACAATTTTTTTTAGATCGGGATCTGATCCAAATTGCTCTAGTGAAAATCCCTTATCACTCAGATACTTTCCAGCTTCATCTAAGAAGGGATATTTGACGATTTCGTCTGTTCCAAGATCTACCATAACAATTGTGTACTAACTTAGTTTAAAAATTGCAATAATAAAATTGGAAATTTGGTTAGATCTGTAGTTTAAATTATAATGAATTCTGAGGTAGTTATGCAGATTGGTGCCCATGTATCAATTTCAGGTTCTATTTCTAATGCGGTAAATAACGCAATTGAAAGGAAATGTAATGCTTTTCAGATTTTTACAAGAAGTCCAAGAAGTTGGTTTGCAAAAGAACTAGACGAAATTGGTGTTAAAGATTTCAAAGATCAACTTGCATCATCTGATATTGATAGATTTGCAACTACTGCACATATGCCATATCTACCAAATCTTTCATCACCAGACACAGATGGTTACAATAAATCAATTAAGACAATGATAAAGGAAGTTGAGCGATGTGATATACTAGGAATTCCATATCTTGTAACACATTTAGGCAGTCATAGAGGAACTGGGGAAGAAAAAGGAATTAAAAGATTAGTAGATGCATTAAATAAAGTTGCAGAAACAAATGCAGATGTTACAATTCTTTTGGAAAATACAGCTGGACAAAAAAATTCAGTAGGTTCAGATTTTTACCAATGGGGAGAAATTTTTTCTAAATGTAAGAAGAAAGAAAGATTTGGTGTTTGCTTTGATACTTGTCATGCTTTTGCAGCTGGATATGATTTACGAAAAAAAGAAAATGTGAATGAAACTATGAAAAAATTTGAAGATGCTGTGGGATTTGATAATTTGAAAATATTACATCTTAACGATTCTAAAGGATTGTTAAATGAGAATCGTGATCGGCATGAACATATTGGATTAGGTGAAATTGGTGATGTTGGTATGAAAGAAATTATTAAAATCATGAATAAAAACAACATTCCGATGATTTTGGAAACTCCAATAGATGATAGACGAGATGATTTTGGAAATATTGACAAAGTTAAATCACTTGCATGAGTAATTACGCATTTATTCTATGATGATTTCTGATTAATATGAAATACGAAGATATTATGAAACTGGCTTTGGAAAGAGGATTCTATTTTCCTAGTTGTGAAGTATATGGAGATGCACAAGCTGGTTTTTGGGAATATGGTCCAACAGGAGTAAGTATAAAGAATAAATTCTTGGAATTATGGAGACAGCAATTAGTCAGAAGAGATAGAATGATGGAAATTGATGGTTCACAGATTATGTCAAAATCTGTTTTTGAGGCATCCGGTCATTTAGGTAATTTTGCAGATCCAATTGTAAAATGTAAAAAATGTAAATCTACATTTAGAGCAGATAAATTAATTTCTGAAGTAACTAATATTGAAATTCCTGAAAGTGCTGATTTGAAAGAATTTGATGATGTGATTAAAGAAAAAGCAATTCACTGCCCAAAATGTAATGATGAATTAGATGATGTAAAAAAATTTAATATGATGTTCAAGGTTGGTATAGGTCCTGAAGAAGAAGAAGCATATCTACGCCCTGAAACGTGTCAATCAATTTTTGTAGATTTTCCAAGATTATTTAAGACAATGAGAGGTAAACTGCCTGTTGGAATAGCACAAGTTGGAAAAAGTTTTCGAAATGAGATTGCTCCTAGACAAAGTCTGCTAAGATTACGTGAATTTTATCAAGCAGAAATTGAAGTATTCTGTAATCCAAAAAAACTCGATGAACTAGAGAAGTTTTCAGAGGTTGAAAATACTATACTTCGAATTCAGAATAATGAAAAGATTGAAACACTAAGCTGTAAACAAGCTGTAGAATCTGGAATAATTCCTAACAAATTTGTTGCATATTATTTAGGATTGTTGACAGAGTTCTATGAAAAAACAGGTATTGATATGAACAAAAGTAGATTTAGAAAACTTGGCGATAAAGAAAAAGCATTCTATGCAGAAGTTGCATTTGATTTTGAAGTTGAAACAACAATTGGTTGGCTTGAATTAGTAGCTTGTAATTATAGATCTGATTATGATCTATCAAATCATGCAAACAAAAGTAAAGAGAAATTTGAAGTAATGGATAATGATGAAAAAGTTCTTCCACATATATTTGAAATTTCTATGGGAATTGATCGAAGTTTGTATACTATTTTAGAACATAGCTATAAAGAAGACAAAGAAAATGAAAGAGTTGTTTTATCAATTAAACCATATTTAGCGCCAATTCATGTAGGAATATTATCTCTGGTAAAAAAAGATGGTTTAGCTGAAAAGACAGATGAAATTTATTTAAAAATTAAAACAAAATTTGATTCATTTTTGGATCATTCTGGTGCTATTGGTAGAAGATATCGTAGATTGGATGAGATTGGAGCCCCTTTTGCGATTACAATTGACCATCAAACCAAAGAAGATGATACAGTTACTATAAGGTCAAGAGATACTATGAGTCAGGATAGAGTGAACGTATCTAAACTAGAAGAAATACTTTCTAAGGAGACAAGTTTTCCATGAGTTATATACAAAGGAATTACAGGAGATAAAATAACATGAAATTAGCAATAGTAATTCCTACCTACAACGAAGGGAAAACATTACCAAGTTTAATTGATAGATTAGTTGAGCAGGTAAAACATATCGTTGATGATTTCAATATTGTAATAGTTGATGATTCTTCGCCTGATGGAACTGCAGATATTGCAAGAAACCTGGCTAAAAAATTCCGAGAAATTATTGTAATTCAAAGACCTGCAAAACTTGGTCTTGGTGCAGCTTATAAAAATGGGTTTAGATATGTTCTGGAAAAATTGGGTTCTGATTTTATTATAGAAATGGACGCAGATCATTCACACGATCCTAGTGAAATTCCAAATATGATTAAAAAGATAGGAAAGTATGATTTTCTAATAGCTAGTAGACATGTTAAAGGATCAGCTACTATAGGATGGGGAATTTGGCGTAAATTAACACATTCAATTGCAGTATCAATTGCACGACAATGTGCAAAATTAGACATTTCTGATCCAACAAGTGGCTTTAGAATGTTCAAAAATGAAACTTTACAACAGATTGACTTTGAAAAAATCAAATCTGATGGTTATGCATTTCAAATTGAAGTTCTACACCAACTAAAACAAAAAGGAATGAAAGGTTTAGAGACAATTACCACATTCGTTGATAGAAAAGAGGGTAAATCAAAAATGGGTAAGAATGAAATGTTACAATTTGTAAAAACGTGTATAAGTTATTTAAGAAAAAAAAATTAAAAACAGGGAGTTTGAACTTCTCTACTCAAATGTAGAAGTCGATGTTGTAGACGATTGAGAAGGTAGTTCAGATAGTGTTGGAACTGATGGAAACTTGTCTCCAATTTGTTGTTCTGCAACAGCAGATGCTTCTTGTAGAATCCTATCGGTTTCTTCGTTTGAAGCATCAGATTCCATATTGAAAGAATCATCAGAGATTGAGTCGACCATTAGTCCATTTAGTGTTTGAGCCATTGCATTCATTTCTGAATCAGCTTCTGGCATGAATTTACCTAATGATGATTGTAGGCTCTTCATGGTGTTCATTGCTGGTCCGATTGCAACCATAGCATCACCTAGGTCATGAATTGTTGCTAATCTTAATTGCACTTGCTCAAGCGACATTCTAGCACCACCAAGCATTTTTTTTACTTTACGAATTTCTGCTAGTTCATTTGAAAGAACTTTACTGGCAGAAGTATCGTGTTGCTGTACGGCAGTTACTACACGCTTGAATAATTGTTGATCACGTTGCTCTAATTTAGTCAACATTGAGTCCATTTTTGTAGTTTGGACTTGAATCTTATTCACTGCGTTTTGTATTCGTGGTTTAAGCGCACCCTGAGGTTTGATTGTACCACGAAGTTTTTCAGCCACACTAGCTGTTTCTTGACGTGCCCATGCTTTATGGAATGACGGCATGCGTAAGTATCAAAAAAAAGGTTCTTAATGAAAGGTGTGTATTAAGATCAACATTAGGCTAAATTAAGCTAACAAAAAATAGATAACATGAGCGTTGTTGTTTTTGATTCGGGCTTAGGTTCACTATCTATTATTAAAGAAATCCAGAAAAAAACTAAATGTGAAATCATATACATTGCAGATCAAAAAAATTTCCCATATGGGAAAAAATCAAGTGAAGAATTATCAAGAATAATCAAAAAAACATTAGAAAAAATCAATAGGAAATTCAAACCAAAAATTATAGTACTTGCGTCAAATACTCCTTCATTACTACTAAGAAATAAAATACCAAAAAATGTAATTAATGTTTTACCACCACTAAAAAATATAGAAAAACTTTCTAAAACTAATAATATTGCAATTCTAGCTACTCAATCAGTTGTAAATAGTTCAGCGATCAATAATTATATAAAAGAAAATACATCAAAGAAAATTAAAATTTTAAAAATTAATGCATCTCCATTAGTTGAATTAGTTGAAAATGGAAAATTTTTATCTAGACCAAATCATATTAAAAAAATTATTAGAAAGAATTTAAGAAAAAAATTTCAAACTAATCATATTGATGTTGCAACACTTTCAAGTACACATCTACCATTTCTTTTAAAATTTCTAAAAGAAGAGTTTCCTAACGTTATTTTTCTAGACCCTGCAAATAATATTTCTGAGAAAGTTGCTAAAAGAAATTTAAAAAATACTACTATTAAGAGGAACAAATTAACAATTTTTACTACCGGAAATCCTGAAAAATTTCAAGAAAATCTAATTAAAATTGGAATTAAAAATAAAGTTAATTCTTTTTCTTTGTAGGTTTAGCTTTTCTAAAACCATGACTGAATGTTTTATCATATAATTTTGAATACTCATATGATTTTGGTTTTATTACATCACCAATTATGACAATTGCAGTCATTGTGATTCTTTCAGCTTTTACTTTTTTTGCAATATCTGTGAGTGTTCCAAGAATTATTTTTTGATCTTTTCGACTTGCTTTGTAAACTACAGCAACAGGTGTAGTTTTTTTGTATCCACCTTCAATTGCTTCTTTTGTGATTTTAGTTAGTAGATGTACACTAAGATAAAAAATTAAAGTTGATTGATGTTTGGCAAGTTCAGAAATTTTTTCACGTTTAGGAACTTTGGTTCTTGATTCTGCACGTGTAATAATCATTGTTTGTGTAATTCCAGGTAAAGTTAGCTGAGTTCCAAGTGCTGCTGCTGAGGCTAAAAATGAAGTCACACCTGGAATAACAATAGAATTCACTCCTCTAGTTTCTAAATTATCAATCTGTTCTCTAATTGCACCATATATTGCAGGATCACCGTCATGCAATCTAACTACAACTTTTCCTTTCAGTGAATTTTTCAATAATAAATTAAAAATTTCTTCACGAACAAGTTTTGCAGCATCATATTTTTTTCCTTTTTTATTGTATTTGAGAATCTCAGGAGGAATTAATGAGCCAGAATAAACTATGACATCTGCTTTTTGAACCAGTTTTTTGGCCTTTATTGTAATTAGTTCAGGATCACCAGGACCACAGCCAACAAAATATACCTTAGACACGTTTTATCACCAAAATTGAAAAGTACTTTGTAGTAAGAGTGTCATCATTTACATCACCTAGTCTTAATTTTCTTATAATTTCTTTGTCTGTTCCTAAATCTTGACCAATTGCAAATATGGAATCATCAGGGAATCCAGACTCTCTAACTAATTCAATCACTTGATCAAAATAACGACCATCTTTAAGAAATACAAGAACTTCAGAATTTTTTGCAATCTCTTTGACAGAACTTAGATCATAACATGATGGAATTATTGCAACTTTTTCTGCACCTTCAGCGATACTTATTCCAACTTTAGATGCAAATGTAAACATTGAAACAATTCCAGGTATTACAGTAATTTTCATGTCTGGATGTTTTTGAGTGATTTCTCTGTGCATGTAGATCCACGTGCTATAGAGATATGGATCACCAACTGTTAGATAAACAACATTTTTTCCTGATAAAACTTTTTCTGCCATGATTTTTGAATTTTCTTTCCAGTGTGCTTCAAGAATAGCTTTGTCTTTGGTCATCGGAAAAATTAGTTTTATAATTTCTTGATTTTTTGATTTATCAATTAATGAGTCAACAACTGACAGAGCTATACTAGGTCTGTCTTCTGCTGATGCAGGACACATTATTGTATCAGCATTTTGAATCGCCTTTACTGCTTTTACAGTAAGTAAGTCTGGATCTCCAGGTCCTACACCAATTCCAACTAATTCAGGCATAAAAAAAATATAATTATGCCCAATTAAAAATCTAGACTAGATTTTTGTTGCAGAGATCACAGTTACGGGGTTTCTTGATAACATCATGGTTCCAGTTGAAGTTTTTCGACTTTTTCCAATAGTTATCTGTGTTATATCTATTGAATCGAATTTTAATTTCTCAATAGTTTGTAATACAGAATATAGAGTTTCTATTAGAATTACACCAATTACTATTCTTCCACCTGATTTTAGCTTATTTTCACATAGTTCAACAATATCTTTTGTGTCACCGCCAGTTCCACCAATAAAAATTGCATCTGCTTCAGGTAATTCAGAAATCTTATCTTTAGCATTACCTAGAATCACAGTTGAATTAGTAACTTGAAATTTTTCCAAATTGGTTTTTGTTAATTCAATTGCATTTGGATCATGATCAATTCCAATTACTTTACCAGTAGATTCAACTTGTAGTCCTGCTTCTACTGTAATGGATCCGCTACCACATCCTATATCATAAACTAAAAAACCTGGTAATAATCTAGCTTTACTAATTTGAACTGCTCTAACCTCTTCTTTTGTTATAGGTACTGATTCAGTTCTTTCAAATTCTTCATCTGGGATTCCAGGAGTTTTAAATTTCCACATTTGACCACAGATAAATTATGGAAAAGGAATTATGCTTGTGCTTGTTCCTGCATTAACTAATGTGTATGACATTATCCAAAAGAACAAATAAAGAAATACAAAACTTCCAATTCCTGTTGTAACATATTTTTTCCTATTTGCAATTCTAATTCTCCAAGATTTTGCAATTATTGCAGTAGCAATGAATAACATTATCATAAATCCTATTGAAGTCCATCTTTTCTCTTCTACATCTGCAATATCTTCAAATACAAATGTTGCAATTACACCACCAATTATTGAAAAGGCTATACGCATCCAAAATAATCTATCGGTCATTTTTTTTGTTGCTGATTTGTCCGCAGAGTCATCTTCTATAGTAGGTTTTGATTCTCCATGATCCTTTTGATCAGAACCATCTGTCCATTTACCAGTTAATTTTTCATCAGAATCTGATTCGGTTGGTGGATTCTCTGTAGATTCGGTTGGTGGTGTATCAGTATTTTCAGTATCTTTTGGATCTGGTTCTGAAATATGCTTTTTCTTTTTTTTAAATCTGGCCAATGAAATTTCTAGTTTCACTCAATTTTGCCTTGTTAAAAATATATGTTCACTAATCCTGCCGTATTTGAAACAGTAAGAGTATAATCACCTAATCATGATTTATCTTCTATGACACTCGCAGGGATTGAACTAGCATATTTAGTAAAAGAGATTGGAACCGAAATCCAAGATTACTATGTTAGTAACATATGGGGAATAAACAGAAATAGTCTGCTTTTCAAACTTCATCATCCTAAAAAACCAGATATAATGTTGACAGTTTCTAGCATTGGAATCTGGATAACTAGTAAAAAAATTGATCCAATTGAACCAAACAAACTTCTTCGTAGATTAAGAACTGATCTTCTTAGATCAAAAATTGAAAAAATTGAACAGATTGGCACAGAACGTATTGCATATATCACATTTTCAAATTTTGATAACAGGTTTATTTTAATTATAGAATTTTTCGGTGACGGAAACATACTATTATGTAATTATAATAAAAAAATTCTTGCATTATTACATTCTATCGATGTAAGACATAGACAATTACGAATAGGTGTAGATTATAATCCACCACCAACAGATGGAATAGATGTAATAAATTTTAAAAAGGACGAATTCAAAAAAATACTTTCATCAACAACAACTATTGGAAAAACAATTGGTAGAGGATTAGGTTTGCCCAAAAAATATGTTGAAGAAATTATCAGATTATCATCAATAAAACGTGAAAAACCAAGTAATGAACTTTCAGATGATGAATTTGAGTCATTATTTGATATAATTAATACTACTATTAGTAATGTAATTGAAGGAAATCATGATCCTACAATAATTACTGATGAACAAACATCAGATGTTTTTCCTATTAGGTTTTCTGATGATAATACAAATGCGAGAAAAGTTGAAAGTTTTAATAATGGTTTAGACATTATATTTACTGAAGAAATTCTACAAAAAGGAAAATCATTATACAGTGATAGTGCTGAGAAAAAAATCAAAGAACTTGAGAATACATTAGATGAACAAAAAAAAGCAATAACAGTAGTGAAAGAAAAATCAAAAAAAATTGCAGGTGTTGCAAATTTATTATTCAAAATGCAGGCAGAAGGAAAATCAGATATTACAGATCAAAGAATTGTTGAAGTTTTAAAAGATGAAAATTCAGAACTTGTTAAAGAAAAAGGTATTTCAATATTAAAAATTGATGATGCAAAGATAAAGATCAATCCTAATTTACCACTTCCAAGTATTGCATCAAAACTATTTGATGAATCAAAAAAACAAAAATTTGCTATAAAATCAATTGAAAAATTAATCAAGAAAACTGAAGATAAATTAGAAAAAACAATTCAGAAAGGTGAAATTGCACGTGGATCAATTGGTTTTGCAGATATTAGAAAAAAGAGCTGGTTTGAAAGATATCGGTGGTTTTACACATCTGATGGTATTTTAGCCGTTGGTGGAAGAGATAGTTCATCGAATTCAGCAATAATCAGAAAATATGTTGAAAAAGATGATAAAGTTTTTCATGCGGAAATTCATGGTTCACCATTTTTCATTTTAAAGGATAGAAGTGAAACAATTATGCCATTAAGCATTGCAGAGACCTCTCACGCAACAGTTTGTTTTAGTAGAGCATGGAAAGAAGGAATGTTTGGAATAAATTGTTATTGGGTTACTCCTGAACAAGTAAAAAAAGCAGCACCAAGCGGACAAACTATGGGTAAAGGTTCATTCATTATTGAAGGAACAAGAAATTATAGTAAAATTTCTACACTTAAACTTGCTATAGGAATTTTACCTCAAGAAGAAAATTATTTGTTAGTTTGTGGTCCACCAGCACCAATAAAAAATAGTTGTATTTGTTATGTTGTAATAGAACCTGGCACAATTGAAATTTCTGATATGGCAAAAAAAATAAGAGCAAATTTTGTTGGAGTTGATGAAAAATTTACTAAAATGTTTATTATTGATGATTATGTTAGAGTACTTCCTACTGGTGGAAGTAAAATTATAGAAACCGGTGGATTAGAAAATTAGTTTATAATTTCTGTGGATCTAGTATCAATTTGCATTTCTTTTCCATTCTCAATTGCATTAAATTTTTCAGGACTAACAACAAGCATTGGAATATCAGCTAATGCACATCCTGATGCAACAGTAAGATCTGCTTTCTGACAAATCATAGCAATTGGTGCATTACCATTTGCTTTTAGTGAATATATTGTGTATGCACCAACACTACTTCCAATTCCATGTGGAAATACTAAAACTGAATTTTTAACAGACTTTTCAAAAATATCATATTTTTGATCATGAACTATTCCTGTTTTATTATCAATTGCGCCTAAAAAATTGATGGGATTGCAAGTTTTAAGAACCAATCCCTTTGCTTTTCCTTGAACAATAACTTTGGTCATTTTGTATCCTCTTCTATGATTTTTGACAGTGGTTTTAGATTTACATCTACTCCAGTCGAATTTTTAAGATAATAAGCACCTTTAACAGAATTAGTTGTAACTGAATCAGTTTCATTTGTATCAATTAACGGTGTTAAGCAAGTACAACAATCAGATAATATTTCTCCACCTGCTCTCTCAATTTCTTTTGTATAATCAAGACTTCGTGCTTGACTTTGTACAGCTCTAGAACAAAAAATCATACAACGCTTTTGAAATGATTTACCTTTAAGCATGTTTGAAAGATCAGAAAGTTCTCCTAATCCTAATTGAGGGCTTCCAAGTGTAATAATATCTCCCTTGTCAGATGTATTTAGCTCATCATAAATTTCATTCATTTCTTCTTTTCCAAAGTCAACTTTTTCAGATGTATTATTTTCAACATCTGTAAACTGAAATTTTGCACATGTTCCTGACGTTCCCATACCTCCACATAGTGCTTTACAACTTCGCCTGTTAGGTTGTGATACGCCTGAAATATTTACAGCTGTATCACCTACTTTACCTGCAAAAAATCCAAGCAATCCAAAATCTAATTCATTAGGATTTTCTAATTTCATTCTAATCGTCATTGGAATATTGGTTTCATCTTTTCGAAAATCTGAATATGGACTCTTACCAGTAAGTGCACTTGCCAAAGCACTAAATGCACTTTCTTTGTTTGTTTTCAATCCACCAAGTGAATTTGCAAAGATTGCTGCATTACTTTCAGCAAAAGAAACCTGAGTGTCTTTTTCTGGAAGATCAAATATATCGTATGGTGTGCATGAAAATGTTGGTTCTACACCCATTCTTATGTAAGAATCTCTAATACTTTTTTGTTTTTCAATAAACTCATCATCAATATGATTAAATTCTGAAATATGATCAAAATCAAACCCCATTGGATTTACAGTGGCCTTAACTTTGACTTGTGCGTCTTTGCTTATTTTTCTTAAAAATTCTTCACCAGCATCTCCAATTGTATTATAATTTACGCCTGACAGATGTGCCCATTTTATAGAAATGAGTTTTTCTGCGTTAGTAGCCTCTCCTGTTGCAACTAATATACGATAAGCGGTTTGTAACGTTTCACCCATTTCACCATTTAATGCAGATTGTTCTTCTTTTGTTAATTCCAATGCAATTCAATGGTTTTACAGATATAAGACTTGTACGTCATGTTTACGTATGAAAAAAATTCTTAATGGTATGATAAAGACTATGAATTCCGTAAAACCACCAAGAATTACTGCGTTACAAGATCTACATGACGCAGAAGATCATGGACCATTTAGTATTCTAATTGGAACTATTTTATCAGCTAGAACAAAAGACGAATCTACTACTAGAATTGTAAAAGAATTATTCAAAGTTTATAAAAATTCAAAACAGCTTGCAAATGCAAAAGTAAAAGATGTTGAAAAAATTATCAAATCAATTGGATTCTATCATGTCAAAGCAAAAAGAATTATTGATGTAGCAAAAATTATTGAAACTAAATACAAGGGAATTGTTCCTGATAATTTAGAAAAACTTATTGAATTACCAGGTGTTGGAAGAAAAACAGCAAACTGTGTTTTAGTTTATGCATATGAAAAGCCAGCAATTCCAGTTGATATTCATGTACATAGAATTTCAAATAGATTAGGATTAGTTCAAACCAAAAATCCAGAAGATACTGAATTTGAACTTATGAAAATAATTCCAAAAAAATTTTGGCTTGATATTAATGACACATTTGTAATGTATGGTCAAAATATTTGTAAACCAATATCACCAATGTGTCATGTTTGTAAAATTAAAAATTCATGCAAATATTATAAAACTAAGAACGCTTCTTAGTAACTAAAAGTATAACAATTCCAATTCCTATGAATCCTACTATAATGAATGGAAACATGTGCAATGGCCCTTCTTTAGGATCGCCTGACAAAATTTCTAAATTAAGATATCCAGCTGTTACAGCAGGTGGATCTTGGCTTGCCTCCATGCCCCATACAGAATAAGCCTTGATTTCAAATCCTTCTATATCCAGATTAGAAAGTACAATTCTTTCTCCATTGTTTACAGTCAATCCAGCAGTATCTGAATACGCCATAATTATCTTGGCATTCTTTTCGGCACTAGTTAACCAACCTCTCTCTAATTTATCGTGAACAACAACATAACCCTCATCTGGCAAGTTTGCTGCTATCCAAAATTTTTTGTTGGGAGGACTACCCATTCCAATTTCGATGAATTTATCCTCAATTGTTGCGTCATAAAATCTAATTACTCCATTACCATTTGGATTTCCATACATAAGTTCGTTAACTAAATTGACTTGCCAACTTACATCATGAATGTCTTGAAATGGGATAATTGTTTGATCTCGTGCAGGCTTGTTAAAATTATTGTAATCAATATCAAGATTTACCATCGATAGTGTAGTATTTGATTGCTCTAGTGCAAATGCTGGAGAAATCATTACAGAAATTAATAATATAAGAGGAATTTTGTAATTCATGATTAGTTTTTATCAAATTTGAATAAAAATCTAATCAACAAATGGTTTATCAAAGTTAATTATAACTTTA
>Ga0114933_10002045_pt1 | contig 21549 bp, 19 predicted proteins | sample 4SBtaG_FD_89691 | JGI IMG/M metagenome (GOLD analysis project Ga0114933, IMG submission 89691) | Deep subsurface microbial communities from Kolumbo volcano to uncover new lineages of life (NeLLi) - 4SBTROV12_W25 metaG | ecosystem: Environmental > Aquatic > Marine > Volcanic | place: Kolumbo... | reverse complement strand
GTCTAACATGTTGGTCAATTTCAAGTGATTAAGCCTTTATAATTGTTTGAGTGATATACTCGCTGCAACTTAAGAAGGCTTGATATGCCCCTTGTAGCTGACAACCCAAACAATCGGTCAATTGCTTCAATTTTATTACGCGAAGGTGGTGTAATAGCATACCCAACAGACACCGTCTACGGACTGGGTGCTTCGGTATTCAACTACTCTTCAATTTCGACAATGTTTGTAATAAAAGCTAGAAGTAAGGATCAGGCAGTTCCAGTCCTCATTGCTTCAGAAACGCAATTAGGCGAAGTTGCTATTGATATATCAAATGATGCATTGAAACTTGCCAAAGCTTTTTGGCCAGGCAAACTTACTCTCGTAATGAAGCGGCACCCAGATCTCCCGTCATTGATTACTGGAGGAGGAGATACTGTAGGTGTTAGATTACCGGACCATCCATGCCCGCAAGCATTAATTCAGGCCCTAGGCTCGCCTATTACTGGCACTAGTGCTAACCGCCACAACGGGCAGGAGCCTACTTCAGCCCAAGAGGTACAAAAGCAATTAGGCAATCGCCTAAGCTTGATACTTGACGGAGGGCCAAGCCCTAGCAATTTACCATCAACCATTATTGATACAACACAGACACCGCCAAAAGTGTTGCGAGCCGGGGTGCTCTCGATCGCAGAGATCCGGAAAGTGTGCGATGTCACGCAGTCTCATGCAGGTGGAGACGAGTAACATGAATCGTGATCGCTTATCTGAACTTTTATCATCTCACAGACCCCTAGTTGAACAAGCCCTCAAGGATAGCTTCGAAATTCCATCAGATCGAACTCTTGCGCTTTATCGAATGATGCATTTTCAACTTGGGTGGATCGATGAAAGCGGTGAACCTCAAATCAGTGACAATGAGCGTCTCTACGGATGCTTATGCCTAGAATCTGCTTATTTATTTGATTCGGATTTAGTGGAGAAAGCGCCTATAGCTGCAGCTGTAGAATTGTTAAAGGAATCCATCCAAACTCACGAAGATATGCAAACAGCAAACCAATATAGGTATGGCCGAAGCGCAGTTTGGTGGCTTTGGGGCCCCGCGCAATCCATTAATGTCGGTGATGGTTTGCATGCCCTAGCAAGACTAAGTCTGTTCACTACTGAAAAGAGTTTACAAACTGAATCATTATTGGCAGCAGTGGGTTCGTTAGATTCGTCAGCACTCTCATATTATGAGGGTCAATATATTGATTTGGAACTACAAGAACGCATTGATGTCAGTGTAAAAGAGTATATGAAAATGGCGAAGGCGAAATACGGTTCTCTCTTGGGAGGTGCATTATCCTTAGGGGCAATTGCGTCAGGTGCCAAACAGGCTGAAGTCCAAATAATGCAAAAACTTGGAGAGGCAATAGGCGTAGCGTCTCTAGTATCTGAAGAAATTGAGGCCATTTGGAATCCTTCGCGACAATCAGGGCGAGCACTAAATAAGAGCAAGTTGTACCCCATTGTGGTAGGGCTAGAAGACGCTCCCTTGCCTCAAAAAAGAGAACTCGGGGGCTATTACTTCAAGCGGGTGATGGACATTGATGATTTAGCAGCAATTAAGGCGATCTTAGAGAGCCTTGGAGCTAAAGAAAAAACAGAGCTTTTTGTTGAAGAGCAAAAAATATATGCTAAAACCTTACTCCAGTCCTTAAATTTAAATTCAACAGCCGCTGATCGTTGGAATGAACTTATAGAAAATCTGGTGGGGCAAAAGTGAGCAAAAAAACTATTCGGGACATTGATTGGCATGGGAAATGTGCATTTGTCAGAGCCGATTTTAATGTTCCTTTTGTGCATGGCTCAGGCGTAATTTCGGATGATACGCGAATACAAGAAGCAATTCCCACCATAGAGTATTTGCTCGAAAATGGAGCGTCTATAATTCTATGTTCACATCTTGGACGCCCAAACGGAAGAATAGACGAAGACCTACGGCTTAAGCCAATTGCTGAAAGGCTTGCCACACTGCTGGACAAAGAGATCAGGTACACATCTGATGAAGAGAATCAAACGTTAAATATCTCATCTATACGCCAGGGTGAAGTAGTGTTACTCGAAAACATTAGGTTTTCCCCACAAGAAGAAACGAATGATGGGCCGTTTGCAATGTCTTTAGCCAAAATGGCAGACGTTTTCGTCAATGATGCATTTGGTACGGCCCACAGAGCACATGCTTCAACTGAAGGGATCGCGCATCATGTAATCGCAGTAGCAGGCCTCTTGATGGAGAAGGAATTGTCTTTTCTTGGCGCGGTTTTGAATGATCCTAAAAGACCATTAGCAGCTCTGTTTGGTGGTGCAAAAGTCAGTGACAAAATACAAATATTGGATAGGCTGCTTGGGCATGCCGATAACATATTAGTAGGTGGTGGCATGGCTGCGACTTTTCTTCATGCGCAGGGGTACAATGTTGGGGCATCTCTTTTAGAGAATGAGATGGTTGATTTTTGCGTGAATCTTTTAAATAAAGCGCATGAAGTTGGAACCCATATACATTTGCCTGTTGATGTTTTAACCGCAGATAAAATTGAAGCCAATGTAGAAACTACAATTGCTAATGTGACCGATATTCCTGCCAGCTCAATGATCCTAGACATCGGGCCGGCAACTGCAAACAATTATGTAAGAATTCTAAGCTCCATGAACACTGTTGTATGGAATGGGCCTATGGGTGTTTTTGAAGTCCCACCGTTCGATACTGGCACAAAAGAAATCGCTAATCACCTTTCCATGTCACATGCCGTTACAGTCATTGGAGGAGGTTCAACATCTGAGGCTGTTACTCATTTAGGGTTAGAAACTTGCATGTCTCATGTTTCAACTGGTGGAGGAGCGTCTCTTGAGTTTTTGGAAGGGAAAGTACTTCCTGGCGTGGCAGCGTTAGATGATATTTAGGAGAAAGATATGCGCGTTCCTATAGTAGCAGGTAATTGGAAAATGAATCCGAGTACACTTGATGAATCTTATGCGTTAGCACATGAAATAGTCTCTCAGGATACTGGCAATAGTAATACCATAAGCGTTATTTGCCCTCCATTTCCAACGCTAAAAACCGTCAAGGAATTATGCCAAAATTCATATGTCAAAATAGGTGCGCAGAATTTACATGCCGAATCATCAGGAGCGTTTACTGGCGAAACCCCACCAGAAATGATTGCAGAACTCTGTGATTATGTAATTCTCGGGCACTCTGAAAGGCGTCAGTTATTTGCGGAGGATGACAAATTTATTGGCGCCAAAGTTAGTAAATCGCTTGAACTTGGGATTTCACCAATTTTTTGCGTTGGTGAGACCCTTGAACAAAGAGATTCGGACTTAGCTTATAGCGTTATCGAAGCTCAAATTAAATCTTCTCTTAGCGCAATACCAACAAATAAGATGCAGCAAATAACGGTTGCTTACGAGCCCATTTGGGCAATTGGTACCGGCAAAGCTGCCACGCCAGAAATTGCCCAGCAAATGATTGCCCATATCCGCGATTGCTTAAAGTCCATTTCAAATGATTTCACCGCTTCACAAATCCGAATTCTTTATGGAGGCAGTGTCAATGCTGCTAATGCAGAATCAATCGCATCTCAAGAAGATATAGACGGTGCTTTAGTTGGGGGTGCAAGCCTCAAGGCTGAAGAGTTTTTGAATATAATTAAGGCTTTTTCTTCGATTTAAGATGGACTCTCCTGATGTCGTTTTTATCGTTGGCCCCACTGGTACAGGCAAAACTGAGGCTGCGCTAAATTTAAGGCATTCATCTTCAATAGAAATCATTAACGCAGATAGTAGGCAAGTATACAAATGGCTTTCCATTGGTACAGCAAAGCCAACATTGCAACAGCAGTCGTTAGTTCCGCATCATCTTTTTGACATAATAGAGCCAGATGGCTCATTCAGTATCGCGCAATTTCTTGAAATCGCCAGAGAGAAAATCACAGAAATTCTTTCACGGAACATAACACCTGTCGTTGTTGGCGGAACAGGGCAGTATTTATGGGGCTTAATTGAAGGATGGCAAATACCAGCTATACCGCCCAATAAAACCCTTCGAAACAACTATGAATCCTTTGTCAATGAAAATGGTAGCGAGGCGTTGTATAAAAAGCTATTAAGTATAGATCCGGGCGCGCGCGCAATTATAGATTCATCAAACACCAGGCGAATAATTAGAGCGCTAGAGGTTTGGGAGCATACCGGTGTACCCTTTTCAACGCTTCGGAAACAAGCCCCTCCATCATACCGATTTCAAATTTCTGGAATCAATATCAACAGATTAGATCTTTACAAGAGGATCAACGATCGACTTATCAACATGGTTGAAAATGGTTGGGTAGCAGAAATCGAATCGCTACTGTCATATGGCTATACGACTAAATTACCTTCGTTTTCAAGCGCGGGCTACAGGGAAATAGCATCATATATACAAGGGATAACAACTTATGAAGAAGCCTTGGAAAAAACTAAAGCCGCTACTCACCGCCTTGTTCGGGCGCAGGATAATTGGTTTAAAAAAAGTGATAGCCGAATAGCATGGAGCGAAAATATAGAAGAGTTATGCAAAAGGGTTAATTTGAAGAAGTAAGCTTGACTGACGACTCCGCATAATGCACTCTTTCCTAGCCAGGATAATACTGAGTAAAAATTAATTAAGAGAGCAGGTGACATGGCAGGTTATATTGATCCTAATGATCCGGTAGTACAGGCATTCGCACAGTTGGGTACAACCCCGGTAAGTGATGCATTGGATAGGCTTGGGTTAGGTGGCCAAGTATTTGGCATTCGCCCGATTGATCGGGAGTTTACTCTTTGTGGTCGTGCACACACGGTTCGCAACGAGCCAATGACTGCTGGGCACAAAGGTGAGAGTGTAGGTGATTACATTGATGAAGTGGCCCCTGGAGGTATTGTGGTCATTGATAATGGAGGACGATTAGACGCTACAGTATGGGGCGACATTCTCACTACAATGGCTAATCGAAATAATTTAGGTGGTACTGTAATTCATGGTGTTTGCCGTGATTCAAACAGAGCATTAAAAGTTAATTACCCAATTTTTTCAAGAGGTACCTATATGCGGACCGGCAAAGATAGAGTACGTGCCGATGCTTACCAAGAACCAGTTTCATTGGGAGAAGTTCGGGTAGAACCAGGAGATTTGCTGCTTGGCGACGGAGATGGGGTTTTGGTAATTGCCAAAGAACATGAGCAGGCAGTATTACAAGCTGCAAAAGAGATTGAAGAAGCCGAAGAAAGAATACGTAATGAAATTGGCAAAGGTGGGAGATTGGATGATGCCCGCGCAAAATTCAAATACCATTCTTTACAAAGCCGTACCTAAAATCAGATATTGAGGAATTAAATGCAAACATCGATTCCGTGTGTCTTCATGCGAGGCGGGACTTCAAGAGGGCCATTTTTTCTAGCGTCGGACCTCCCCCAAGAGCAAAATCTTCGAGATCAGGTATTACTGTCTGTTATGGGTTCACCCGACAACCGTCAAATTGATGGCCTTGGTGGTGCGGATCCTCTAACCAGTAAAGTTGCAATTGTCAGCCCTTCAACTAGGGATGATTGTGATGTTGATTATTTATTTGCACAGGTGGTAGTCAACGAGGCGGTTGTAGACGTAAGCCCAAATTGCGGCAACATGCTTGCAGGCATCGGTCCATTTGCCTTAGAGCAGGGATTTCTCGCTGCCAACGAAGGAGAGACAGAAGTTCGTATCCATATGGTTAATTCTGGTGATCGTGCTATTGCACGTGTAATGACACCAAACAAAACTGTCAGTTATAACGGTGATGCACGGATCGATGGTGTCCCAGGTACTTCTGCTCCAATAATGATAGACGTTGAAGATACAGCAGGTTCATTTTGTGGTGCATTATTTCCGACTGGTAATTATATCGACAAGATAAATGGAGTGGACTGCTCTTTAATGGACAATGGAATGCCAGTTGTAGCTATGCGAGCAACAGACTTAGGTCGAACCGGTTATGAGACACGTGACGAACTTAACAACGATACGGACTTAAAAGAGCGCTTAGAAGCAATACGCTTGCAAGCTGGGCATCTTATGAATTTAGGGGATGTCACAGACAACGTTGTACCTAAAATGTTTTTGTTAGCACCCCCAGTCGCAGGCGGAGCTATATGCACTAGATCCTTCATTCCAAAGGTTGCACACGCGTCGATTGGCGTTCTAGCTGCAGTTACTGTCGCCACAGCTGCCGTTTTGCCTGGGACAACAGCATATGAATATGCTGTACTTCCAGATGGGGGTAGGAAAATGCTTGAACTCGAGCACCCTACTGGGTATTTCTCAGTTGAGCTCCAAGTAGAGACAGAGAAGGGCGTCCCAAATGTACGGCGTGCAGCGTTACTCCGTACCGCACGAAAAATCATGGAAGGTAATGTTTATATACCATCTGATGTCTGGGATGGAAAATAATTGAGGAATTCCGATGGATAAACCAATAAATCTTATAGCAGGACCCGACCCAAATCCTATAAAACCAAATTTAATGCTTCCAGAAGGTTCCTGTGACGCACATTGCCATATATTTGGCCCTGCAGAGAAATTCCCTTATCATCCAAATCGATCGTATACGCCTCCAGATGCTTCCAAAGACGACCTCAAAAAGCTGCATGATCATATTGGGATTGATCGTGCGGTCATTGTTCATGCCAGCTGCCATGGAACATACATGGACGCGACATTGGATGCGATAGCTTCATCCAATGGCAAGTACAGAGGAACATCTATAGTTGAACCTTCTATATCTGATTCAGAGCTGCAGCGTTACCATGATGGTGGAATCAGGGCTGTCCGCTTCAATTTCGTGAAGCATTTGGAAAGCGTTCCTGAAGAAGCAACCGTAAAGCGAATGGCTGATAGGATAGCTGCTATGGGTTGGCATCTTGTTGTTCACCTTGATGCACAAGATATTGTCGAGCTATCCCCATTATTGTTATCCCTACCAGTGCCATTTGTAATCGACCATATGGCACGGGTAAAAGCTAATGAAGGTTTAGCGCAAGAGCCTTTTGTTCAATTGATAGATTTGATGCGACATGAGAATGCTTGGGTCAAAATATGTGGAGGGGAAAGAATTTCTGCAGACGGACCTCCATTTTATGATGCAATTCCATTTGCGCAAAAGCTTATCTCAACTGCACCTGATCGAGTTTTATGGGGTACTGATTTCCCCCATCCTAATGTAAAGAATATGCCCAATGATGGACACCTTGTAGATTTATTAGGCATGTACACAGACGAGGAAGCGTTATTGAAGAAAATTCTTGTGTCCAATCCAGACCGACTGTATTTCTCTAATTAGTTTTATGTTTGTTTAGCTTATATGAAGTAGTCTATTATGATTAAAATAGATTACTTGCGAGTAAGCGCAAAACACCGGCTTCAGGGTCAGAACCCAAATTAATGCATACTACTTTTCGCTCTAATTTTTGCAGGGCTGATAAATCTCCACGCATTTGAGCCAACAACAAGTCATGAAAACCATAATCTTCAGTAGGAATGGGAAGAGCATCAATTGGATCTGAAACTAGTAACAGAAATACCCCGCTATTTGGGCCGCCTTTATGCAGTTGACCGGTAGAATGCAAGTACCGAGGCCCATATGCAAGAGTAGTTGTAAGCTTCTTGTTTATCGCTATCCGCTCTCGCAGTATTTGCAGTGAAGTTTTCACTCCTTCTGTTTCGCTGACATAGGCTAGTATTGAGAAATAATTCCCTGCTCGAGTATCTTCGAGTAGGGAAGCTAAATCAGAAGGCTTATCATAAATAGGCTTCCTAATCTCACTACCCAACTTCAAAATCTCATTTACTGTCGCATCTTTCGCAGATTGTACATCTGGCTGATCAAAAGGATTGACCCCAAGCATATGCCCTAATACAGCTGTCGCCATTTGCCATCTGAAAAATTCAGCGCCAATGTCGTAATTGTCTTCTAGCTGAATAGTTATCACAGGGTGGCCGTATCCATTAATACGCTCGATTGCTACATCCTTCACGGCGTTGTCATCACCATGCATCCTTATATATACAAAGACCCGGTCGTCGCCATAAATATTAGGCTCGAGCAAAGGTTCGTCGACTACTGGAATCACACCCTTATTAGACTTGCCAATACTTTCGGCAAGTAGTTGTTCAATCCATAAAGGAAAAGGCGCAACGCTATCGGACGCAATTAGTGTAATTTTATCTCTACCTTCACTATACAATGCTGCGAGCGCGGCCCCCAACCAACCACCAGGGTTATTTCGAATTCCAACACTAGGCTCACAACGCTTGGACATATGAGCAATTCTTGCATGTAGTTCGTTGCAGTTGAGCCCTGTAAGAACAGCGGGAACAAACCCAAAGTATGAAGTCACTGAGAACCGGCCTCCAATATTTGTGTCATTTTCAAACAAGCGAAGGAATTTTCGATCAATAGCCAATCTAGCAAGCGGAGTTCCCTGATCAGTTATAGCAACAAAATGTTGACCAGCATTTTCGAAACCTACGGCGTCACATGTTTTTTCCCAAAAGAATTTATATAGAGCCATTGATTCCGAAGTGTCTCCAGATTTAGAAGAAACGAGAAAAAGAGAATGAGCGATTTCAATATCATCTAAAGTTCTTTTAATGGCATCAGGTGCCGTAGAGTCTAGAACGCTAAATGATTGGCCTTTAGAAAGGGACGGTATAATTTTACTGACCACATATGGGCCTAAGCTGCTACCTCCCATCCCAATCAAAACAATATTCTTTAACCCCAACAATTTCACTTTTTTTGCAAAATCATTAAGGGCCAGAATATTTTCACCCATGTAGTTTGCTGCATTGAGCCATCCTAAGCGACCGGTAATATCCTCAGCTTCCCCTTGCCAAACTGAAGCGTCTTTCTCCCAAATTCGAGAGATTAAATTAGATGAAGCTAACTCATTTAATGTGCTATTTATGAGTGGTGAATAAGAACCAAGTTGTGCGCCTTGAGGTTGTTTGCTCTCAGTCATTACTTCCGTCCAAGTAGGTGCTCAATCTTTTGAATAATATTTTCTACAGTTAGCCCGTACTTTTCATAGAGAGTTTTGAATGGAGCAGATGCGCCGAAGGTATCTACTCCAATCGAATAGCCATTTGGTCCAATATACTTGGACCAGCCCAAGGTACATGCTGCTTCAATAGATATACGTGCAGTTACTGAAGTGGGTAAAACAGACTCTTGGTAGTCTTTACTCTGCTGTTCAAAAAGTTCCCATGAAGGCATCGATACCACACGAGCTGAAAAGCCCTGCTCCGAAACTGTCATTGCAGCTGTAAGTGCTAATTGCACTTCAGAGCCTGTGGCAATTAATATCACATCAGGGTTAGCTGACTTTTCCCAGAGCGTATAGGCGCCCCTAAGTACAGCATCTGCTGATGGCATCTTGTGCCGGTCAATGATCGGGACACCTTGTCGTGTCAATACAATAGAAGTTGGGCCAGTTCTATTAAGCAATGCTGCTTTCCAAGCATAAGATGTTTCAGTGGCATCTGCTGGGCGTAAAACCGTCATATTAGGAATTGCTCTTAATCCTATGAGCTGCTCAACAGGTTGATGGGTAGGGCCATCTTCACCTAAAGCAATTGAGTCATGCGTAAAGACATATATAACCCTTTGGCCCATTAGTGCGGCAAGTCTCATAGGTGGTCGCATGTAATCTGAAAAGATAAGGAACGTGGCAGTATAAGGAATCATTCCACCGTGTAATGCCATTCCACCTGCGATTGAACCCATTGCGTGTTCTCGAACGCCAAAATGCATGTTGTGAGGCTCGGTTGCCGCTCCAATTTCAACATGCTTACTGAGCAAAGTATTTGTAGATGGAGCCAGGTCAGCTGAACCGCCTACCAATGAATGCAATTTTTGGGAGATATGATTCATAATTCTCCCTCCTGCTTCTCTCGTCGCTAAGGGCTTTTCTTCTTCATTAAATAACTGATCCAATTTTTCAAAGCATGCTTCTTCAACTTTACCTTCTATATCTAATCGTAAGCTTCTTGCTTCACTTGGATATAAAGCCTCATACCTTACTAAAAGTTCATTCCATTCTGAGGTAGCGTCCTGCCCTCTTGCCACGGCTTCAAGCATATGTGCTGATACTTCATCGGGTACCACAAACGGAAGATGCTCCCAGTCTAAGTTTTGCCTTGTAAGAGCAACTTCTTCCTCACCTAAAGGAGCTCCATGTACTCCGCCAGTATTTGCTTTGTTAGGGCTGCCATAGCCGATAGTTGTTGTCGCTATTATCAAACTTGGACGGCTATCTTCCTTGCGAGCCTGGCTAATAGCATTGTCCACTTCCTCAATATTCATTCCGTTGATCGGGCCGACAACATGCCAATTATAGGACTGAAATCGTTTGCTCACGTTTTCAGTGAAGGTGATATCTGTATTTCCTTCTATCGATATATCATTATCATCGTAGAGGTAAATTAATTTCCCTAAACCAAGCGTACCCGCTAGAGACGCTGCCTCAGAAGCAACTCCTTCCATCAAATCCCCATCAGAAACAATTCCATACGTATAGTGATCAATGACACGACAGTCAGGGCGGTTATAATGCTCTGCCAAAATTTTCTCGGCAATAGCCATCCCAATTCCGTGCGCAAAGCCTTGCCCAAGCGGCCCTGTAGTCATTTCTGCTCCTGGGGTAAGGCCGTATTCGGGGTGCCCGGGTGTTTTACTCCCCCATTGGCGGAAATCTTTAATATCGTCGATGGATAAGTCATACCCTGTTAAGTGGAGCAATGAATACAGCAACATCGACGCATGGCCTGCTGACAGTACGAATCTATCTCGGTTGAACCAGTTAGGGTCAGTGGGGTTATGCTGCAAATAGCGATCCCATAGCGTATAGGCCATAGGAGCCGCTCCCATAGGGGCTCCTGGGTGGCCGCTGTTTGCTTTTTGCACAGCGTCTATAGATAAAAATCTGATTGCATTAACCGAAAGGTTATCTATAGTCGTAGTTTTAGACTGAGGGGCCATGGTGCCTCCTGTGTTTTGCTTAGCTAATTCTATTTACGAATAGCATGTCCGGTCTATATGTTTTTATTGAATTTAAGGAATACACTTAAAATCTGCGCTATAGGAATTGGCTCATCAGGAGAAAATATGAAATACAGACAGCTCGGTAACACTGATATCCAAATTTCAGAGATTGGTTTTGGGTGCGGTAATACCGCAGGTTTAATGATCTGGGGCTCAAAAGCAGAGCGAATTAAATCCGCTGAGCACGCTATGGATCTCGGCATAAATTATTTTGATACCGCTGCGACTTATGGGCAGGGTAGGTCAGAAGAAAATTTAGGGCCGGTACTTTCAGAATTATCTAGCCGGCCACTAGTTGGATCCAAAGTCGCCCTTCAAGAAGAGGAATTAGCCGACATACCTAAGTTTGTTAGAGCGTCGGTAGAACGGAGTCTATCCCGATTGGGATTGGACTATCTTGACATAGTTCATTTGCATAACAGAGTCACAGTTCGCCGTGATCCAGGAAAAACTTTGGCTATAGGCGCCTTACTAGACGCAGAGCAAATGCTTGGTGATTCCGGGATCCAAGGAACTTTTGAAGAACTCAAAAAGGAAGGGAAGCTGCGTTATTACGGCTTTTGTGCATTTGGAGGTGATCCTGCTGCATACCATGAGATCGCAGATCGAGGAAGGTTTGATTCCCTTCTAGTTTTTTACAATATCTTGAACCCTTCATCTGATCGTTTCATGCCTGATAATTTTACACAACATGACTATGGGCAAATCTTAAATAAAGCGTCTGAGAAAGGAATAGGAACAGTAATCTTAAGAGTGCTTGAGGCAGGTGCGCTATCGGGTGACGCTACTCCTCATGAATTGAATCAAGGCGGGCCAAGCTCTGACCCTTCCTACGCGCAAAATGCGTTAAGAGCAAATGCACTGCATTTCCTAAAGAAAGACGACTCCGAAACTCTGGCACAGGTTGCCATCAGGTTTGCCCTGATGAACCCTAAAGTCTCAACTGTGCTTGTTGGGTTTTCGGAGTTGACCCAAATAAACGAGGCTGTATCCTGCGTAGGGCACGAGCCGTTCACTCAAACTCAGCTAGAACAGCTGGAAAATCTTTATACGACCGATTTTGGATTGGCTTAAATGGAGGGAAATTATGTTATTTATCGACAACGAAGTTGTAAGACGAGTCCTTTCGATTGATGAAGCAATTAACTCGCAGGACGATGCATTTAGAGGATTAATAGATGGAGCAGCAATTCATCGCCCTCGAATTGACATGTACGTACCTACAGGAAGAACCGAAGATTATTACCGATGGGGCACCATGGAAGGCGCTAGCAAAGACTTAGGGGTGTTTGCCATTAGGATGAAATCCGACATTGTTTCTTGGCCAGAAGATGAAAATGGCAATTGGACAGAGGACAAACATTGCGTAGAACCTGGTACCTACTGTGGATTGATAATGCTTTTCAGTACACAAAATGGAGAGCCCTTAGCCATTATTAACGACGGGGAATTACAGCACGCCAGGGTAGGGGCAGGAGGCGGGCTTGGAGTAAGATATTTAGCCCGGGAAGATTCCAAGGTTGTAGGGATGCTTGGTTCAGGAGGAATGGCGAGGACATACCTCAAAGCTTTCTGTAACGAACGACCAATCGAAAAAGTAAGAGTTTATAGTCCTACAAAAAAGAACCGAGAAGCCTATGCAGCTGAAATGATGGACTCATTAAACATTGAAGTTGAGCCCGTAGACGACCCTGAAGCAGCGGTACGAGGAGCAGACATCGTGTCCACTTGTACAGATTCAATGAGGCCTGTCCTTAAAGGAGAATGGTTAGAACCAGGCATGCATATTACTAACTTAGGTGGGTATGAGTTGGATGAAACTACCTTTAATCGAGCTAAAGTTGTAATTCGCCAAGGAATTGGAGGTGCCAAACTAGCTGAAGATCCCCGTATTCAGTATGGACGAGGGCATAGTCCCGTCGCATTTGTCGCAGGAAACGAGGAGGAAATGAATCGCTTACCTTCATCTCAGTTGAGGATGGAACAAATTGCTTCTTCCACATATCCGACTTTTACTGATCTAGTTTCACAAACAGTAGAGGGAAGGACATCCAGTGAGGATATTACCCTTTACTTGAATGCAGGCAATCAAGGTCTGCAATTTGCGGCAGTTGGGAAAGTAGTTTACGACAAAGCGAAAAGCCTAAAACTTGGCCATGAGATCCCGACATCCTTATTTTTACAAGATATAAGGGACTAGGAGAAGCGAATATGAAAGACGGGTTGCGATTTGTAGATAGTGATATGCACGTTCAAGAGCCAGGTGACTTATTTGAACAATATTTAGACCCTTCTTTCAAATCTAGAGTCACGGCCCCTGTCAATGCCAAGGGAAATTTTCAAAGATATTGGACTATCGACGGAATACCATCCTCAATGGACGGGGAGTTACAGCAGTACCGTAAGCGTGGTTCTAAAAACGTACCTCAAGCAAGCGGCTCAACAGTTACCTCGGTAGGCCAACAATTGTCTGCATCAAGGTCTTTTGGAACAGGTAGATTGCAGTTCGCGATAGATAGGAAGTACGACAACGAAGCTCAGCTTATGGCCTTTCCTATGGAAGGTATTGATATCGCAGTATTGTTCCCTACGGGCTGCTTAAGCATTATGGGAAGAAACAACATGGATCCCTCGCTCTCATTAGCGTTATCACAAGCTTATAACAACTGGATGTATGACTTTTCCCAGCGCAGCCCTAACCAAATGAAATGGGTTGCAATGCTGCCGATCCACGATGTTTCCCTTGCATGCCAAGAATTAAAACGATGCGTAAATGAGCTAGGCGCAGTTGGCTCTTTTATTAGGCCAAACCTTATAAATGGGCATTATTGGCATTCAAATTATTGGGACCCGCTTTACTCACTACACGAAGAATTGAATGTAGCCTGGTGTTTTCATGAAGGCACAGGAGCTTGGAATTCTTATTTCAACACCTTGTACGGAGAAAATCGATTCTACCGGCATGTAGCCAGTCACTGGATAGAAATGCAGCAAGCTATGGTGGCCCAGATAATAGGGGGAGTATTTGAATTCTTCCCCAATTTACGAGTTGGATATTTAGAGGCTAATAACTCTTGGGCGCCAGGCCTCCTCTCTCGAATTGAGTGGGATTACGTAAATTACCGGGACTCACATGCTCCGTATTTATCTTTAACTCCTAAGGAATATTTCCAAAGGAATTGCTGGGCTAGTGTAGAAGGGTCCGAGCCAGAAATTGAGGCAACTGCATCATTAATTGGTGCTGAAAATATGGCTATTAGTACTGATTACCCTCATTTCGACTCAAGTTTTCCGTTTGTAACTACAAATTTACTGAGCAACGTATCAAGGAAAACTGCACAAGACATTTTACTTGGAGGTGCAGGGCTCTATGGCTTCAATGATGACGACTTCAAGAAGGCAGATGCGTCTGCAGCAGAAATTAAATTGCCATCAGCAGCCAATTAAAACAGCATAGAAAAAAGAGGCACTAAGTGCCTCTTTTTTCTATTTGCTTTATTGCCATCAACTCTTTTCGTTTTCAAACTGGTAATCAGGGTTGGTGTAGCATTCAGGTGGCATTTCGCTTTCAAGCCCGCGCTTAGCTAGTTCAGCGGCAAATCTTTCTCTGATTTCCGGTGCCTCCTGATGGTATTCAAATTGATCTCCCGAGCGATCAACATTCTCGCCCATAAACCCAGTAAATTGTGGTAGTGGGTGAAATGCAAGGTATCGCCCAGGCTCTTCACCAACGTTAAAATGTTGGTGAAACCATCGATTTGGTGGTACGAAAATACTACCTTCGTGCCATGGGATATAAACCTTGTCTTTACCTTCAGGCCACATGACCGAAAATCCTTCACCAGCAGGAATAACAATTACGTATGCTGGGCCATGCCTGTGTCCTTTTTTATAAGTTTTTGCAGGGAAAACTGACATATGTGCAGTAAGCTCTGAACCTGGGTATTGCACAAAGACCGTAGTACCACCAGCACCGCGGCCTTTAAATGGAACCAATCGGTCCCATGCACGCATGTCAGGGAAAAAGTTTCCTACCCAATATTGACGAACTTGCCCCCGGCCCGAAGGGTCGTTATCGACCGCTAGGGCATCAGAATAAAATTCGTCAGAAGAAACAAGTTCTTCCTGTGGCTGTAGGGGAGTATTGAAAAAAATGCTTGCATCTTTGGCAGCTGACATCGCAATAGGCATATTGTTGTAATGCAGTAATCGCGCAGGTTCGCCGCCAGACATGCTCGCATATTCGACCCAATAATTTCCGGGTATGCGAAACATCGCATGATCCGTCCATTCAAAGCTGTGCTTCTCGCCACCGTCTTTCCAAACTGTGGCAACGCCTCTACCGCTCAAAACATAAACAATGTCCTCTAAAGTCATTTTAAATGGCTTTATCGTGCCACCAGCAGGCACCTCAGTAATACGAGCTTCAGATACGCCTTCCTGTCCGGCTAATTGTAAAAAAGCACCGTTGTGGCCACGTTCTTTCCAATAACCAAGTTCAATCGTACGTCCATCTTCAATGTAATAATCTCGGTAAATTGGAATACCCTGAGCTTCCATCCAATTATCATAAAACTGTGGTGTTCTAATATAGCTAGCTTGTGACTGTCCTGTAGTCATGTAAACCTCCGTACATAAGCGTTAAGACCTTACGAAAGGGCAAGGAAGCTGTCAAACTGTTATATATATCTAAAATAATTAATCAGGGGAAGTATCGCTATGAAAATTGGATTTATTGGGCTTGGGAGAATGGGCAAGCCGATGTCAATCAACCTAGTAAAAGCGGGTTACGAAGTTATTGTTATGTCACGCTCACGATTACCTATCGATGAATTACTTAGCCATGGTGCAACTGAAGCATCGAATATCTCCGACTTAACCAATGATGCAAAAATTATATGTACGTGCCTTCCTGATGAGCCGGCCTCTGAAGAAATTTATTTTGGAGCTAATGGGCTATTGAAACACGCGACACATGGGCAAATTCTTGTAGAGAACAGCACAATAGGCCCTGCACTCGCAAGGCGAATTGGAACTAACGCTCAGAAAAATCAAATAGGGTTTTTAGACGCACCTATCAGCGGAGGGGTTCCAAGGGCGACGGATGGGACATTAACTATTATGGCGGGTGGTGCCAAAGATTCTTTCGAGCAAGCCTTACCTATACTTAATTCTATGGGGTCGACCATCCACCATGTGGGAGCAATAGGCCAAGGCAGCGTAACTAAGTTAACAAATCAACTATTAGTGGGGATCCATACTTTGGCTGCTTGCGAAGCGTACCTATTTGGTAAATCGGCAGGCGCCGATCCTCAGCAATTATTTGAAGTCCTTGGAAGTTCATGGGGCGCTAGCAATATGCTCAACAGAAATGCACCTATGATGATATCGCGAAACTTCGGTACATTAACTCCTACTAGGCTTCTAATTAAAGACCTAAGTCTCATTGAGGAAGTCGCTACTGAACTAGGCATTTCTTTGCCAATCGGAGCGAAAACCAGAGCCCTTTTCAATGCAGCGCATGAAAAAGGATTAGGGGATATGGATCTTTCATCTTTGATCCAATTATTTGATTAAGGAGTAAGAACAACTTTCCCAGTCGTCTTTCGACCTTCTAATCTTGTGTGTGCTTCGCCCGCTTCTGAAAGATGGAAAACTCCATCAATGTGGATTTTCATTTTGCCTGACTCAACCCAGGAAAACAGATCATTCGCTCTCCACTCAATCTCTTCTCTTGAAAGGGCGTAGCTATTAAGCGAAGGCCTCGTGAGAAACAATGATCCCTTGGCGTTAAGAATTTGAGGGTCTACCGGGTCTACTCGACCACTCGATTGGCCATACAAAACCATATATCCGCGATGACCAAGGCAATTTAAACTACCCTCAAAAGTAGTTTTGCCCACTGAATCGAATACGACAGGAAGGCCTTCTCCGCCTGTTATTCGTTTGACTTCAGATGTGAAATCTTTTTCTGTATAAAGAATAATTTCATCTGCCCCGACGCTCCTTGCTAATTCTGCTTTCTCTTCAGTCGAAACTGTGCCAATGACTTGAGCACCAAGCATCTTTGCTATCTGTACTAGAAGCAAGCCAACGCCGCCGGCGGCAGCATGGATAAGGCATGTCTGCCCTTTTTGTAATGGGTAAGTAGAATTTGCAAGATAATGTGCAGTCATACCCTGAAGAAGGATAGCGGCCCCTTCCTGGTCTGAAACTCCAGGTGGTAATTTTACTGCTTTTTCTGCAGGAACTTTCATATATTCTGCATAAGCAAAAGGAGTTCCTGTGAAGGCAACATGATCACCTACATCAAATCCATTAACATCATCCGATACTCCGATGACTTCACCTGCGGCCTCCTGCCCTGCAATATGGGGTAATTCAACCTTATACGCCCCTGTACGTTGGTACGTATCGATAAAATTCACTCCACTAGCCCCAACTTTTACCAGGAGTTCGCCATTCAAAATCACAGGGGTTTCCGTTTCTTCGTATTTTAGAACTTCAGGCCCCCCAAATTCATGAAACCTAACAGCCTTCATGGTGCCCCTCCCAATATAAGTTGATGAAGCAAAGCTTTCGACTCGGTATACTAACAGACAATATGCGAATTCTTTTTTTGATTCTTATACTAATGTCCATTGGCCTAGTAGCGTGTTCCCAAGAAAACGCATCCGAAGTGGCTCCAGTTCAAATTGAAATCACCCCTACGCCAATATCTACTCCTACTCCAGCAAGTATTTTTGAGGAAAATTTCACCCTTAAGGATTGTAATTTTTCAATACAAACGCGCCGAAAATACCAATGCGGATACCTCCAGGTCCCTCTCGATTACGGTGAGCCTGACGGCCTTAAAATTGATATCTCCATAGCTATTTTCTACGCAGAAAATCCAACTTCAAAGGAGAACCCGCTTGCCTATTTGCATGGAGGACCAGGTTCACATTCATTAGAAACCATACCTTTCATCTTTAACTCAGTATTCTCTTCACTTGCTCCTACGAGAGATTTGGTGTTTTTTGACCAACGAGGAGTAGGTACTTCAAAACCATCATTAAATTGCCCTGAAGTAATAGATGACACCATTTCCTCGCTGAATATCAAGCAATCTATAGAAGATCAACAAGCTTCATTCATGAGCGCGTTGCACAAATGCCACGATAGATTAGTTGAAGAAGGTATAAATTTTTCTCATTTCAATACTCTTTCGAGTGCACGTGATGCAAATAGCATAAGGAACGCATTGGGGTACGAAGTATGGGATCTATTAGGAGTTTCATACGGAACTAGGCTCGCGCAGACAATAATGCGGGAGTTCCCTGAAAGTATCGGTAAAGTTGTATTAGATTCATCGTATGGTTTAGAGCAAGATATCTATGCGTCCGTTCCGCAGCATGCAGATAGAGCATTCAGACTACTGATAGACCGATGTATTTCTGATACGGAATGTCATGAAAATTACCCACACTTAGAAACGAAGCTGTATCGAGCAGTATCTCAGCTCGATGAATATCCCATGCCAGGCAATGCTGTGATGATTAAAGCTGATGCAACATCAAATAATGGGTTTGCTGCGGAGAACATACCCACCCTCATGACCGGGAATCGATTCGTATCGGTTCTATTTCAGAGCATGTATCAATCTGAGTTAATCCCCTGGCTTCCAGAGGTAATATCTAATGTTTCCGCTGGGAACGTTGAGGCTGCAAATATATTGCTCTCAAACGACCTTTCAACTATGCAATATACAAGTCTGGGACAATATTATTCTGTACAATGCCCTGATGAAATAAGCTTTACAAATTTAGCATTTTTAAGAGAAAGCTCTTGGGAAAGTGAATTTTTCAGGAAATTTTTTGACAGCCAAGACCTTTACGCCAAAGAGCACATAAGTATCTGTGAATTTTGGGATGCTTCTTCTTCCGCCTGGAAGGAAAATCAACCCGTAGTAAGCAGTATTCCTTCTTTAATCCTTACAGGAGAATTCGACCCAATTACACCGCCCTCTGACGGTGAAACAGTTGCTGGTAATTTGAGTAATTCGTCTTTTGTAATCATCCCAGGAGCAAGCCACGGGGTCCTTTTCTCCAGTGCCTGTGCGCTATTCATAGCTACAGAATTCTTAAAGAGTCCTGTTAGACCCGACAGTTTGGATACTAAATGTGCGAATGGCATCGGCAATATTGATTGGGTTACACCTCTGAAAAAAACAGGCTTTCAAGCATATAGTGACCCCATTTCAGGAATCGAAAGTATTAAGCCTGAAGGATGGGATAATCAAGCGCCAGGGTTTTTCTCTAGAACATCCTTAGGGCTTGTTGGCCTGGCTCAACAAATAGTACCGGGTACGACGGCAGAAGACTTGCTCCCTACGCTTGTTGAGTCTTTTGGGGTTGCAGCAAGTAACACTGATCTTGGGGAAATAAAAACAGATTTATATTCATGGGGTATTACTGAAATTTCCTCCAATGGGCAAATCACTATTCTTGCTACTACAACTATAGGTTCGAGCGCAGCCGTTGTGCTTGCATCAGGTCTTCCAAGCCAGCGAAATGACCTAATTGAAAGCATTTTAAGGCCAGTGACAAAATATTTTAGAGTTCAGTATAAATAGTCTATAGACTTATTGATAAAAGCTAACATTACATAAAATATATTATTTTATTAAGTTGAATATTGGTGGCGATAAAAACCCCGCGACAAAAGGAAATGGCAAGTTAACAATCATTCGACTCCATGTAAAAGCTCCGCCAAGAAAGGGCCATTCCCACATTACAGTTCTTGTAATTGGAATTGTATTCCAAGCCGTAATAAAAGCCGCTACTGGACCAACTCCTGCACCGGACAAAAAAACTGATCCTGCCAACGGGATCACCACGTAGGGACCGCCTGGTATCAATACGCCGACAACCGTCCCGATTAATATCCCTGTAAGTCCCGATTCGTTCCCCATCCATTTCGTAATTATTTCTTCAGGAAGGATTACCTGGGTCATTGCAGAAAGCGCCATACCAAGGATCAGCATTTTGCCAACTGTCTTAAGCAGTAATGCGCTTGTTATAACGCCTTCTCGAATCCCAGAAAATCCATGCCTTTGCAATACAAATACTGAAGCTAAAAGAACTAAAACAGCAAGTAAATAGGTACTCATGAGTCAGACGTCTCAGATTTACCGATTTTTGCTCTTGCTGACTCCTGCGCACTCCGTGGCATCATTCTAAAAACAATTGGAACTAACACCACAGACACTAAGACTAACCAAATGGTGGCAAATGTCCTTGCGAGTGCAAGTGGTATTCCAAGAAATGGAACTTCATATACCAAAAATCGATTTACCGTAAACATATTCCTTGCAGCTGTGAAGGCAGCTATAGAACCGATTCCAGCTCCTCCGTGCATCAACGCTGCAGCTATAGGGTACATAACGTAAGGACCTCCCGGGGAAAGTGCTCCAGCAGCAGCACCAATGAGAAAGCCTTTGACCGAAGCTTCATCTCCCATCCATCGACCAACAGTCGCTGGAGGGAACAAAATCGTAAGTAGTCCGGCCAGAATAAAACCCAATGTTAGTGCCGGAGCAGCAGTTCCAAATAATTCAAAGGTAGTGATACCGCCCTCAATCACCCCAGAAATACCGTGTACTAGTAGTACCAAGCTTGTAACTAGCGTCAGTAAGAAACCCATCGTCAAAAATGAAGGGTCTTTCCACCAAGGTTTTTTAGAATTCTGGCGCATAAATCCTATTCTCCCAGCAACTGTTACAGCTTAGTTGAATATGTATTCTATCTCCAATACAGGAGCGGAAGGTCCGGTCCTACTAGAAAACCGTTTAGCCGTAATGGATTCAGATTCATCACCAATTAAGATCCAACCATAATTGCGATGTGTACCATTTATCCAATTCTGCACATCTTCATTCAACCTAGGCCCTGACCAAGTATATGAACCCGGGCCCTTCACCATAGAGACTGCAGAGGGCTCAATTTCAAAATCACCCCCGCGTTTAATCCAAGCATGCCCGGGGTGGATACGATTCTTCCATGTTGCATCCAGCCCTTGAATTGTTCCTCCAGCTCCTTCTCCCTGTCCGCCTTGTGAACTGCCCTCAGACCATTCATTAGTTAATTTATATAGAGCTACTTGAAAAGCGCCTTCACGGGCTCTGTCCATTTCCAATGATAGTTCGACATTTACCACCTGTGACTTGGAATTAATGCTGCTTGGTATATCGAACATGATTAACGCTCTACGTGAGTCACTTTGATTATTATTACCTGCGAAAATAAATTGACCACCTCCGTTAGAGACTTTTGAGCTCTCCGAGTAAATAGTAGTGTCTTTCAATGGCTTCAATTCAGTTTTTATCGAATTCGAAAGCGCAGGAGTGGGGGTTGGCAAAGCTGTAGGGGTAGCGGTTGGCAAAGCT
>Ga0114933_10002043_pt1 | contig 21558 bp, 20 predicted proteins | sample 4SBtaG_FD_89691 | JGI IMG/M metagenome (GOLD analysis project Ga0114933, IMG submission 89691) | Deep subsurface microbial communities from Kolumbo volcano to uncover new lineages of life (NeLLi) - 4SBTROV12_W25 metaG | ecosystem: Environmental > Aquatic > Marine > Volcanic | place: Kolumbo... | reverse complement strand
GCCATCCGCCTCGCCGAGGACAACGGCTACCAGGGACAGCTCCTCCGGGCGGTGCGGCTCCAGGCCGTGATCCGGCGTCGGTACGGCGAACAGCGCCAGGCCGTGAACCTGCTCACCTGGTGCGCCGCCCTCTGTCGAAGCCGCGCAGACGCGTGGTACGGGGCGCGCATCGACGCGGTGGCCGGGCTGGTCCGCATGGACCTCGGCGACCTGGACCTGGCGCTGGAGCACCTGGACCGCGCGGTCGAGTTCATGCGCGCCAGCGACGACCACCTGGGCCTGACCACGCAGCTCGGAAACCTGGCGCTCATCCGGATGCGCAACGGAGAGCTGCGCCGAGCCGCGGCGTTGTTGACCGAGGCCAACGAGCTGGTCCGTCGCTACGGCATCGTCGGCTCGATGACGCACCTGGAGACCACCCTGGCCACCGTCGCCGGCTACCTCGGCGACCACGACCTGGCCGAGCAGCACGCGACGCGGGCGACGGAGCTGGCGCACGGGCACGAGCGCGAGAACCTGGCCGTGAGCCTGGCGAACCACAGCCAGGTCGTGCGCGAGAAGGGGGAGTTCGAGCGAGCCCGGCAGCTGAACGAGCAGGCCCGAGCCGCGGCACACGAGCTGGGCCAGGAGCACGCCCTCGACCTCATTGACGTGAACGCGGTGGACCGCCTGATCGCGTCGGGAGAGCTGGACGAAGCGCGGGCGCTGGCCAAGACACTGTGGCGACGGCCCAGCTTCGAGCGCGACCTCTACCGCGGGGCGCTCCTGCTGCTGGAGGTGGAGTTGCTGCTCGACGCGGGCGAGGTCGCCGAGGCCCACGGCGCCGCGGTCGAGTCCTGCGCGCTGCTCGCCGACCACCATCGCGCGGTGTGGATGCGGGCGCGGGCTCGCCTCGGTCGAGCCCTGCTCCGGACCGGGGGGATCGAGAAAGCCAAGGCGATCCACGCGCAGCTCGAGGCCTGGATCACGCGAGAGCAGCTCGGACCGAAGGCCTCGGTTCGTCGAGAGGCCGACCGCCTGGGTCGGCAGATCCGGCGCTACAGGGCCTGAGCGCTCTCCCGCGGCACAGCCGGCTGGGCCGCCAGGTACGCAGCGAGGTCGGTCCCGACGGCCTCGAACTCGGCCAGCGTCGGCCGAATCTTCCACCAGAGCGGCTTCGAAAGGCGCCCCGACACGGCAAAAGGCTGCCGCAGCACACAGCGTCCGGGGCCGCGCGGCTCGAAGACGAAGCCATGCTCCATCCTCAGCCACGCGGGCCCGCCGATCGTCGTCGCGAAGAGCAGGCTCCTGCCCGGATCGACCGACAGCAGGCGCGGCCGCAGCGTCGTGGGGCGGCGGTCCTCGGCTCCCTGCACCGAGACCGTCCAGCGCTGGCCCGGGCTCAGCTCTCCGCGCAGTGCCAGGACATAGCGACTCCATCGGGACCAGCCCGGGGTGTCCGCGAAGAGCGCCCAGGCCTGCTCGGCCGAACAGGGCAACTCGGTCTCGAGCTCGAGCTTGCGTACCGGCGCGGCAGAGGTCCAGGGAGTCCGGCTCGACCCCATCGGGAGCCGCTGGATGTGCGGTTCGACGGCCTGGGCGGCGATGGCGCCCGCCTGGACGGCGGCCTCGAGCGAGGCCGTGAAGTAGGGGGCGAGCCCGTGCAGGTTCGTCGCCAGCAGCACGTCGGTGCCCGCCCCACGCATCGGCAGCGGACCGACGCCGGTGATCTGGGTGGCTGAAGAGAGGCCGTGGATGTGGTGCGACAGGGGCTCCGGCAGGCTCGGGTCACGGCGACGCTCGTCCTCCCAGAGGATGCTCGCGAGCTCCTCGAGGGAGTGGTCGGAGGCGAGGGTGCCCAGCCGAGGATGGCGCAGCGCGGTGTCCACGGCCACGGAACAGACGACGGCCGTCACGGCGCCCTCCGGCAAGTGGCCTGCGTACTGATCGTGCTGCACGAGGATCGGGTGCCAACCCTCGCGGACATTGTGTCCACCGAGGGGCAGGTCGCTGGCGAAGGGCTGGTCGAAGAGCCAGGTGATGCCGAGGTGCTCGTAGCGGCTGACCCGCAGGTACTCGGCCATGGCGCCGCGGCTCAGCCCGAAGGCGAGCGGCAGCCGCTCGGAGCTGTCGTTCATCACGCGCGCGAGCCCGGGCGGTGGCAGCGCGAGCAGGGCGACCTGGACGTGGTCGACTCCGCGCTTCGTCTCGACGCGGACCCCACCCGAGGGCTTCGGATCGACGCGCCGGACCGCCTCTCCGAGGCGCAGCTCGACACCGGCGGCGACGAGGGCGTCGGTCCACGCGGTGACGAATCCTCCCGGTCCGTTCGGAGGCCGCGCGTTCCAGTGCAGCGGGCCCTTCGCCCCGGCCAGGATGGCGTCGACGTTGCTGCGGATCCGGTAGCCGAGCTCCCAGATCGTCATCCGCAGCGTGCCGGCGATGCCGCCCAGGGCCGTGGCCCGCATCCAGCCCCTGCACCCCTCGCTCACCTGGCCCTCGTCGAGCCACTCCGCGACCGAGACGTCGTGGCGCGGCCTGAGCCCGGTGAGATCGCCGAAGAAGGCGCCGGCCAGTGCAGCGAGGTCCGCGAGGTCGCTGTCCCGAACGAAGGGGCGGAGCCAGTGATCCGTGAGGTCGTAGCGGGGGACGAAGTGGTCCTCGGCGCACAGGCCGATGGACTCCAGGAGCGCAGGGGCCGTCCGGTAGCCGGGCTGGTAGACCTTGCAGGAGTTGTCGGAGAGGAAGCGGCCTTGGTCGTCGTGCCGCGAGGCCCAGAGCCCGCCGAGCCCTTGCGACCGCTCATAGAGCACGACGCTCCGCCCCGCCCGAGCCAGCAGGAGCGCCGCCGTCATGCCCGCAGGACCGCCGCCGACGACCGCGATCCGCCCCTGGGCGGCTGCGGCATCCAACTCCGTCGGTTCGACCATGGCTCAGAGCCTAATCACAGCCGCTACTCGGGAGCCCAGACGCTGATCCGGTCGTTGCGCATGTCGGCCACGAAGATCCGTCGATCCGGAGCGACGGCCACGCCGAAGGGCCAGTCGACCTGGCCGTCCTCGGAGCCTCGTTCGCCGATGCTCGTGAGCACCTCGCCCTCGGGGGAGAGCTTCACGACCTGCCAGTTGAACTGGTCGGCGACCCAGATCGAGCCGTCCGGGTCGAGCGCGAGCTGGTGCGGGTCGTTCAGGACCCCCGCTCCGAGGGTGTCGATGAGCGTGCCGGCCTCGTAGACCCGGACCACGTCCCCGCCCGTGCTGGCGACATAGAGCCGCTCCTCGACGACCAGGAGGCCCGAGGGCTTGTCCAGCTCGACGGAGTCACCGATGACACGAAGCTCCGCCCCCTCCAGGTCGGTGACCACCACCCTGTCCTGCCCGTAGTCCGCCACGTAGGCCTCGTCGGCGACGCCCAAGGCGGCGTAGGTCTCCAGGAAGTCTCCGCTGAAACGAAGGTCCTCGGAACCGAAGCGGAAGACCTCGTAGGTCGAGGTGTCCGCGGTCCATAGATCCCCCGCGGCGTCGAATGCGACGTGCTTGGGCGAGCTCAGGACGTCCTCGCCGATGGAGCCGACGAAGGCTCCGTCGAGGTCGAACTCGGCCAAGCGCCCGTTGCCGGTGTCCGCCACGACCAGGCGTCCGTTCATCACCGCCACGCCGCGGGGACTGGCCAGCTCACCCACGCCGATGTGGCCGGCCCACGCATAGGCCGTGATCAGGTCCGCGTCGGTGTCGCTGTCCGTATCGGAGTCCGCGTCGGTGTCCGAGTCGCTGTCGGTGTCGGTGTCGGCATCCGTGTCGGTGTCGACCTCGACGACCGAGTCCGGCGCTTCGTCGACGGTGCACGCGAGCAACAGCATCGCGAGGCAGTCTGCCAGTGATCCGACTCGAACGCACCAAGACGGAACGTTCGGCACGCCTCACCCGGGTGATGGACGCTGAACGTTCCCTCTCGGTGCGTTCGGCACGCCTCACCCGCGCTGAACGCGGCGAGTGAGGCCGCCCCTGTGCAGCTGTACCCGTTCAGCGTTCTACGTCGACGTTGAACGGCGGCCGCATCGCGCCGACCGCGTAGTCCTCGAGGTAGAAGCGCGTGGCCCCGTGCTCGTCGCCGGAGAGCTCGACAAAGGACAGTCCGACGTTGTCGAGCAGCAGATCCCGGGTGTCCTCGACGGCAGGGAAGAGATGGTCGAGACCGGCGCGCAGCTGACAGCTGGTAGTCGGCGCCTTGGCCTTCCTGCCGGTCGCATCGGGCGTCGCGACCCGAGCCCGACCGAGCAGTGTGTGCTGGCGGACGCGCTTGTTCAGGTTGCCCGTCTTGCCGACGTAGAGGGGAATGGGCTCGCCGGCGTGAAGCCCGAGCCACTCGTCGGTCCAATCGAGCGTGACGGGTCGTCCACCCGCACCCTTGAGCACGATGCGGCGGTTCGCTCCCCACAACATCCCGGTATCCCCGGTCCACCAGAACGCGTATACGGCGCCAACCTCCCGGAGGGTCCGAGGGCGCAGCTGGCTCCCGCCGGCGTTGGCCAGCGAGCGCAGGTCACGCACATGGAATCGGCAGAGCGCCTCGTACCAGCGTTGCAGTGAACCGGCGGAGAGTCCCCCGGGCACCGTCTACTGCACCAGTACCAGGTTGCAGGCGACCTCGACCTGCTCCGTCTTGCCCTCGCATGTGGCATGGCGGACGACCTCGACGACGTGAGCGCCGGGCTCGCTGTGGCTCACGGAGAAGCCGTAGCGGGCCTCCTTCTTGCCCTTGAAGTCGACGACCTCGGCGGCCTTGGCGGTCTCGCCGGGCTTCCAGTCGACGTAGGTGTCGTAGCTGTAGGTGCAGCCTTCCTTCGTCTCGCGGCCGTCGACGCCGATGTAGTGGTAGTGCACGGCCTCGTCGGGGGCGTAGCTGCAGCCCTGGTTCGGCACGCAGGGCTGGACCTGGTCCTCGGACTCGGGGAAGACGTCGGTCTTCATGGCGATGAGGTCACTGCTGTCGGTGCAGTGCTCCCACATCAGGTCGCCCTGGTCGTTCTGGACGAACTCGTCGGTGCCGACGGGGTTCGAGTCCTCCTTGACCTTGCCGTTGTAGATCGTCATGTAGTTGTCGGTCACACGCAGCTTGCACTTCTTCGTGTCGACCTTGGCGTACAGACGGCCCTGGAGCTTGTTGCCCAGGTTGTTGTTGTTGAAGACGAACTGGTCCCACTGGTCGCCGTCCTTGTACTTGGCGATGACCTCTTCGGCTTCCTTGAGGCCGGCGGCCGCCTTCTCCTCGTCGGCGAGGCCCTGGGCGATCTTGGTGAGCGCGGCTACATCGCAGGTGGCGTCGGCGACGGTCAGCGCCTGGCACCAGTCCTTGTACTTGGGCGGCTCGAAGCAGGCCCACTCGCCGGCCTTCTCGAAGCAGTGGTACTCGTACACATCGGAGTAGCTGCCGACGGTGTACTTGACCTTGAGGATGCCGCCCTCCTCGTAGAACTTCATGCGCGTCTGCACGTCCGGCGTGCGCACGCCGCTGCCGTCGGCGGCCAGCTTGTTGTAGAGCCAGGTCGTTCCCGCGAGGGTCTCGTTCGTGAGCGCGCAGCCCTCGGTGTTGGCGTTCTGGTTCAGGTTGAGCTTGTTGGAGCGCTCTTCACAGGCCGTAAGAGCAGTCAGGAACAGGAGCATCGAAGGGTCCTTCTTCGGCAACGGGGGGCGGAGGCTATCACGGGGTTATCGGGCGCCTCGACACGCTGCCAAGCGGAGGAAGAATGCGCGCAGACGGACGATCCCCCGAGGCCCTGAGGCCCCTGTCCTTCGAGACGAACGTGGCCCTGCACGCCGCCGGATCCTGCATCGTGCGGCTGGGCAACACCCACGTCTGGTGCACCGCCACCGTCGACGAGTTCCTGCCCCGCTGGCGCCGCGACTCCGGGCTGGGTTGGGTCACCGCCGAGTACCGCATGCTGCCCGCCGCGACCGACACCCGCAGCCGCCGCGAGGGCGACCGGATCAAGGGCCGGACCGCCGAGATCCAGCGCCTCATCGGGCGCTCCTTGCGGGCCGCCGTGGACTTCCGCGTGCTCGGCGAGCACGTCATCACCATCGACTGCGACGTGCTGCAGGCGGACGGGGGCACCCGCACCGCCGCGGTCACCGGGGGCTACGTCGCGATGGCGCTGGCCTGCAAGGCGCTCCAGCACAAGGGCCGCCTGGTCCGGAACCCGCTCACCCACGAGATCGCTGCCGTGAGCGTCGGCATCCTGGACGGCGTGGCCCTCTGCGACCTGCCCTATGTCGAGGACGCCGCGGCCGAGGTCGACATGAACGTGGTCATGACCGGCTCCGGCGAGCTCATCGAGGTCCAGGGCACCGCCGAGGGCGCCCCCTACTCCCGGGCCCAGCTCAGCTCGATGCTGGACCTGGCCGAGGGCGGCATCCGCCAGATGGTGGCCGCCCAGAGGGCCGCGATCGGATGAAGGTCGTCCTGGCATCGAACAACGCCCACAAGCTCGAGGAGATCGGCCGCATGCTGGCCGACCGCGGCATGCAGCTCCTCCCCCTGCGGGACTTCCCGGAGATCCCGGACCCGCCCGAGGAGCAGGACACCTTCGAGGAGAACGCCCTGCAGAAGGCGCGCTTCGTCTACGAACGCACCGGGCTGCCCTGCCTCGCCGACGACTCGGGGCTGGCGGTCGACGCCCTCGACGGTGGACCGGGGGTGCACAGCAAGCGCTTCACCCCCGACGCCATCGCCGACACCAACAACGCGAAGCTGCTCCGCGTGATGGAGGGCATCGAGGGCCGCACCGCGCGCTTCGTCTGCGCCCTGGCGCTGGTCTCCGCCAAGGGCGAGGCCACCTGCCGCGGCACCGTCGAGGGCCGCATCGGCTTCGAGAAGCGAGGGGACCACGGCTTCGGCTACGACCCCCTCTTCCTGCCCGACGCGACCCCCGGGAAGACGATGGCCGAGCTCCCGCCCGAGGAAAAGGACGGGATCTCCCACCGTGGCAACGCCCTCGCGAAGCTGCCACCTCTGTTGGAGAAACTCCTTTGATTCTGATTGTCTGGGCCTGCATCTCTGGAACGCCGGACAGCGCCGACAGCGTCCCCGACGAGGCGGTCGACTGCGAGGAGTGCCTGAACCTGGGCGGCACCTGGCAGCCCGAGGCCGGCGGCTGCACAGAAGACTGCGCCTTCCAGGACGTCAGCTGCTTCACCGACACCTGCCCGGACGCCTGCTCGGTCGAGTCCTGTGACTCCTGCTTCTCGGAGGAGGACTGCACCTCGGCCGGCTGCACCTGGGAGCAGGAGGCCGAAGCCATGTGGTGCACCGAGGGCTGATATCGCTGGTCCGGGCGTCGAAAGTGTGTTCTCGTCGATCATGCTCCTCCTCCTCGCCTGTGCGACCCCGAATGGCTCTTCCGATGCGTCCGGCCTGACCGGGCCGACGACGGGGGACACCGCGGAAGGCTTCGAGTGCGCGCCGGGCTTCGTCGAGCTGGACGCGGCCTGCGTCTACGACGACGCGGCGGTCGCCGAGCTCGTCCTGACCTATACGAAGGTGGGCTTCACCCGAGTCAATCCGGAGCCCTTCGAACAACAGACCGAGCCCTGGTGGCCCCGCAACGTCTGGGTCGGGGACCACACGGTCGGAGCCCTCGAGGCCTACACCGCGATCGATCCGGAGGATCGGGGGACGGTCGAGTTCCCGGTGGGCACCATCTTCATGCACGACGCCGACGGGCCGCCCTTCGTGGGCGTGATGGTCAAGCTGCCCGAGGGCTCGGACGAGGAGTACGGCGACTGGGCGTTCCGCCACTTCATGAACGACGGCACGGCGATCGAGGAGGAGGCCTGTGGCGGCCCCCCCTGCATGGAATGCCACAGCCTGCTCGAAGACACCGACATGGTCTGGGGCGTTCCCTGGGACGCTCTGGACTGAGCCGCGGGCGCTCGATGACCGGGGGCCGAGAGGGAATGGCGGGCGCAACTCGGGCAAACGGTCCTTGTGGCCGCCCGAACGGGCGAGCTGACGCCGCAATAGTCTCCTCGTGAGGGCGAATCACTCCCCCGAGGACGCCATGGAAGCCACCCACGTCGACCTCTACCAGCTGACGTCGCTCGTGCCCCACTTCGACGCCGGACTCGCGCATGCGCCCGTCACGATGTCCTTCTTCAGTCGGAGGGTCCCGTCGGTCCGGCCCTACCTCGTGTGGTGCGGACTGAGGAAGATCCTCGCTTTCCTCGACCAGGCCCGCTTCACCGAGGACCGGATCGAGACGCTCTTGCGGCACCCCATGCTCGGCTCCGCGCTCGAGGCGAGACCCGCCCTCCGCGACGCCCTGAAGGACTGGCGCTTCGAGGGGACGCTCCGCACGCCCCCCGAGGGCACACCCATCGTCTACCGAGCGATGAGGGACATCGACGGCGTCCGACCGACCGCCGGCTGTCCCTACCTGCAGGTCGACTGCGACGTGCTGACGGCGAAGCTGATCGAGACCCCGCTCTTGTCGATCATCAACCACATGACCATGGTCGCCTCCAAGGCCCGGGTCGTCGCCGAGGCCGCCAAGCCTCGGGCGGTCCTCGAGTTCGGCCAGCGCAGGACCCACCCCGAAGCCGCCGTCGACGCCGCCTACGCAGCCTGGGTCGGTGGGGTCGCCGCCACCAGCAACGTCGAGGCCCACCACCGCCACGGCGTGCCCGTCGCGGGCACCATGGACCACTTCGCCATCCAGGCCTGGGAGCGCCCGGGCGTGCCTCGCAGAGAGTCCGAAGCCGCCTACTTCCGCGCCTTCTTCGAGGCCTGGCCGGACTCCAGCTGGCTGCTCGTCGACACCTACGACACCTTCGAGGGCATCCGCTCCGCCGTCGAGGCCACCCAGGGCCGGCTCGCCGGCGTCCGCCTCGACTCCCAGATCACCCGCGAGAACGTGCGAAAGGCCAGGCAACTCCTGGACGATCTGGGCGCACCCGGAGCGAAGATCGCCGTCTCCGGCGGCATGGACGAGCACCGCATCCGAGTGCTCGGAGACGCCCCAGTCGATGTCTTCGGCATCGGCGAGCGCATCGTCACCAGCCCGGACGCTCCGGTCGGGGTCGGCGCGGTCGGCAAGCTCGCCCTCATCGACGGCCGCCCCACCATGAAGCTCTCGAAGGGCTCGCCCAAGGCCACCCTGCCCGGTCGGCTCCAGGTCTTCCGCCGCTCCGATCACGATCTGGTCGCCCTCGCGGACGAGGACCACGCGGGCCGGCCCCTCCTTCGCCCCCCCACCGAGGACCTCGTGCGCGAGGACCTCGCCCCCGACCACGACGTCCGACTCTCCGAGGCGCTCCAGGCCCTCGTCCGGAGGTGTGTCCATGCTGAGTGAGCTGCTCCCTGTCGAGACCGCGGAGGTGCCCCTCGGCGACGCGCCGGTCGGGCTGGTCATCGTCGACGCCGGCGTGGCCTTCACCCGCGAAGGCAACCTGGCCGACCCCGAGCACATGGTGCCGATGGTCCGCACCATCTCGGAGCTGGCCCGACGCCTCCAGGACCGCGCCCACATGCTCTGTTTCCTGGACACGCATCACGCGGACATCCCCGAGCCGCCCTACCCTCCGCACGGGATCATCGGGACCGGCGAGGAGAACATCGACCCCGAGCTCGAGTGGCTGCTCCCGCAGGCGACGGTGATCCGAAAGGACTGCATCAACGGCTTCGTCGGAGCCATCGACCGCGACACCGGCGAGAACGCCTTCACCGCCTGGGTGAAAGAGCGCCGCATCCGTACGCTGGTCGTCGTCGGCGACTGCACGGACATCTGCGTGTCCGACTTCGTGGTCTCGACCCTGAGCGCCCGAAACCACGGCCTGCTCACCGACGCCAGGCCCGATCAGGACCGCGACGCCTACGTCGAGGCGATCACCACCACCCGCGTCGTGGTCTACACCCCGGGCTGCGAGACCTTCCACGCGCCCGGCTTCCATGACCGGCCGACGACACACCACGTCGGGCTGTGGACGATGGCGTCGCGAGGAGCGCTGCTGGCGCACGCGCTGACGTGACATCATCCGCCGCATGCTCCTCCTGCTCTCCCTGGCCTGCAGCGACAAGGACCCCTCGGACTCCGGCGGGCCCGACAACGACGGCGACTTCTACACCTCCAGCGACTGCGACGACGCCGACCCCGCGGTGAACCCCGGCGCAGACGAGGTCTGCAACGGCATCGACGACGACTGCGACGGCGAGACCGACGAGAGCCCCGTCGACGGCGGGACCTGGTACGTCGACGGCGACGGGGACGGCGTGGGCGGCAACCAGGCCGTCACGGTCTGCGACCAGCCGAGCGGGACCTCGACCGAGACCGGCGACTGCGACGACGAGGACGCGAGCGTCCAGACCGAGAGCACCTTCTACGCGGACGCGGACCTGGACGGCTACGGCGACGACGAGAGCGTCGAGGACGCCTGCGGCGCCCCTTCGGACGAGCACGTCGAGCAAGGCGGCGACTGCGATGACGACGACGCCACCCGCTACCCCGGCGCGACCGAGGTCTGTGGCGACGGCGTGGTCCAGGACTGCGATCTGAGCGCCGAGGAGGCGCTCGCGACCTGCTCCACCTGGGAGACCGACCTGAGCGCCGAGGTCAGCCTCGAGGGCTTCGCCTTCGCCTTCGCCACCGGCGACGTCGACGGCGACGGCGTCGATGACCTGGTCCTGAGCACCGAGAGCGGACCGCGCAGCGGCCTCTTCCACGCGGCGTACCTGCACTACGGCCCCCTCACGTCGGCGGACGTCGAGGACGGCGTCGCGCTGTCCCACGAGGACGACTCGAGCAACTTCGGCGTCTCCATGGCCCTGCGGAATGGCGAGGTCGCCGTGGGCGACTCCCAGGACGGCACGCTCTACATCTGGAGCGGGCCGACGACGGCGACGGGCCTCTCCGACGCCCACGCGATCTCCGGGAGCACGGGCTTCGGCAACCACCTCATCGTCCACGCCGAGGGCTACGCAGTCAGCAACCTCGTCGAGGACGACAGCACGGGCAAGGTCTGGCTGGTGGACTCCTCGGCGACCACCAGCGAGGACGCGGGCGCGACGATCTCCGGTCCGGGCGCCGGCGCCCTCTTCGGCCACCGCCTGGTCTCCGGGGACACCGACGGAGACGGCGTCGACGACCTCGTCGTGGGGGCCTTCGAGGTCGGTACTGCCTATGTCTTCGCGGGTCCCGTGACCGGCGCCTTGAGCTCCGAGGACGGCCTGGCCCTGTCGGGCGACTCGGCCTTCGGCGCCTCGATCGCCCTCGGAGACGACGACGGAGACGGCTACGCGGACCTCTACGTCGGCGCACCCAACGAGAGCGACACCGAGACGCGCTCGGGCGCCATCTACCTCTTCGCGGGTCCCGCGACGGCCGACACGGACACCTCGGCGGCGGCCGGAAGGCTGGTCGGGCCTGACGTCACCAATGCTCGCTTCGGTGGCCGCCTCGCCGTCGACGACCTCGACCGGGACGGCCACGCGGACCTGCTCCACGGCGCGGGCTTCGGGTACAAGAGCGCCTACGCCGAGTACGGTGCCGGCGGCCACGGTTGGACCGGCATCAACTACGGACCCCTCACGAGCGCCGAGGCCCACAGCATCGAGCTCTCGGGGGAGCTCGACGCCGGGGCCGACCTGAACGGCGACGGCTGGAGCGACGTAGTCGTCGCTGGCACCGACCTCTTCTTCTTCCCGGGCTACTGATCAGCAGCCGCCCGGGGGGCCGCCGCTGAACTCGACTTCGCACTCGGTGACCGTCACCGACCCGGAGAAGTCGGTGATCGTCGAGGCGTTGTCGGTCCAGACCTGGACGTTCTGGCCGTAGACCGACACCGAGGCGCCGTTGCGGGCCCAGACCTGCGAGGACGCACCGTTGACCACCGCGGTCCCGTTCGTCTCCAGGTACAGGTCGGTGCTCGAGCCGTTGCTGTAGACATCGGCGCCGCTGCAGACCCACAGCGACTCGCTGGTCGCCGAGGTCCCGCCGGTCTTGTCGATCACTCGGGCATCGCCTGGGATCTCGACCGCGCAGGGGTTCACGTCCGTGTCGGCGTCCGCGTCGGTGTCGGTGTCCGCGTCCGTGTCGGAATCCGTGTCGGCGTCGGCGTCGGTGTCCGCGTCCGACTCGACGCCGGAGTCATCGCCCGGGGCCGAGTCGAGCCCCTCGGGGTCTTTGTCGTAGCAGGCGAATAGGGCAAGGAGGACCATCTCAGCACCCCCCGTCGAAGGCCACGTCGCACTCGATGACCGTGGCCGACCAGGCGAGGTCGGTCACGCCCGCGGGGTCGTCGGTGTAGATCGTGACGTTCGTCGCGTAGTTCGTGATCGTCGAGCCGTTCCGGGCCCAGATCACCGAGTTGGCCCCGTTGATCACCGCCGTGCCGTTGCTCTCGACGAAGAGCTCCGCGTCGGCGCCGTCGCTCTGGACGTCCGCGCCGGTGCAGACCCACACGGGGCCCGAGGCGTCCACGGTGCGCCCGTGGCCCTCGACCATCACCGCGTCTTCCGGGATGGACACGTCGCAGTCACCCGACCCGAAGTCCGCGCTGATGCCGGTGTCCAGGTCGAGCCCGTCCTCGAAGCAAGCCGTCAACCCAACCAGAACCAGAACCATCGTGCTCAATCGCATGTGCAATCTCCTGTCTGGAGATCAGGCTGCGGTCAGGGAGGTAACGCTGATGTAACATCATCTGTATCATGGCCTTGACCCGCCTCAAGCTGGCCCACACCGAGGTCGACCTCGTCCTGGGGAGGGTCGGCGACGGCCTGTTGAACCCCCGCGAGCGGGCGCTCTTGCGGTACCTCGCCGAACACAGCGGGCGCCCCGTGCCACGCGCGGAGCTCCTCGAGGCCGTCTGGAGCTACCGCGGCAAGGCCGCCACCCGCGTCGTCGACATGACGGTGCGCCGGGTCCGCACGAAGATCGAGCGCGACCCCTCTCGGCCAAGGCACCTCCTCACCCAGCGCGGCGAGGGCTACCGACTGGTCCTGCCCGCCCCCGAGGTCCCGCGGCCCGAGGACCTGGACGAAGGGGTGCTCGCGGAGACGACGTGGGCGGCGTTGACCCCCGAGGACCGTCGACAGCTGGCCGCGCTGTCCGTCTTCGAGTCCCCCTTCACCCGGACCGAGGCCCGTCGACTGGACGAAGAGCCTGACAGCGCCTGGCTGATCGAGGATGGAGCGCTCCTCCGCCTGCCCCGCGCCCTCCGCGCCCGCGCGGTCCAGGACTGCCCCGAACACGTCCGGCGCAAGCACGCTCTGTGGGCCACGCGGGTGCCCGAGCGCATCCCGGAGCTCATCGGCGCGACGCGCTGGGCTCTGGGCTCCGGCGAGCGGGCTCTCGCCGAGGCCGGCTGCGCGACCCTGGGGGCCCTGCCACAAGCCCCCGCCGAGGCCCTCCTCCTACGGGCTCGCCTGGCCCGAAGCCGCGGCGCCTTGGACCACGCGCGCACTCTGAGCGAAGACGCCGTCGAGCGGGCACGCCGATCCTCGAACCCGCGCGTCCAGGCCGAGGCCCTGCGGGGTCTGGCGTGGCAGGCGAACCTGGTGGGCGAGCTCGAGCGCGGCGTCGCGCTGCACCGCCAGGCCGAGCAGCCCGCCCGAGCCACCGGGGACCCTCTGCTGCTGGGCCGCGTCCAGTCCGACCTGGGCTGCGCCTTGATCGAGCTGGGTCGGCTCGCCGAGGCCCGAACGCTCATCGAGAGCGCCGGGGCCGAGGTCCGCCTGGGGGGCTCGCCCCGCGCCGCGGTCGCCGATCTGCACGCCAGCCTCGGCCTGCTCGCCCTCTGGGAGGAGGACCCCGACGCCGCGATTCGCCACCACTCAGCGCTCTTGGAGCTCTATGGCGACGAGCCCCTCGGCTATGCCTGGGCGCTCAACAACCTTGGCGAGTCACACCGGATCGCCGGCTCCCTCGACGACGCGCGGCGACTCTTCCAGCGCTCCGAGGAGTGGTTTCGCGCCCACCGAGGGGCCCAGGCGCTCGTGCCCCGCGCGAACCTGGCGCTGCTGGACCTCTTCGCCAGCCGGCCCGACCGCGCGCGCCCGGTGCTGACCGAGGTCCTGGCCGACGCAAAGGGGCGCAAGGCCCGCCTGGGACGGACCTGCATCCTGCTGACGGCGTGTGGCGAAGACCGCCTCGACGAGGGCCGCCGCTTGCTGGAGCAGACCGGATTCTGCGAGCCGGTGATCGCGCGCGTAGCCGAACACGCGGGCCTCTGGGGCCTGGCGCTCGACCAGTGGCGACGCCTCGGCCGACCCGAGGAGGCCGCCCGCGTCCGGTCTGTGTGAAACTCGGCCCGACGCACGGCATCGCAGCCGCTCAAGGAGGAGCTTTCCAATGATTCTGATGACCCTTTTCGCGTGCACCAAGGGTGACGCCGGCGACAGCGGCACGGACAGCGGCGCGGTCGGTGGCGACGAAGCCGCGGCCGCTCTCTGGGCCGAGATCGACGGCTACGACAGCTGGGGCCAGGACGACGTCTGGGCCGGCATCCAGCCCTCGAGCGACGGCACCCACGGCGACTTCGTCCAGATCTGGGGCAACGACGCCGCCATCGGCAGCACCGGCGACGCCACCGCGGCCGAGGGCAGCATCCTGGTCAAGCAGGGCTACAACGACGACGCAGGCGCCGACCCGAAGTCCAACCTCACCGTGATTTGGAAGAGCGCCGACTACGGCGGCGACGACGGCTGGTTCTGGGGCAACTACGGCGCCGACGGCAGCGTGAACGTGGCCGGCGCCAGCGGCGACGACGCGGTCGGTGGCTGCACCGGATGCCACTCCAGCGGCTCCGACGCCCGGCGCTACGTCACGGACACACCCGGCGGCGAGTGAGCTGGACGATCCGGGTCGAGAGCGACGCCAACGCCCTCGACGTGGACATCTACAGCCGAGTCGTCGAGGTGGTCGCCCGCATCCCGGGCGAGCTCTCCGACGACATCGGCCGCTTGGTGCGCTTTCGGCGTCCCCTGAGCGGCTGCGACGGTCCCGCCGTCCAGGCCTTCCTCGAGGGGGACGAGGCCCAGGTCCTGCTCGCGCGCGTGCAAGACGGGACCGGCGTCGACACCCTGTGGAGCGGGGACCGCCTCGGCACCTGGACCGAGGACGCCTTCGAAGCCGCGTGCGCGCTCCACAGCGCGGTCGAGGGCATGGCACCCTAGCTCCGTGCTGCTCCTGCTCGCCTGCACTTCGGACCGCTCACCGGGAGCGACCACCGACAGCGACACGGCCATGGTGATCGCCCCGGTCGAGGTCCTCGAGGGCCCCCTGGTCGAGTGCGCCGAACCGAGCCTGCGCAAGGACGAGGGCATCCTGTGGAGCCCCGAAGAGAGCGCGGCGTGGCAAGGAGAGCAGCCCGACGGCACCACGATGAAGAGGACCGGGCCGGGCGTGGCGGTGGGGGACCTCGACGGCGATGGCCGCTACGAGGTCATCTTCCCCAACCGCGGCCCCTCCTCGATCTTCTCCTTCGACGACGAGGGCAGCCCCGTCGACACGACGGACACCTTCGGACTTCCCAGGGAGGGCCGGGGCGCCGCGGCGGCGACCGTGGTCGACTACGACGACGACGGAGACCTGGACCTCCTCATCACCGCGCACCGGGACATCGACAGGCTCTTCGAGAACCAGGAGGGGACCCTGGTCGATGTCACGGACGACGCCTTCGCCGAGGTCCTCGACTACTGGGCCAGCGCCGGGTCGACCTGGGGCGACATGGACGGCGACGGGGACCTCGACCTCTTCGTGGCGACGCGGGAAGGACCCGAGGGGGACGACCATGCCCCTCCCGACGACGGCCCGCCCAACCTGCTCTACGAGAACCGGGACGGCCTCTTCGTGCTGCGCGAGGACGTGCTCTCCCACGAGGCGACGGCGAACTACAGCTTCGGCGCCGCCTGGATCGACCTCGACCTCGACGGGCGGCTCGACCTCTACCAGGTCAACGACTTCGGGCCGAAGACCTATGGCAACCGGGTCCTGATGAACCGTACGGAGCGGCCCGGCGAGGTGGTGCTCGAGGACATCGGCGAGGCCGACCCCTGGCGCTCCCTGCACGCCATGGGGCTCGGCGTAGGGGACCTGAACGGCGACGATCTACCGGACCTGCTCATCGCCGACTGGGGCCAGGTGGTGCTCCTCGAGAGCTCGGGTCCAGGGGTCTGGGTCGACACCGCGAGCGCACGGGGCCTGGGCATCACCGATGAAGAAGACCGCGAGGTCGCCTGGGGATCGGACCTCGCCGACCTCGACAACGACGGGCTGCTCGACGCCTTCACCGGCTTCGGCGAGGCCTTCGGCAGCGAGAGCGACAACCGACCGCAGATCGACGAGCAGCCGGACGCGATCTGGCTTCAGAGCGACGACGGCACCTTTCGTCAGGTGGCGGAGTCCTGGGGCTTCGCGCATCGGGGAGACACCCGGGCGGTCGCGGCCGTCGACCTGAACGACGACGGCTGGCTCGACTTCATCCGCCGTCACCTCGAGCAGCCCCCCACCCTCCAGTACCAGCGCTGCGGGTCGCGCCATTGGCTCAAGGTCCGCCTGGAGCAGCCCGCTCCGAACGTCAACGCGATCGGCGCGCGTGTGCGCATCGTCGCCGCGGACACCCCCCAGTGGCGATGGCTGCAGGCCGGCGGTCCGAGCGTCGAATATGGCAACCCCCCCGAGCTCCACTTCGGGCTCGGAGACGCGGACACCGTCGAGGTCGTCGAGGTCTGGTGGCCGGACGGCGCGCTGAGCGTCGTCGAGAGCGTGTCCGCCGACCGCACCCTGTGGGTGACCCGCACCGAGTGATGGCAAAATGGGCCCCGTGCTGCTGCTGTTGGCCTGCCAGGACCCGGTCGACGTCGATCCGCCCACGGACACGCCCCCGGACTCCGAGGTCGTGGTCGTCGACGAGGGCGTCCCGGTCGACGTGGTCGAAGGCCCCGAGATCTCCTGCGCAGACCCCTCGCTGCGGCAGAGCGAGGGCCGACTCTGGAGCCCTCCGGACACCAACGAGTGGCTGGGTGCGCAGCCCGAGGGCATCGAGCCGGCGATCAGCGACCGGACGGCTCCCGGCCTGGCGATCGGGGACATCGACGGCGACGGCCGCTACGAGGTCGTCTTCACGAACAAGAGCCCGTCGCAGATCTTCTCCTTCGACGACCAGGGCAACCCCAGCGACATGACCGACGCCTTCGGCCTGCCGCGCAGCGAGTGGGGCGCCTGGGGCGCCACCTTCGCGGACTACGACGACGACGGGGACTCCGACCTCTTCATCGCCGCCCGTCGGGACGTGGACCGCCTCTTCGAGAACGACAACGGGCTGCTGGTCGACGTGACCTATACCGTCTTCGAGACCGTGCCCGAGTACTGGGGCGCCGCCGGCTCGACCTGGGGCGACATGGACGGCGACGGCGACCTCGACCTCTTCGTCGGCACCACCGACGGGCCCAAGGACGACCCCTACGCGCTGCCGATGGACGGGCCCCCGAACCTGCTCTACGAGAACCGGGACGGGCGCCTCGTGCTGCGAGAGGACGTGCTCTCCTTCGAGGCGACCAACAACTACGCCTTCGGAGCGGCCTGGGTGGACCTCGACGACGACGGCCGCCTGGACCTCTACCAGGTCAACGATCACGGCCGGCAGACCTTTGGCAACAAGGTGTCGATGAACCGGACCGAGCCCGGCGGAGACGTGGTGCTCGAGGACATCGGCGAGGCGGGCGCGTGGGTCGCCATCTCGGGCATGGGGCTGGGCATCGGGGACATCAACGGCGACGCCCTGCCCGACCTGTTCATGGCGGACTGGGGCGCGGTGGCGCTGCTGGAGAGCGCGGGTCCGGACACCTGGATCGACTCCGCGGCGTCCCGGGGCCTGGCGGCGAAGTACAGCGAGGGCCGCGAGGTCGCCTGGGGCTCCGACCTGGCGGACCTGAACAACGACGGGCGCCTGGACGCCTTCACGGGCTTCGGCAAGAGCTTCGGGGCCGAGGCCAACGGGCGCGAGCAGATCGAGGAGCAGCCGGACGCGCTGTGGATGCAGAAGGGCGACGGCTCCTTCGAGCAGGTCGCCGAGCGCTGGGGCTTCGCCGACACCGCCCACACGCGGGCGATCGCCGCGGTCGACCTGAACGACGACGGCTGGCTGGACCTGGTCAAGCGGCGCCTCGACGAGCCCCCGGTGCTCCAGTACCAGCGCTGCGGCGAGGCCTCCTGGCTGAAGCTGCACCTGAAGCAGCCCGCCCCGAACGTCGGAGCCATCGGGGCCCGGGTGCGCATCGAGGCCGACGGCGTGAGCCAGTGGCGCTGGCTCCAGGCGGGCGGTCCGAGCATCGGCTACGGCAACCCGCCCCAGCTGCACTTCGGTCTGGACGAGGCCGACACGGTCGATGTCATCGAGGTCTGGTGGCCCGACGGCGAGGTCAGCGTCCTTCAGGACGTGGGCGCGAACCGGACCCTCTGGATCACGCGGCAATAGGCACGTCGATCCTGCGTTCTGCAGGACATGCTCCTGTTGATGGCCTGCGCCGGATCGACCCCCGGCGACTCCGCGTCCGAGCCGCTGCCGCTCTTCGACGCCCACATCCACCTGCCCGGCCAGGAAGGTGACGAGCTCCTGGACCTGGCCGAGGCCGGCGGCTTCAAGGGCCTGTTCGTGCTCGGCCCGGCCTCGTCGGCGTCCCTGGCGAGCGCCGAGGACCCCGTCCACGGCTTCGTCTTCCTCGAGAACAACGACGACGCCGAGCTGGTCCTGACGCCTGGGCTCTTGAGCAGCGTGCGCGAGCGCCTCGAGCGGGGAGCTGCCGGCATCGGCGAGCTGAGCATCGCCCACTACGGCGGCGGTGATCCTTCCGGGTCCGCGGCGAACGAGGCCGACGACGAGGGCCTGCTCGCGCTCTACGACCTGGCCGGGGAGTTCAACGCCCCGGTCATCGCGCACCTCGACTACAGCGAGACGACCCACGAGGCCTGGCAGGCCGCGCTCGCGCACAACCGCGACACCCGCTTCGTCTGGGCTCACGCGGGGGACACCGGCCCCGAGGTCGTGCGCGCCCACCTCGAGGCCCACCCGAACCTCCAGGTCGACCTGTCCTGCCGGAACCCCGTCGAGGCCTTCGCCCACCGGCCCTACTCCGAGGAGGAGATGTCCATCGCCGAGCTCGACCGGGAGACCCTGAAGCCCGAGTGGGCGGCGCTCTTGGAGGACCACCCCGAGCGCTTCCTCTTCGGCTCGGACATCGGACCCGGGGACCGCAACGAGGCGGTCGAGGACATCGCCGCCTTCTACCGGCGCATGCTCGGGCAGCTCTCCCCCGAAGCCGCAGCGGCCATCGGGCACGACAACGCCGTGGCGCTCGTGGAGTAGGCGTCGGCGAGTCCGCCGGCACGGCCTCGAGCTGTCGATGGTCGCCCCGCGGACCTGGTACCTCGCGGCCAGATCTGGCGAGCTGAGGGCTCAACTCGGCCAAACGGTCCTTGTGGCGGCCAGAACGGGCGAGCTGACGCCTAAGCTCGGGCAAACGGTCCTTGGGGCGGCCTGAATGGGCGAGCTGACGCCTCAGCTCGGCCAAACGGTCCTTGGGGCGGCCAGAACGGGCGAGCTGACGCCTCAGCTCGGCCAAACGGTCCTTGGGGCGGCCAGAACGGGCGAGCTGACGCCTCAGCTCGGGCAAACGGTCCTTGGGGCGGCCTGAATGGGCGAGCTGACGCCTCAGCTCGGCCAAACGGTCCTTGGGGCGGATCCGACGAGGACAACGTGACGGATCGCCCGGGGTTCCGACGAACCCGCCACGAAGCAGCACGGAGGCGTGACGGATCGGCCGGGGTTCCGACGAACCGGCCTCGAAGCGGCACGGTGGCGTGACGGATCGACCTGGGTTCCGACGAACCGGCCACGAAGCGTCACGGAGGCGTGACGGATCGGCCGGAGTTCCAACGAACCGGCCAAGAAGCGTCACCCCTCCGGCTGCCAGGTCCCGGTGGTTGTCCGCAACAACACCTCGTCCGCGAGCACAAGAGCCATCGGGATGCCTCCTGCGAAGTCGGCCGCGCCATCGTGACCAGTGACCTCATGGAAGCGCGCACGCAGCCAGCGCATGCGAGCAGCCGCCTTCGTGCCGTCCTGGTCCTTGCAAGACGTCGCGAGGACGACGAACAACGTGTCCACCTCGTTGCCCCTGCGACGTTCGTACTCCCTGGCAACCCAGAGCGTCTTGACGTCCTGCCGAAGGTCTGCCCTTTTCATCGTCCCCGCGCTGTTCAGGGCCTTGACCTGGACGACCAGGGAGATGCCAGGGTCCCGGACCGTCTCGAAACTCCGCGCCTGGCCACGCGCCCGGCCGCTGAGCACGACGAGGTCGTAGAGGAAGGTGCTGGTGGGACTCCCCGCCTGGATGAGGTGTCTGAGGTGGTCGAGGTCTCTCTCGGTCTCCCCCAGCGCCACTTCCGCGACGATGTGGGTCGCGTGTCGACACAGGCCGCCCTCGACGAAGGCAGCCCCCAGCCAGTCCTGTAGGGTCTGTTCCTGCGGCCAGAACTGCGGCCCCGCTTGGACCATCCACTCTCGGAGCAGGTTCAGAGAACGGTGGACGGCGGCCTGATCCTCGGAAGTCATGATCCCCTCGGGTGCGCTCACTCAGAACTGGAAGTAGAAGAACGGAGCAGCCAGCCCGGCGAAGAGGCTGAGGACCCCGCAAGCGACCACCCCGATCGCCGCCAGCCCCCAAGGCGGCATGTGGCCAAAGCCGTCCTGAAGGCGGGTCTTCCAGTCCGCGGGCGAGACGTGCAGGAAGAAGGCCCCGAAGAGCGCCACCAGGCCCGCCGGCGCGAGCAAGGTCCCGTCGAACCAGGCCGGGCGGAAGAGCGCGCGGAAGGCGTCGGCGGCCTCGGGGAAGTCGTTCACGTGCAGGAAGATCAGGCCGACGCAGAGCGCGTTGAAGGTCGCGAAGATCTCCAGGCCCTTGCCCCACCACGTCGTCGAGGGCTTGGGTGCCCACTTCCGCCAGGCCACCAGCAGCACACCATTCCACAGGCCCCAGACCGCAAAGGTCCAGCCGGCGCCGTGCCACAGGCCGCCCAGGAAGAAGGTCAGCACCGTCGCGAACATCGTGCGCATCGGCCCGTGCTTGCTGCCCCCGAGCGGGAAGTACAGGTAGTCGCGCAGGAAGTACGACAGCGTGATGTGCCAGCGCCGCCAGTGCTCCATCGGCGTGCGCGAGATGAAGGGCCTGCGGAAGTTCTCCGGCAGCTGGAAGCCGAACAAGAGCGCCGCCCCGATGGCCACGTCCGAGTAGCCGCTGAAGTCGCAGTAGACCTGAAAGTTGGCCGCCCAGACCGCCAGCAGCGTGTCCAGGGTCCCGTAAGAAGCCGGCTCGTCGAAGTAGGGCCGCACGATGTGGCGGGCCATCGTGTCGGCCAGGATCATCTTCTTCGCCAGGCCGGCCAGGATGAGGAAGATGCCCTGACCGAAGGCCTGGGCGTCCAGGCGAGGTCGGGCCGCCATCTGGGGCAGGAACTCGCGCGCCCGCACGATGGGTCCGGCGACCAGCTGGGGGAAGAAGAAGACGAAGACCGCGAACTTCAGCGGGTTC
>Ga0114933_10002042_pt1 | contig 21565 bp, 16 predicted proteins | sample 4SBtaG_FD_89691 | JGI IMG/M metagenome (GOLD analysis project Ga0114933, IMG submission 89691) | Deep subsurface microbial communities from Kolumbo volcano to uncover new lineages of life (NeLLi) - 4SBTROV12_W25 metaG | ecosystem: Environmental > Aquatic > Marine > Volcanic | place: Kolumbo... | reverse complement strand
TCGAGCCCGGATCCGGCGAGGAACTCCCGGGCCGTCATGCCCTCGCCCTCGCGGACCGTGAGCTCGAGCATGCCCTGGACCTGTTCGGGGAAGGCGTCGCTGTGGGCGAAGGCGCGCAGCGTCGCGGCGAGGTCGTCGATGAGCTGGTCGAGGTCGAGCTTGTCGATCTCGCCGGCCCAGGTCTCGACCGGGAAGCCGAGCAGGATGTCGACGCTGTCAGCCCGCATGTCGGCCCAGGCCTCGGTGTTCTCCTGGGCACAGGCGTGCTTCACCGCGATCTCGATGGAGCGTGAGATCGCGCCGTCGACGTAGGCGGTGACGCGGTCGTCCATCCGCTTCTCGACCTCGCTGCCGACGATCTCGGCGGCCGCCTTCGCCGCGCCCGCCCACTGCGCCAGCCTGGAGCGCCCGATGCCGGTCGACTTGATGACCCGCGAGGCCTGGTCGGGGACCTTGATGGACTTGGCGTACTCGGTGAGCGTGTCGGTGAGGATCTCGCGGACCATCGAGCGGGTGGCTCGGTGGTCGAGCAGCGCCCGCATCACCTGCTCGTTCGGCTCATAGGGTCGGCGAAGCAGGTCCTTCACCGGGTCCACCAGCCCCCCATCCACCTTGTACAACAGCGGCCCGGACTCCTCGTCCAGCCGCGCACGGGCTTCCTGGACCCTCGACCGGATCCAGTCCTTGGTGCGCTCGTCGTCCACGCTGGCTCGGAAGCCCTCGACGACGCGCTCGGAGAGCCAGGCCGGCTCGACGAGGTCCTCGACCGGACGATCGAGCAGGTCGTCGACGACCAGGGTGACCAGCTTGCGGAGGTGCTCGGGCTCGCCCCGGAGCTTGTTCAACAGGTCTGCGCTCACCCTTCCTTGATACGCCGGATGCGGATGTTCGACCAGATCCGAGAGCCCAAGCAGCGCGTCCAGGTCAACCGCACCGCGCTCCTGACGGCCACGGCGGTCGTCGTCGCCGTGTTCATCGGCGTCATCTTCACGAGCCTGTGGCTGCTCGACGCGCTCGGCCTGAGCATCGGCCCCGACCCCCTCGGACCGGTCGAGGTCTGGTACGACCCCTACGAGGACGGCACCGAGCCGCCCTGATCAGCTGACGATCGGCGAGGGCGTACCCACGCTGACCAGCCAGAGCTGGTGCGCGGCGCGCGTGGCGCCCACGTGCAGCAAGCGCCGGGTGTGGGCGGTGTCCGGGTAGTAGCGGGCGCTGGCCTCGACCAGGACCACGTAGTCGAACTCCAGGCCCTTCACCTCCTGGACCTCGGTGACCTCGACGCCGGGGGCGAAGGCGAAGTCCTGGTCCACCACGTGACGGAGGCGGGGGACCTCGGCCTTGCGCAGGCCCTCGGCGTACATGCGGCTGACCTCGGGGTCCGGGGTCAGGACCGCGATCGAGGCCAGGGGCTCGCGGCGGGCCAGCTGTTGCAGGACCTCGCCCAGGAAGCCGACGCAGGCGCCGTGCTCGGTGAAGCGGAAGAACTCGACCGGGGCACCGGGTCGGGTGGTCGTGGGGGCCTCGTCGTCCTCGGCGTAGGGGCCCAGGACGTGGCGGGCGAAGCTCGTGATCTCGTGGGTCGAGCGGTAGCTGACCTTGAGCGTCGAGACCGCGGTGCCCGAGACCTCGGCCTGGTCGAAGAAGTCGGTCCAGTCGGTGAAGCCGGCCTCCTCGATGATGTGCTGCTGGGTGTCGCCCGAGAGCGTCGCCGAGCCGCGCGAGTCCAGGGTGTCCAGGAGCACGCTGACCTCGAGGGGGGACAGGTCCTGGACCTCGTCGATGACCATGTGCGTGTAGCGCAGGGGGTGCTTCTTGTTCTTGCCGCGTAGGTGTCCGACGCGCTTCTGCCAGATGCGCAGGAGCAGCGCGTCGTCCTCGGGGTCGAGCTCGGCGCCGTCGTCCCGCTGGCCGGCGACCCAGTCGGTCAGGCGCGCGCGCTGGGTGCGGGCCCAGTCCCAGGCGCGCTCGAGCTCCTTCCGGGTGAAGGCGCCGGGAGCCGCGTCATGAACGATCCGGCTCAGGCTGTCCAGGTCCATGAAGACGCCCAGGAAGTCCTCGAAGACTCCCTCGGCGTTCGGCGGGTTGGGCACCGTGTCGATCTGGTGGTCGATGACCTTGAGGAAGGCGGGGTGCAGCTTCAGGCGGCTGACGACCTCGGGCGTGTCCTCGGCCACCTTGCGAGGCAAGAACGGCAGGTGCCGCTTGACCCGCGAGCGGGCCCACTTCTCCCAGGTGACGACGGGCACGCCGTCGACGCCGAGCGAAGGCAGCACCTTCGAGATGTAGTCGCGCAGCGCCCGGCCCCAGACGACCACGATCATGCGGTCGCCGCGGAAGCGCTGGGGCTCCTGGTAGGCCAGGTAGGCGACGCGATGCAGCGCGACGGTGGTCTTGCCCGAGCCGGCGATACCGCGCACGACGACCAGGCCGCTGTCGGGCTTGGTGATCAGGTCCCACTGCTCGCGGTCGATGAGCGCCGCGATGTCGGGAAGGTGCTTGTCCTCGCGCTTCGGACCCGTGTCCACGCCGAGGCGCCGGTGGGCCGCGCCGCGCTCGTGCTTGAGCAGGCTGGTCCCGGCACCCCCGGCCAGCTTGGGCGGTGCCTTCGAGAGGTGGACCCACTCCTCCTCGCCCTTCACGAAGGTGCCCTGCGGCGAGTCGATGCGCTCCAGGTTTCCGCGCGTGATCGAGAGCGTCCGGCGGGCGGTCAGCTCGCCCTCGAAGATGCGGTCGCCGACCTCTTCGGCGTACTCCTCGCCCTCCTGGTAGCGGTAGAAGATCTGGGCGATCGGGGCGTTGCGCCAGTCGATGATGCGCAGCCCGTGGTCGATGCGGGTGACCTTGCCCAGGTAGAGGTTGCGCTCGCGGTCGCCCTCCTTCAGGCGCATGTGGGCGAAGTAGGGCGAGTCGGGGTCGATGTCCTCGGTGCTGCGGGCCCGACGGATCTGCCCCAGCAGCGCGTGCAGCTGGTCGAACTGCTGAAGCAGCGAGCCGAGGTCCTCGGCCTTGGCGCCGCCGAGGTCGGAGCGGATGCGCTTGAGCTCCTCGACGATGTCGACCTCGGAGGCGCCGACCTCGATCGGGCGCTCCAACAGCCGGGTGCGGATGTCGTCGAGGAGGCTCTCCTCTTCCTGGACGATGGGGTGGTTCAAGTCGACCGCCTTCGGATCGGGGAATCACTCCTTCTAATCCGCACCACCCCCAAGGCAAGCGGCGACGAGCGCGACCACGGAGAGTCCCGCCGCGATCAGGAAGATCTGGCCCGTGTCCGCAAAGGTCGAGACGCCCCATGTGCCGAGCGCGTTGCCCATGAGCGCGCCGACGCCGCCCAGGGCCGCTGCGAGCACCGCCTGTGCGCTGGCCTGGACCTCGCGGGGGGCGCGCGTGGAGACGCGGTGGACCGCCCCGATCCAGAAGGCGCCGAAGCTGACTCCGTGGAGGGTCTGGACCGCCACCAGCACCCACGGGTCCGTGGAGGTCGCGCAGATCAACCAGCGAGGGATGCCCAGCGCGACCGCCCCGACGATGCAGACCTGGGCCCCGAAGCGACGCAGCAGGAAGGGTCCGGCGAAGAGCACCAGGACCTCGATCGTGACGCCCAGGCCGAAGGCCATGCCGGCCCAGCGGCTGGGCAACTCCAGGCGCTCGAGGTGCAGGGCGAAGAAGCCGTCGTAGACGCTGATGCTGGCGAAGTGAAAGGCGGCGGCGACCAGCAGCGCCAGCACCGGGCGGTCGGAGACCAGGGCCTTGATCGCCGGCAGGATGCCGGGGTGCTCCTCGGGCTCGGCGGATCCCGGGAGGAAGAAGGACAGCGCGCCGAGTACGCCCGCAGCCGCACAGGCCAGCCAGAAGGGGCTGGTCCCGCCCTCGTGCAGCCAGGCTCCGACCAGGACCGCGACGACGAAGCCCACGCTGCCCCAGGCGCGGACGCGGCCGTACTTGCGGCGCTCGTCGGCCAGGCCCCCGAGGATGCTGCCGTCGAGGAGGGGGTCGATGCCCACCCGGCCCGCCGCGAAGACGAACATGCCGAAGATGAGGAAGCCTCCGCCCATCAGCCCGGAGCCCACGGCCGAGAGCAGCGCTGCGATGGCGAGGACCCAGGCGGCGCCTCGCAGCTTGTCAGAGAGGAAGCCCCAGCCGCCGCCGATCGCCAGGCGCATCACCGGCGTCGAGATCATCGCGGCCAGGAGCCACCAGCCCTCGATCCCGGCTCGGTCCAGCTCGAGCGACAGGTAGGGGTACGTGGCCCCCATCGCGGCGATCGACAGCCCGATCGCGACCGAGTGCTTGATCAAGGATCGGCCTTCGTTGCTGTCCTCGGCGGGTTTCGGGTCACCCCTCTGGGATCAGGCTCTTCGACCCCTTGAACAGCTGGCCGTTGATGAAGCCTGGGGCCAGTCGAGACATCCAGTGCAGCTGGTTGGACTGGCCTGGCCGGATCTCGACCGAGCCGGACTTCAGGGCCTTCACCGTCGCCTCGACCAGCTCGTCGGTGGTGATGATCGCGAAGTCCCCGCCCTCGGGGATGTCTCCGGTCATCTCGGTGTGCACCGCGGGGGGCATGAGCTCGATGACCTCGACGTCGGCCTCCTGGAGCTGGAACCGCAGGCTGGTCGTGTAGCTGTGCATCGCCGCCTTGGTGGCGCAGTAGATCGGCGCGCTCGTCAAGGGCACGAAGGCCAGGCCCGACGAGACGTTGATGATCGCGCCCTTGTTGGCCTTCAACGTCGCGATGAAAGCGGCGGTCGTCCGGATGCTGCCGCCGACGTTGATGTCGACCTCCCGGGTCAATCCTGCGAGGTCGTCGGTGGGCTCGGCGAGGTTGCGGTGGACCATGATCCCCGCGTTGTTCATCAGCACATTGAGCGCCGGGAACTCCTCTGCGACGCGGCTGGCCAGCGAAGCGATCTGCTCGGGGTCCGCGACGTCGCTCTGGTAGGTGTGAAGCGCGGGATGGGCGGCCTTTGCCGCGTCGAGCTTGTCCTGCTTCCTGCCGGTCACGATGACCGTGTTGTCGAGCTCCAGGAACTTCGCAGCGAAGGCCAGGCCGATTCCGGCGCTGCCGCCAGTGATGAGGATCGTGTTGCCGCTGAGCTGCATGTCGGACTCCGTCTGCCCCCCTATCCTCGCGACCTACCAGTCGCCGTAGGGTCCACCGTAGGCGCCGATGTCGCTGGTGCTGCCGTCCGTGTCCGTGCGCGAGGGATCGCCTGCGTCGATCAGGTCCGACCCGGTGTCCAGCGAGAGGTCCCAGGCTCCCGGATCCGAGCTCGAGGTGTCCGTGTACTGGGGCTTGGCCATGATGTTGCCGGCCGTGCCGCCCGGGTCCGAGGCGCCGCTGAAGTCGGTCTGGTTCCAGGCGTTCGAGTAGCGAACGGAGAGGCTGGAGCTGAAGTAAGAGGCCCAGCCGGTGGTGTGGCCGCTGACGTCGACGTTCGTCGCGCTGGGCTTGGCCGCGCTGTAGGCCGTCACGCCCTCGCCGTAGCCCGTGCCGGTCGCGGTGCCCGCGTTGTCCACGACCGAGGCGTTGAAGAGCGCGGGGCTGGCTCCACCGTAGACCCAGATGCCCACCGCGTAGAGCGAGTTCGCAGCGCCTGTGTTTCCGGCCACGACCAGCCCGTCGAAGACCGAGTTGTCGGATCCGGAGAGCGCCAGACCGACCCCGGCGACGTAGTTCGACCCGGTGGCCTCGTTGCCGCTGATCCAGACGTTCGTGGCGTCCAGGCGCGAGTCCTCTGCGGTCAGGCCGACCCCCCAGACGCCCTCGGCGTCCGCGACGTTGTCCGTGATCCGGACGTCCGCGAGCGTCGCGCTGCTGTTCACCAGGTAGATGCCGGTCCCGTAGCAGTACTGCTCGTTGCAGCGGTTGTCCGTGATCACCAGGTCGCTGAGAGTGGGCTTCTCGGCGTCGACGTAGATCCCGGCGCCGTAGTCGGCCTCGCCGCCGCTGACGGTGAAGCCCACCAGCTCCCCGTCGGCGTCGAGGGTGACCACCGAGCCGCCTCCGGAGCCGTCCAGGAAGGTGCGGTCCGAGCCCTCGGTCCCGTGCACCCGGACGGCCTTGCCCGTGTATTCGAGGTCCTCGCTCCAGGTCCCCGATGCTACGCAGATCAGCGAGGCGTCCTCGACGTCGTCGATGGCGTCCTGGATCGAGGAGTAGTCGCTCGGGACGCGGTGGCCGTCGTCGATCGCGCCGTCGCAGTCATCGTCTTCGTCGTTGCAGACCTCGTCCGCCCCGGGGAACTGGGTGTCGTCGTCGTCGTCGCAGTCCGTGTCGGTGCCGACGAAGCCCGAGGGCTGCTTGCAGTCCCAGACCGCGGAGCCCGCGCCATAGCCGTCGAGGTCGAGGTCTTCGAACCAGGCCGGCGCGTCGACGGCGTCGTCGTCGAGGTCCCCGTCGCAGTCGTCGTCCACGCCGTTGCAGTACTCGTCCGCGTCGGGATGGATCGTGGCGTCGTTGTCGTCGCAGTCCTGGTCGTTGTCCGCGAAGCCGGGCTCCGGGTCGCACTGGACGAGCTGCTCTCCGAAGGCGATGCCGTAGCCGTCGTTGTCGGCGTCTTCGTACCAGGTGGTCTCGTCCACCGCGAAGTAGTCGACCAGGCCGTCGCAGTCGTCGTCGACGTCGTTGCAGATCTCGTCCGCGTCCGGGTAGGCGAGGGGGTTCGTGTCGTCGCAGTCTTCGCAGGCCGCGGCGCCGTCGCCGTCGTAGTCGGCGTAGCCCACCGAGCCGTCGCAGTTGTAGTCGACGGGGTCGGAGCAGTCGTCCTCGGGCGCGCCGGGGCGCACCTCCGGGCGCGTGTCGTCGCAGTCCTCGGGGTTCGCGGCGAGCCCGGCGGCCAGCGCGCAGGACTCGTGGGGCTTGGCGGGGTCGCCGAAGCCGTCCTTGTCCGCGTCGATCCAGTAGGTCTCTTTCTCGCACTGGGGCCCCGAGTCGTCGGGACCGGCGCACGCCAGCAGGAGGGTCAACACGGCGGGGAGGGTAGTGCGGCTACTCGCCGCTGACCAGTGCCTGGTGGTTGTAGGCGGGCAGCGCCAGGACCTCGCCCTCGTGCAGCCAGCTGTACGCGTTCCAGGTGCCGACCACCCGGCGGACGTAGCCGCGCGTCTCGTCGAAGGGGATGCGCTCGGCGTACTCGTCGGTGGGGATGTTGCCCCATTCGTCGAGCCAGGTCTGCACCCGGTGCTCGCCGGCGTTGTACGCGGCGGCCGCGAGGTAGGGGCTGTCGCCGAACTCCTCGTGCAGGAAGTCCATGTAGCGAGCCCCGACCTTGAGGTTGATCTCCGGGTCGAGCAGGTCCGTCTTGGTGACCGTCATGCCCATCCACTTGCCCACGCCCGCGCCCGTCGCGGGCATGACCTGGCAGAGGCCGCGGGCTCCGGCCCAGGAGATGGCGCCCTCGTCGAAGTTGGACTCGACCCGCACCAGGCTGTGGAAGTAGCGGGGCTCGAAGCGGTAGTCGGCGCAGGCGGTCTCGACCTCGGTGAGCCACAGATCCGGGTAGGCGACGTGGAAGAGCGCGACCGCCTGGGGTGTGGGCTCATCGGGCATGTTCGTTCGCAGCCACGTTCGCAGGCTGCGGTGGGCGTCCACGGCGTCACCGACGTTCATGCGGCTCTCGGCCCACCAGCCGATCTCGTCGGGGGTCCACTCGCCTTCGTGCAGGGCGATGGCCTCCTGGACCAGGCCCAGCTCGAGCAAGGCCGGGATGTCGCTGTCGAGCACGTCCCGCTCCAGGGTCCAGGTCGCCTGGGCCTCGGGGACCTCGACGCGGACGGGCATGGACTCCTCGGCCATGCGCGACTGGGCGAGCACGCTGTAGAAGGCCCAGGGTTGCGACTCGATGCAGCGGGTCCACCAGGACAGGGCGGCCTCGCGGCCGGGCTCGTTCGGCGTCGTGGGGTTGTTGACGTCGGGATAGAGCGACCAGCGCCCGGCCCAGTACATGCCGGCGGGGACGTGGAACCGGTCCCGACTCGGCGGCAGCGCCCCGAGCTCCGCGGCGATGCGGGCGGCCTCGGCCCCGTTGCCCTCCTGGTAGTGGGTCCAGGCCATGCGGAACAGCGCCTCGGGGACCATGTCGCCGTCGGGGATCTCGTCGAGGGCCTTCTGCCAGAGGCGCCGCGCCTCGGCGATGTCGCCGGCCCGCTCCTTGGCGACCCCTGCCAGCACGAGGCCGTCATCGGCGTAGCTGTGCTCCGGGAAGTCCTCGGCCATGCGCTCCCAGACCGCCGCGGCGCTGTTGTGCTGTCCGCGCAGCAGGTGCGTCTTGCCCTTCAGGTAGGCGAGCTTCGCGCCGGTCTCGCCGGAGCACTCCTGAGCGGCGTTGCCGAAGGCCTTGATGGCCTCGGGCCGCTTGCCCTTCTTGTAGTAGGCCCGCCCTTGCACGTAGCGGAAGCGACAGGCGTCGGGGCTGCCGGCGTGCTCGAGCCCGTAGGCGTCGTGGGCGTGGTTGGCCGTCAGCTCGATGATCTCGGACCAGGCGCCGCCGGCCTGGAGCGCCTCGGCCCGCCAAGCCGCCTCCTGCCAGGTCGCGTCGGGCAGGATCTCGGGGCCGTAGCCCGGGTAGTGGGTCCAGAGGCGCCGCTGGTAGGGGGCCGGGTCGGGCGCGATGCGCGCCAGGCCTTGGAGGGCCTCGGCGCTGCCGGGGGCCGGGTCGGGCTCGGCGACCAGCCGTTCGTAGGCGGCGCGCGCCTTGACGAGGTCTCCGCGGGCCTCCTCGGTGGCGGCGATGGTCGCCAGGGCCGAGCGGTACAGCGGGTGGTCCTCGGGGACCTGCTCGAGCTCCGCGACGGCCTGGTCGGGCGAGCCCTGGGCCAGGTGGATGCGCCCGTTTGCCCAGCGCTGCTGGGGATCGGGGAAGCCCTCGATCAGCGAGGCCTCGCCTGCCCGATCGAGCTTCACCAGCGCCCAGCTCTGCAGGGGTCCGGACTCGGTGGCCAGGGCCGCCCAGTCCTCGTTCGCCGCGAGCTCGACCAGCCGCGGGTCGAGGCCTGGGGTGACAGCGTCGCGCTCCTCGGTGGGCGGGGGCGCGGGCTCCTCGAGCACGACCGGCTCGTCCGAGGTGGGCTCGACAGGGGGGGGCTCGCCGCAAGCGAGGGGAACGAGAAGCCAGGTCATGGGGTCCCTTTCTGGTAGGGCATTGTTACCCTCGACATGTCAAGACGCACATGGTTCCTCTCCTGATCGGCATGGGTTGCACGGCTCCGAAGGCGGAGGACGCCGTGGTCCGCGTGCCGCTCGAGGTCGGGGCGACGGTCCTCGGCGTGACGCGCGGCGAGCCCGACCGGCCGGTGCCCGGCACGTCCAACGAGGCGCCGACCGTCGCCGTCGACACCTCCGGTGGCGTCTGGGTGGCGTGGACCGCGCGCTGGGAAGACGACGAGGTCATCTGGCTGCAGGACAGCCAGGGCCTCACCCGCGAGATCGCCGTGGCGAAGCTGGCCTCGAACCCGCGCATCGCCGCGGGGCCCGACGGCAGCGTCTGGCTGACGTGGGTGATGGGCGACGAGGGCCGTCACGTGTACCTGCAGCGCGTCGACCTCCGGGACACGGAACGCCAGCGGATCTCGCACGATCCCTGGAACGCACATCCGGCCCTCGTCGTGGGCGAGGACGGGCCGCATCTGGTCTGGGAGACGGCGAGCCGCACCATCGTGTACTTCCACGAGCACACCATCGGCCTGGGTGGCCTGGACGTGCTGCGCCGACGGCCGGACATCGCCTTGTTGCCCGACGGACCGATCGTCGCCTGGGACGAGCTCCAGTGGACGCGCGGCCGGGTCGATCCCGACTACGACCTGGTCGTCTGGCGACCGGGGGAGAAGAACGAGCCCCAGGTCTTGAGGCGGCCGGGCATCCAGGCGGCGCCGGATCTGCTCGCGCAGCCCGATGGATCCCTGCTGATCGCCTGCCACGACAGCGAGTCCACTGGGGGCATCGTCAAGTGGCTGCGGCTCTTCCGGTGGGACGCGGGGGAGTGGTCCTCGTGGGAAGATCCACAGGCCTCGCTCGAGCACACCGGGGAGAACCAGGGGGCCGAGTTCCCCTCGATCGCCCGGACCCGGGATGGCGGCCTGGTCGCCGTCACCCGAGGAGCGCACGGGCACCAGGTGCATCTCTTGTCGGCCTCCGGGGCCTCGGCTCCCCTGGACCTGACCCGCTCGGTCTGGGGTGCGCGAGGCTGGCGCCAGGACGTCATCGTGGCCGGGGACACCGCGTACATCGCTCGGCGCGCGCGCAAGGAGAACCTCGTCGAGGTCCTGAAGCTGCCGGCGGTGTCCGGCCTGCCCCCGTTTTCGCCGGTCGAGGACCTCGTGGACGAGGGGGCCCCGCTGCCTTCGAAGGTGCCCGGGGTGGTCTTCGGGGACGTGCACATGCATTCGGCGCTGTCGGACGGGACCGGGCCCCCGGACGAGATCCTCGCCCGAGCCTGGGCGCGAGGCCTCGACTTCGCGGTGCTCACCGATCACGACACCATCGTCGGGAGCCAGCTCTCACCCAGCGACCACGACGAGATCCGGGTCGTCACGGACTGGTTCGACCACCTGGCGGGCTTCACCACCCTGCACGGCTACGAGTGGACGACCCCGCCGACCTGGCGCGAGGGCAGCGGTCATCGCAACGTCTACTTCTCGGGTGCGGATCCGACCCTCCACTCCGCCGCGCTGGGCGCCCCCGACACCGCCGCCCTGAACGCCGCGTTGGCCGAGGAGCAGGCCTTCACCGCACCCCATCACTCCTCGTGGACCGGCACCGACTGGGCGAACTTCGATCCCTCGATTCAGCGGCAGTTCGAGATCGTGAGCGTGCACGGGCTCTCCGAGATGCCGGGCGACCAGGTCATCGGGGCTCGCTGGCACGAGGGCGGCAGCTACGCCTCGGATGGCCTCGCCGCGGGCCTGGTCTTCGGCTTCCTCGGCGGCTCCGACGGCCACGGCCTGCGCTGGCACCACGGCATCGGGCGGGTCGAGGACCCCTGGGCCACCGGCCTGACCGGCGCGCGCTGTTCCGACCCTTGCGGACGCGGGGCGCTGTGGGCGGAGATGTACGCCCGCAGGACCTGGGCCACCTCGGGCGCGCGCATCGTCGCGGAGCTGCGCATCGGCGAGGTCGGCCCCGGCGAGGAGACTGTCGCGGACGGTGAGGTCTCCCTGACGTGGACCGGCACCGCGACCCTGGTTCGGGACGGCGCGGTCCTGGGAGAGTTTGCGGACGGGCACGTCGACCGGGCGCCGAAGGGGGCGCACAGCTACTACATCCGCATCGAGCGGGACGGGCACTACGCCTGGACCTCGCCGATCTTCGTGGAGGTCCGATGAAGCGTTGGCTGGCGGTCATCCCCTTGCTCTTGTTGGCGGCGCCGCTGACGGCGGACGCGCCGGAGCGAAAGAACGTGCTCCTCATCACGGCGGACACCTTGAGGGCCTCGGCGGTCGAGAGGACGTACACGCCGCACCTGGACCACCTGGCCTCCGAGGGCGTGCGCTTCGACCGGGCCTACACGCCGATCACGACCACCCTGCCCGCCCACGCCTCGATCTTCACCTCGCTGTACCCGCGGGATCACCGCGCCTACTCGAACGTCTCGAAGGTGAGCTCGAAGGTGACGACCCTGGCCGAGGTCCTCGAGGGCATGGGCTGGACGACCGCCGCCCACATCAACATGCCCTGGCTGAACCCGGACGCCTCGAACGTGCCCCAGGGCTTCGACCGCATCCGCCGCGGGGACCGCATCCGCAAGGCCGACAAGACGAATCCGTGGGTGGTCGATTTCCTTGGCGACGAGCACGAGGATCCCTGGTTTCTCTGGGTTCATTACGTCGACAACCACACGCCGTACCACGCGCCGCATGCCTACGATGATCTGTATGTGAGCGAGGGGCAGAACAAGCTCGCGGATGTGTGGAAGTACTTCCCGCCGGACCACCAGAACTCCGAGCACATGATCTCCTGGCTGGATGGGGTCGAGTGGGCCGAGGAGGTGGTCGACGACTACCACGGATCCGCCACGTGGATCGACGCCCATGTGGGTCAGATCGTTTGGGAACTCAAGCGGACGGGTCAATACGACGAGACGCTGATCGTGTTCACCAGCGACCACGGCGAGAGCATGGGCGAGCACGACCTGTGGTTCGTCCACGCGGGGCTCTACGAGCAGACCACACGGGTCCCCCTGATCGTGCGGGATCCGGGCGGACGCAGCGGCGTCGTGGACACGGTCGTCTCGACGATCGACGTGATGCCGACTGTATTGAATCGAATCGGCGCTCCGGTGCCCACCGAGGCCCGCGGCTCGGACCTGTGGCAGACCCTGGACGCCGACGGCGGCGGCAGCGCCTACCTCGAGCACACCGGGCGCCAGCTGACGGGCGTGGTCACGACGGACTGGAAGTACATCCGCCACAACAAGACCAACCGCATCTACAGCGGCTACCCGATGAACGAGGGCACTCAGGAGCTCTACGACCTGGCGAGAGATCCCGAGGAGCTCTACAACCTCGCGGCCGAGATGCCGGAGAAGGTCGCCGAACTCGAGGCGCTCATGGCCCGCCTCGAGGCCGGTGAGCGAGGCTTCGAGGAGCTCACCTACGAGGTCGACGAGGACATGCGGAACGCGCTGCATGCCATGGGGTACCTGGAGTAGCCGCAGGGCAGTCCTGTTCGATGCGCATCGACCCATTGCGACACCACCCCTTTCCGGCCTTCGATGAGCGCTGGTGGCGCTTGCGATGTATCTGTGGGCGTCTTTGTAGCGCCGGCTACTATGCGACGAGTTCGTCGCCGGGGTCGTGAAGGATGCTGCTTTTCGTCGCGCTCGGCTGCACCGTTCGGTCGAGCCTTGTGCGCCCCATCGAGCCGGGGATGCCTGCGGTTGCGCCGGCGACCCAGGCAGCCGATCAGGCTGGATGTGGATGGGTCGTAGTAGAGGAGACGTCCAAGTCAGGCTGGGTGATGCGAGTCGACGAGCGCCTCTACTACTGCTGCCCAGGATCGACGCGTGACGTTCCGGCGTGTCGCGAGGCCGTGTGGTTCCAAACGCCCTGACTCCGGTGACCCGGGCCTCGGCATCATGATCGGAAGCGGGATCGGGGCTCGGGATCGGGCCTCGGGTCTTGCGCGCGTGCGTCGGTCGGACTCCTGCAGCTCCGCCCTGGCGTTCGCGCAAGCCGGATTCGCGTCTCGGTCAGCTTCGCGACCCGTCGGAAGTCGGTGGTGACCTTCCTGAGAGGTGCTACCCGCGCAGCCGCTGCATGAACCACCAGTGGTGCCCCTCCGGATCGACGGCCCGGTAGGTGCGGTCGGCCCAGTAGTCCTCGCCGTAGTCGCTCGTGATGGGCTCCATCGCGATCTCGGCGCCCTTCGCGCGGGCGTGCTCACAGTGGGCGTCGGCGTCATCGACGAAGATGGCCATGACCTGGGTGTTGACCCCGTGCGTCTTCGGCGATCCGCTCGGCAGGCCCTGGCTCGGGTCGCGGATTCCGGAGACCATGACCAGCCCCGAGCCGTACTCGAGCTCGCTGTGTGCGACGCCGCCGTCCGGTCCGTCGACCACCATCCGGATCGAGAAGCCGAAGGCCTCGCAGAGCCAGTCGATCGCTGCGCGGGGTTCCTCGTAGAAGATCGTGACGGAGATGCGGGGCCAGTTTTCGGGAGTCGGCTTCATGCGGCGACTCTACTGCGCGTGGGATCGGTCGCAGTTCGGCGGCCTCTTCGCGTGGCCGCAGATGCAGTCCCTCAGGCCCTTGCGGGCGAGGACGCGCGCTTCGCAGGTCGTTGCGTCGTGTCCGGGCGGGCGAGCTGTTGGCTGAGCTCGGGCAAACGGTCCTTGTAGGACCCGATGAGGGACCACCGTGACGGATCGGTCGGCGTTCCCGCGAACCGGCCACGAAGCGGCACGGTGGCGTGACGGTTTGGCTGGGGTTCACGCGAACCGGCCACGAAGCGGCACGGTGGCGTGACGGTATGGCTGGGGTTCCCGCGAACCGGCCACGAAGCGGCACGGAGGCGGCCTGAACGGGGCGAGCTGACGCATCAACTCGGGCGAACGGTCCTTGGAGCGGCCAGAACGGGCGAGCTGACGCATCAACTCGGGCAAACGGTCCTTGTGGCGGCCAGAACGGGCGAGCTGACGCATCAAGTCGGGCAAACGGTCCTTGTGGCGGCCAGAATCGGCGAGCTGACGCCTCAGCTCGGGCAACGGTCCTTGTGGCGGCCTGAACGGGGCGAGCTGACGCATCAACTCGGGCAAACGGTCCTTGTGGCGGCCCGAAGGGGCGAGCTGACGGCTCAACTGGGCAAGCGGTCCTCCTGCAACAAGCCGCTCGGGTCCTCGACCATCGCCCCCCTGAAGAAGCGCAGGACACACGAGTCCTTGAGCGTGCCCAAGATCACGATGTTCTTGCCCTCCGGGGGATAGCAGGGCTGTCGCCACTTCAGGGTCTCGGTCAGCCCGACGTCCAGCACGATCCGGCGCAGCTCCCGGAGCTCCTCGGACCAGCGGCCGCAAGCGAAACGCCAATCAGGCGTCACGAAGGCATTGTTCAAGGCGCGGCAGCAGGTCCGACTGGCCGAGCGCCGCCTCGAGCTGGCCGAGAAGGTCGCGGGCTTCATCGAGGTCGACCTCTCCTCCAACCAGCAGCGATTGCACGTCATCGAGGTCCTTTCCGCGGCCGGCCAGCACCTTCATTACGACGAGCTCGGTCGCCTGAACCACCGGGACAGGGACCCCGGCGAGCGCCTCGGTGGTCGCCCGCTCCATCGCGAGCCGCTCGAGCCCGGTGCCGGCGAAGACGAGGTCGATGTCCATGCCGCTCGGGTGTGTGACTGCAAGCACAGCGCCGGCGTCGATGAGCTGCTCCGCGATGTCCGGAAAGCGGTGCCGCAGGCCGGCGTCGATGAGGGCGGACACCATCGCCCTCCGGCCTTCCGGTTCGACGAAGACCGTCACGTCCACGTCCTGAGTCGCGCGGGGGGCTCCGCGGACGACCACCGCCTGGGCGCCGAAGACGTACCAGCGCAGGCCTTGTTCCCCGAACACGTGTGCCAGGGATCGCAGGGTCTCAGCCAGCGCCGACATCGGCCGCCCGAGCAAGCAGGGCCTTCACCCGAAGGTGGTTCTCGAGGTCGGCGCGTCGCGTTGCCTCGTCGGGCCAGTCAGGACGGGTCGCTTTGGCTGCTTCGTATAGTTCGATGGCGATTCGAGACTTCTCCTCGAGGCTCGCGCTCGCCCGTGCACGCCGGGAGAGGCGCTCCACCGTGCTCCAGTCGCGATTGGCGTAGACCCGGAGGTCCGAAGGATCGAGCTTGGCCACGCGGCAGTCTATCCCCCTCAGAGCATCGGCAGCGGCCCACTCGGGAGGTCCCCGGCGCTGTGGCCGAAGGTCTCGTCGTCGCCACCGAAGGCGTGCAGGACCGAGGTCAGGAGCTGCTGGTGGCTGTAGTCGCCGCGGCGCTGGTAGTCGTCGGCCGGGCCGCTCATCAGGTCGAGGTAGCGGCCGGTCTCCACGCCCTCGCCGAGGGCGCCGCAGAGCACGAAGGGCAGCTTGTTCAGACCATGCAGGATGCCGTCGCCGAACTCGCTGCACCAGAGCACGAGCGTGGTGTCGAGCAGGTTGTCGCCGTCGGAGTCGGTGGTGGCGGCCATCGCCCGCAAGAGCTCGCCCACGACCGTGCTGTACCACCGGATGCCGAGTGCGAGCCCGGGCTCGTCGCGGCCGTCGTGGACCATGAAGTGCCAGTTGGCGTAGCGGGTCGTGTCGAAGATGGGCTCGCCGTCCACCTCCAGCCAGGGGAAGGTGGGCTCCTCGGATGAGGCGAAGAGGATCGTTCCCACCCGTGTCAGGTCACAGGCCAGGGCCGCCACCATCAGGTCGATCATGCCCTCGGCGACCACGTCCTCGTCCAGGCCGTAGTCGTAGCCGACGGCCAGGTCCAGATCGGGCCGAACGCAAGCCGAGCCTCCTCGCGCGAAGCGCTGCTCCAGCTCGCGGACCTTCTCCGCGTGGGCGTCCAGGCGGGCCTGGTCTTCGGCTCCCAGGTCGGCTCGCAGGGCATTGAACTCGCCCAGGACCTCGTCGAGCACAGAGGCCCGTCGCTCGGCCTGGGCCGCGAGCTCCTCGAGCGTCAGGCTGGCGTCGCCGAACATGCGCTCGGCCGCCAGGTCCGGGTTGTTGATGACATCGACCGGATCGCCGGCGCCGTAGTAGAGCTCCCTCGCCGTGACCAGGCCGGAGCCGCCGGTGCCTCCGCCGATGCCGAGGTCCACGCGTGGAAAGGCCGTGTCGCCGCCGATGCGCTCGGCCACGACCTGCTCGATGCTGGGCCCGCCCGCGGTGAGCACGCTGGCGTTCGGGTCCTGGAAGAGCGCCCCGGTGAGCACCGTGGCGTCCGCGTTCTGGTGCCCGTCCCCCGCGGGGTTGTAGTCAGGAACGCGGTTGTCGAGGCCCGCGACGACGACCATCCGGTCCTCGAGCCCGGACAGCGGCTCCAGGATCTCGGACAGGCTCCAGTCGAACTCGGTGCCCGAGGGCGCCCACTTCTTCATGACCGTGCCCTGGCGATGCTTGACCAGGAGCATGCGCTTCGGCGCGCCGGTGGTCGGCCCCGCCAGCGCGCGCTCCGGCCGGAGGGCCTCGAGGAAGGGCAGGGCCAGGGCCGCCCCGCCCGCGCCACGAAGGAAGCTGCGTCGCTTCATGGCCCGGTCTCGATGGTCAGGAAGGCGTCGGACTGTGTGATGGCGACGACCAGCTCTCTCAGGTCCCCATCGCTGGCAGCGAAGCGGGCCTCGAGCTCCTCGAGGGCGCAGGCGTCGACCGTCTCGCTGGGCCGGCCCACCGCGTACTCGAACCAGCGCTTCGTGTAGCAGGCCCGCGCTCGCTCGCGGTCGAGGGTGTCGAGCAGGCCGACCGCGTCGTCGAAGTCGAGCCCGTCCAGCTCTCCGGTCGCGTCGACCTCGAGGCCGTCCTCCCACACCTCGCGCCACTCGCCCACCGGCCCGTAGTGTTCGAAGGCGAAGCCCGCCGGGTCGATGCGGTCGTGGCAGGGCGCACAGACGGGGTCGTCCCGGTGCTGGGCCAGGCGGTCGCGCACGCTCTCGCCCTCGACCTCTTCGGGCAGGTCGAAGTCGACGTCCGCGGGGGGCGTGAGGTCCTCGCAGTAGAGCTGCTCCAGGAGGAAGGCGCCGCGCCGGACCGGCGCCGAGGTGTTGGCGTAGCCGTGGCCGGCCAGCCAGGCGCTGCGGGTCAGCACCCCCGGCCGGGCGTCGTCGAGCTCGGCGCGCTGCCACCCACCCTCCAGGTCCAGGCCGTAGATCTCGCCCAGCTCCGGGGTCAGCCAGGTCGTCCGGCTGTCGAGCAGGGTGTCGAAGCGGCCCTCGCCGAGCCACACGACCTCGCTGACGAAGAGCTCGGTCTCGTGCCGCGACATCTCCAGAGTCGACGCCTGCCAGTCCGGGTAGAGCTCCGCGTCCTTGGTGACCTCGTCCAGGCGCTCGAGCTGCAGCCAGTCGCTGTGGAAGCGCACCACCATCTCGGCCGAGCGGGGGTCGTCGACCATGCGACGGGCCTGCTCGCGCACGCCGGCCCGGGTGGAGAGCTCGCCGGCGCGGGCTGCGGCGATCAGCTCCTCGTCCGGCGTGGTGTTCCAGAGGAAGAAGGAGAGCCGCTCCGCGACCGCGAAGTCGTCCAGGTCGGACACGCCCTCGGTGTCGTCGGCTTCGAGGCCCAGGTAGAGGAAGTACGGAGACTGCAGGGCGAACTCGATGACCGCGCGGCAGCCGGCTTCGGGGTCCTCTCCGAGCGCCAGCACGGCGGCGATACGATCCGAGGTCCCTTTGCTCAGCGGCCGACGGTAGGCGGCCTGTACGAAGTCGGTCGACCACTCCAGCCCGGCCTCATCCGACGAGCACGCCGACACGTCCGCGGCCTCGGCGGCGGCCTCTGCGAAGCTGAGGATGCCCATCGCGCCGGCTCCACTGACCGTGTTCGAGGAGGGCCAGGTCGTCATGCCCCCGTCGGCGATGGTGACCGGGAACAGGCCCGGCTCGACCTCGACACCGAGCAGGTCGTAGGCCGCCTGGTTCGCCTGCCGATCCGTGAGTCGTCGCAAGGGCGTCGTGCCGGGTTGGCGGCCGGCGCCCTCGCAGCTCAGCTCGGGGGCGCCGGGGTGTTCGCAGCCTCCCGGTGCGAAGGAACGTGCCACGAACTCCTCGAGCGCGGCCCAGTCGTCGCCGCCCTCGGTGACCCGGGCCCCGCCCCCGTGGTCAAGGTCGCCGAGGGCCTTGGCCAGCAACACGGACTGGTCGCCGGCGATCTCGGTGGCGAGTCCGCGCAGCATCGCCTCGTTGTCTTCGCCCTCGACCCAGACGTTGCGGGTGTCCGCTGCGATCCCCTCCGGCGAGTGGCAGCTGGCGCAGTCGCCCTCGACCAGCGGCTTCACCTCGTCCCGGAACTGCGTCGTGTCGTCGAGGCAGTCCGTGTCGCGGTCGCAGCCGAGCAGTGCCAGGAGCAGCCCGGTCATCGGGACCCGATGGTCAGAGCCGTCAGCGGCGGTCCGTCGTCGCCGGCCTTGACCTCGTCCCAGAGCACGCCGTCTCGGCTTCGGTAGAGGCCGTTGTCCCCTTGGATGCCCCAGATGTACCCACCCAGGAAGGCCTCCGGGTAGCCCCCGAAGTCGTCGGTGACCTCGGACCAGGACAGGCCGTCGGGCGAGGTGTAGTGGTTGCGTCCGCGGCAGCCGGTGAGGAAGCGGTCGCCGGTAAAGACGACCCCGTGGAGCGAGCAGCCCCCAAGGTACTGGGTGGTCCAGTTGGCACCCTGATCCCCGGACGTCGCCACCTCTCCGTCGCGGCCCACGGCCACGAAGACGCCGTCTCCATAGGTGATGGCGATCAGGCTGGAGCCCTCGTAGAGCTCGTCCGTGTCCCAGCCCAGGCCGTCGTCGGTGACCGCCCGCCGGTCGTTGCCCACCGCGATGAAGACGCCGTCGCCCCAGGCCACGTCCTCGAGGCGCTCGGTGTTGTCGTTGTAGACCTCGACCCAGCTCCTGCCCTCGTTGGTCCCCGAGGCGAGGTTGCCGTTCGTTCCCACCAGGACGAAGGTGCCGTCTCCGTAGGCGCAGCCGTCGATCCAGCTCTGGGTGGTGTCGTAGGCGTCCTCCCAGCTGCTGGCGTCCTCGCTCGTCGAGACCTGGCCGCGGGACAGTCCGCCCACGGCGACGTAGCGCCCGCCGCCCCAGCAGACGTCGGTGTAGCTCAGCTCGCCGTCGAAGGACCAGGTGTCGCTCGCGATCGTGTCGCCGTAGTCCTCGGTGACCAGGACCCGGCCGTAGCCACCCACCGCCACCAGCACCGGCGGGGGGTTGATCCGCCCGGCGAGGGTCAGCGAGAGGCCCGCCAGGGTGAGCAGCCCGCTGTGTTCGCCCTCGGTGTCGGTGCCCAGCTCGACCGAGAAGGCGGCGCTGTCCCCGGCCTCCAGGCTCGCCGGGGGCGAGGTCCCCCAGGCCATGCCCTCGAGCGAGGCCGAGAGCTCGATGGAGGCGTCGCCGTGGTTGGTGACCACGAAGTCCACCCCCAGCGGCTGGCCTCCTTGCTCCACCTCGCCCAGATCCAGGCTGGCCCCGTCGCCGACCAGCTCCCCGTCGGCCACGAGCGTCAGCCCGGGCTCCCAGGCCTCGATCGGACCGCCGGTGTCGGCGCTGTCCGTCGTCTCGGCGGGCCCGGCCGCATCGCCGGGCTCGCAGCCCATCCATGCGCCCAGGAACCACATCCGGGCGAGTATAGGTCAGCGATCACCCCTCAACGGGCCGCGATCGCGCTCTCGTCCGCGGCCCGGATGACCTCTGCGACGACATCGGCTCCGTCGTGCTCGCCAGCCAGGCGTCCGACCGGATCGGCGACCACCGGGACATCGACTGTCCGGGCCACGAAGCGCACCTGGGCCCCCATCGACGCCGCGTCGGTGTTCACGGCCAGGACGCCGTCGATGCCGGCCAGCCGCCTCAAGGTCTCCATGGAGCTCGGGTCCTCGATCGACCAGGCGTGCACGATGTACTCGCGGGTGTCGACGGCCTGACCGTCGAGGGTGCGGGCGGTGTCGGCGAGGGTCGTGGCGACGAAAGCGAGGAACATGGGGACCTTCCTGGTTGGGTGCTGCCACAACCTACGGATTCCTGCCTCCACCCTCCATATCAGCTGATTTCAGGGCCTTTCAGAAGCACAGACTCTCGCACTCTGCGAAGGCGCGGAGACAGACCTCGCCGCTCGTGGCGGAGGAGTTCTCGGTCCAGCTCTCCGCGGCGAAGTCCCAGGTCCACACGTCGTTGATCACGCCGCAGTCGGTCTTGCCGCCGAAGATCATCAGGCCCCCGTCGACCTCGGCGCTCGCCGCGGAGTAGCGCCGCTCGGGGCTCTCCAGGTCGACCGTGGTGAAGTCGGCCGGGAAGTCGCACTGGCCCAGGGCCTCGTTGGCGTACACGTCGCCGGCGGAGAGCTCGGTCCAGGCGCCCGTGCCCAGGTCGAAGGACCAGATCTGGTTCGTATTGCCGAGCTCGCCGTCGTCGTGGCCGCCGAAGAGGATGACCCGGTTGTTGTCGTCGTCGACCGCCAGGTTCGGGACGATGCGTCCGTCCGGCGCCGCGCCGCTGCCGTCGTGGAGCTGGGTCCAGGTCCAACTCGCCGTGTCCAGGGCGAAGAGGTCCCCGAAGAAGGGGCCGAAGAAGGCGTTCTCGTCGCCGCCTCCGTAGACGTAGATCGTGCCGTCGTCGCCCCGCGCCGAGGCGTGGAAGAGGCGCCCGCCCGGATCGTCGCCGCCCGGGGAGAGCTCGGTCCAGGCGTTGCCGTCGATGTCGTAGGACCACACATCGCTGCGGACGCGGAAGGAAGCGCCGCTCTTGCTGGTGTTGCCGCCGTAGATCACGAACTGTCCGTCGATGATCTCGGCCACATGGTTCACCCGCGCCTTGGGTCCGCCGGTGTGCAACAGCGACCAGGTGTCCGTGGCCAGGTCCAGGCCCCACAGCTCGTCGTAGAGCGTGTAGTCGTCGCCGCCGTGGCCACCGCCGCCGTCGCCGTCGCGGAACCGCCCCCCGTGGATCAGCCACAGACCCCGCTCGGCATCGATCGCCGAGGCGTATCGGCCGCGCGCAGCGGGGCCCTCGGCGATGGCCTCGAAGTCGCCGCAGTCTGTGTTGAATGCCCAGGTCGAGGCCGTGAAGTCCGTCGCCGACGGGCTGCAGTCCACGGGCACGCCCATGTTGCCGCCGAAGAAGACGAAGCGGTTTCGCTCGGCGTCCCAGCCCCCCTCGAGCTCTCCGGAGCTGGCGGGGATGAGCGAGTAGTCCGCGGTGGAACAGTCGAGGTCGACCGAGGAGTCGATGACCTCGTCCTTCGTACAAGCGAGGGCGAGCAGGAGCATGGGCCCGCAATATCGCGTCTAAGCTCCAGGCATGGTGCGCCGCGACGATCAAGGTCCCCAGCTCCCGTTGCCCTTGGTGTGGGTGGGGACCCTGTCACGCTGCGCTTCTCCAGCGGGTGCAAGTCCCGCCCCGGTAGGCGTCGGAGCGCCG